>Ga0326728_10019205_pt1 | contig 13306 bp, 11 predicted proteins | sample MB3enrmetagenome_FD_207602 | JGI IMG/M metagenome (GOLD analysis project Ga0326728, IMG submission 207602) | Lab enriched peat soil microbial communities from McLean, Ithaca, NY, United States - MB31MN | ecosystem: Environmental > Terrestrial > Soil > Wetlands > Peat | place: USA: New York...
TAAAAGCCTTTGCCTCGCAATGGTTGACAATATACTCCATCTCCGAAGCAGACAGCCTGAACATGATCGGCACACAAACAAAACCGCCCTTAGCGGCAGCTGTATAGATCTCCATCCACTCGACGCAGTTGTAAGCAAGGACCGCGAATCGGTCACCCTTTTTCAAACCCAGATCGGCCAGCCCGTTTGCGAGCCTGCACGCTCTTTCGTTCCATTCCGTGAACGTGTAAGCCTTGTTCAAATCCTTCGCTCCGATCTTATCCGGCCACTTGAATGCATTAACCCGTACTACGTCTTTTGCTGTCAGCCAGTGTCTCAGCTTCATGTGAAACCTCCCCTAAGAGATATTTGTCGGGATACCCGCAGACGGGGCTACCCGCTTCCCCGTGATGTTGCGTCTCCACAGTCCGTGGGCGGGCGAGCCCGTACCTCACATCTCGCAACGGTTCTTCGCCGATCTCACGCCTTCTAGGACTCCTTCGGCAAGCCTCGGTCGCACGCTGCACGTTGAGCGGAATGGACCTCGAAAAGTCCATGGTGGCTTTCGCTGCGGGTTGCCCGGTGTCTCCATCGTCACTAAGGAACCTCTTCCCCTCCACGAAAGTCTCGATATTCAGATCGAGAACCTTCTACCGTAGCAGATCCATCGGGGCCCTCACCCAGATCTCCTCTCTTACCTCGGAAAAGAAATCGTAAAACGAGCCCCACATACAATCATACCTCGTCACGGGTTTGCCCTTGTGTGAGCGAATAGACCCATGCTTGCGTCCGTGTTTCTTTGTGCGCTCTCCCTCTGGCCTCCAGGTACAGAAGGCGGGCAAAGCAATCCCTGACTGCAAGAAACTTCAATACTTCTGGTGCGGTTTCCCAATCTCCCGAGTCAGGCATGCTCCACGTCATGCCCGCTGCGAGTTGATAAGCGTCTTTGCCGCCATCCTTCAGCGCAGCAAGGACGGCGTCATTTCGTGCTTCATGGTGCGCCCTCAACTGTTCTATTCTCTGCCCGATATCGGCGAAGGCAGAGCGGTGACCAGGGAGAGCCAGGGCTATGTTCAGGCGGTCGAGCCTGCTGAAACTCTCTAAATGGTCCTGCAGGGGGTTACCCGTGGCGGACACGAATTGGATCACGGGAGAGACGGCATCCCCTGACAGAAGGATGGCCCGGTTAGGTTCGTAGAGGCACACATGGGCCACGCTGTGACCGGGGGTTACCAGACACCGGAAGCGCAGTCCGCCCCTCTCTATCGTGTCACCCTCATCCACGTACCGGAAGGGCCAGGGCTTGCGGGCCCGGTATTCCTCGCCGAGAAGCTCAGGAAGTACCTTCTCCGGGTCTTTTTCTGGAAAACCCATCGCATGAAGAAGGTGGGTCAGGTCAGCCAGGAGGGCCCGCGAGGCGATCCTCTCTATGAGCATCGCTTCAGCCCTGTGAATATAGATCACCGATCGATCGGCCATGATCCGGGAGACCAATCCGAAATGGTCAAGATGGTGGTGGGTCATGAAGAAATCTACCTTGTCGAGGTCCAACCCCAACTCGTCGACTGCCGCCCGCACTGCGTCGAAGCATAAGTCATGGGCCATTCCGGGGTCGACGATCAAGCTTCGGTCGCGATCGACAATCACGTAGCTATTCATGGACCCCACCACCGGTATGGGCAGGGGGACCACAACTTTGTACACGTTCCCCGCTATTTCTTCGATCATTTTTTCACCTTGAGAAGGTGATCAAGGATTCCCGGCAATACTAAAGACGCACTGCTCTCAAGGAAGTATGGGGAAAGAGAAGAGGTAAACGGCGTAGGGGAAACATTGATTTCTACGACTGCGGCTCCACGAGACGCAGCAAGGAAGGGGATCTCCGCCGCAGGATAAACGACGCCCGATGTGCCGATTATCATCATTATCTCGCAGCGTTGAACTGCCTCGTGCGCCCGTTCTATAGCGGATGGGGGAATCTGCTCACCGAAGAAAACCCCGTCGGGCTTCAGGGGCTCGCGGCATTTGTGGCAGGTAGGATAGGGCAGCGCCGTCAATGCCTCTTCAGTGAACGGTACTCTTCCATGACATTTCAGGCACACGAGATAGCGACTATTGCCGTGATATTCAATGACGTTTGTATTCCCCCCTTGCTGGTGGAGGCCGTCCACATTTTGGGTAACGACGGCGTTAAGGAGACCGACTTTTTCGAGTGCTCCGAGGGCCAGATGGGCAGGCGAGGGTTTGGCATCGAAAATTAGTCTGGTCATTTCCCTGAGCATACTCCATACCTTCGCAGGTTCCCTTACGAAGGACCTGATGTCGGCGTACTCCGCCGGATCGTACTTCTCCCAAAGTCCCTGAGCGCCGCGGAACGCCGGAATGCCGCTCTCCACCGAAATGCCGGCGCCCGTGAAAGCGACGATGTTCCCTTTCTCCTTGATCAGTTCAGCTACTTTACCGTACAGTTCCACGACGGCCCCTTCCTTATGGTTCCTCTACGACCTCAGATCCAGCTCGAGATCGGTGGCCTTCGATCGGTCTATGGGGTTCCTCGATGGGCCAAAGGGGCGGATCCCTCCCACAGGCCTGAACCCCAATTCCTTCCACCACGACGAGGTGGGGTAGAACGCCTCAGGCTCCCCGTCCAGCATGGCACGAGCCCTCACCCTCTCCCACCCACGGTCTCGTGCCCAGTGTGCCAAATGTTCAATCATTGATACCGCCAAACCCTTGCCTCTCAAGCCGGGATGAACGGTCATGCAGCCAATTTTGATTTCCTTGGGGCTAAGCTTTTCGAAAGGAATGGCCTTCGCTTTTTGTACCATGAGGAGGTCAATGTGCTGTTCGGCCCCGTAGCCCAATCCACCATTGTAGTGGACACAGAGGGGCAGTTCGGGAATGCCGCAATTAGAAACGCTCACCGGAAGGAAGCCAACAATTCTTTTCCCCTCCCAGACGAAAACGGGGCCGACGCCGTAGACATCGAGCAACTTCGTGTAGAAAGTCGAATACAGGGGGTTGGGCCAGCACGGGCTCAAATACCGGCAGTGGACGTCGACGATCACTCCTTTTGTATTCTCCTCTTCGCACATGACGTATGAATGATCCATCACTGCGATGGATAGGGGAGTGCCTCCTGTCTTTGTGCCTGTTAGCTTCATCCGCCTCTTTTCTCTGTGGAGCCCTGAAGCCCGCTTGTGTTGTGCCCCAGGGTCATTTTGAGCACTCCAGCGATACTATGCCCACATTCGTGCTCATTCCGAGTTCCAAGCCAACGGTCTTCGGCTCGAAGCCTTCGAGGCGGGTCTGGATCGAGTACCTACCGCTTCCCTCTTCAAGGTTGTCGAACTTGAAGTCGCCATAGTTGTCGGTAACCTTTTCGGCAATCTGTTTCCCGGCGGCGTCAAAGAGCGCTACATGTGCGCCTGCCGCACACTCTTCCTGACCGTTAGTGCGGACTGCAATACTTCCGCCGATGAAGCAGCGGGTGAAACGGTGGAGGTTCTTGTAGTACACACGGGGGTGCGTACCAAGCCCTGGGCGGTAAGTCTCGAGGCCTTCGTTCCTCACAGCCCACTCGATCTCGGCCGGTTCCGCTCGCCGTATTTTCAGCGCGCCAGTTGGGCAGGACTGGACGCAACGAGTCTGTTCCCAGCCGCTGTCAAGGAGGTGGGCGCAGAGGGTACATTTCTGCGGAAGCTGCAGGGCTTCGTTCCACCTGATCGCACCGTAAGGGCATACTTCAACCAGGTCTTCGCGTCCCTTGGCCTTGACGGGGTCGATGATCACTATGCCGTCAGTCCGTTTGTAGCATGCTCCGTTTCCAGAAGCCTTGATGCAGGGGGCATTGTCACAGTGCATGCAGGGGGAGGGCAGATACGCGACATCGACAAAGGGATACTGGCCCCGTTCCTTCCCTTCCGTTACTATCCAGCTTTGGCCGTGATCGGGCAGGGGGGCAGAGTAGCCGGGCCAGTCGTTGTCCACGAATTCGTCTTTACAGGCGAGAAAACAGTTCTTGCAGTCTTCGCACTTCTCCACATCGATGACCAGGTACCATCCTTTCATGTCAGCTCTCCCATTTCGCAACCAGTGGGGCTCGGGTCGCTCCCCCCCACGCGAACCGCTGAAGCGAGTACACCGGCCAGCGGAGCCACCCGTTCATGAAAAGGAAGAGACATGCACCGCTGTTCTATGGTCGCGATGCGCCTTATCATATCAGTCCTCCCATTTCTCTATCTGAACGAGACAGGAGTTCGCCGCAAGACTATGGGATTTTTTGATTATCGGCCGGCTAGGGATGAGTATGTTTATGCATCCGCCGCGATCGGGCGAAGCGCCCGGTTCGCCTATGGGATCGTAAACGGCGGAGCTGCAGTAGGAATGAACCGTCCCGGGGGCAAGTCTTTGGGTGAGGCGAGCCGCGCAGATAACCGCGCCACGATCGTTGAAGACCTTGACGAGATCATCCCCGCCAATGCCCCGGGCTTTCGCATCATCCGGGTTGAGGCGCACGACCCAGTAGTGGTAACCGTCAATAGGAACTCTGTGTTCCTTGATGTCGTTGACCCAGCTCTGCTTCCCGTCTCCGCATGTGTGAAAGGTGTACCGGGGATGGGGCGTGATGAGCTGCAAGGGGTATTTGCTGTAGAGTTCGGTAGTGTGGTGACCTTCCCAGGAAGGAAGGTATTTGGTCATCACTGGCCTCTCAGGATCGTCAGGGTCAAAGCGCTGCAGACTGGAGCAAACGAACTCGAGCTTGCCTGACTGTGTCTGAAGTCCCTTGAAAACCTCCTCCGTGTAGTCTGCGGGCATCGGGGCGATTTCCGGAGTATCCTTCGGTCTGTCTTCCGCAAAGGCTCTGAACGAAACAGGGGAACGCAATTCCTCCTTGGGGGCAGGGACGACGTAGTATCCCTTCCGCAAGAACTCCTCCCACGAAATCACCTTTGGCAGATCGGTGGCATCGAAGAGCCTTTTGCACCAGTCGTATTCCGTACAGCCCTCGGAGTACATCATGCCGAAGCCAAGCTTCTTGGCGATCTCAAGGAATATTTGGAAGTCGGACTTCGATTCTCCCAGAGGCTCTATACACTTGTGCTGCATGAGGATGACGCGGTGGTTGCACGCGGTGAAGCTGTGCTGAATGTAGCCGCCGCAGTTGGAGAACTCGCTCATGTCCATGCGTTCCAAGTTCGTGCAGGCAGGGAGGATGACATCCGCAAACTTTGCCTCCCCTTCAAACCAAATGGATTGGTTGACCACGAATTCGAGGTTTTCCGAGCGATACATTTTTGCATAGCGGTTCGTCTCAGCCATCGTCCCGAAATGAGAGCCCCCATACTTGTAGTACATCTTTATGGGCGAATAGCCCGCTGCCGGATACTCGTATCTCTGGAACTGGGCCTCGATGGTAATGCTGTTGACCGGATAGCCGTAGGTCTTGCCTTCCAGAATTGCCTCGGGTATTCTGAGCCTCGGCACCTGCTGCAGCACCGTATTCACAGTGGGGAGCTGAGGCATCCTTGGGTAAAGATTGACGCCGAGGCCAGTGCTGGATATGTCGCCTGAAAGCGACCCCTCTGTGTAGCCTGGGAAATAGAAGCTTGTGTCGAGGGGCGCTCCTTGCGACATGTTGCCCATGTTGATTCCAGGTTTGCCGAGCCCCTGCATCGCCATCAGGCACACCATGGAACGCGCCCACTCACTCCCTGTCGCGTCACGACACGCACTACCAAAGCCCGCAAGACCACCGGGGCAGAGATACGTCTTCTTGGTCCCCCATTCCCTTGCCAGTGCCCGGACTTCTCTTGCGGGGATGCCAGCCTCCCCCTCCTGCCATTCGGGCGTTTTCGGTATACCGTCTTCTTTGCCGAGGATGTAATCCTTCCACTGCTCGAAGCCGACAGTGCGGTCCGCCACGTAGTCTTTGTCGTAGAGTTCTTCCTGAATCCACACATAAGCAATGGCAAGGGCCAGGGAATTACCCGTTGAGGGTCGGGGCGCCAGCCATTTCCCGCCGAAGAGCGCTGCCGTGTGGTTGTAGTAGGGGTCGATATGAACCATCTTAATGCCCAGCTCTTTCAACCATTGACGACGTATGGTTCCTTCGTATGCGGAATAGCTGCTTGTGGTTTCAGGATCGCTCGACCAGAAGACCACCATCTCGCAATGTTTCAGACAATCCTCGACGGTTCCATAAGTTTCTGGTGAGCCGAGCCGCATGGACTGTCCCCAGTGGTGCATGGCACCCCAATACCATCCTTCCCAGCTATCCGGGTTGTGAGCCTGGACAGACCACCCGATGGTGTTGAGAAACCGCATCCGGGCGGAAAGCCAGTACCCGAGGTTTCCCCACAAGTGGTGAGAGCCACTCCCGCTGAGGATAGCCCCGGGCCCGTGAACCTTCTTTACACGTTTTATCTCACCGGCGACGATCTCGAGAGCCTCATCCCAACTGATGCGTTCGTATCCTGATACGCCTCGATTCTGCGGGTTCCTCTCGCCAGAGGGGTCGAAGTCTTTGCGCTTCATTGGGTACAGCAGTCTGTCCGGCGAATAGACCATTGATTTGAACATCAGGCTGAAGGGCATGAGGGTGGTTTTGCGGGGTGGGGTGAAGATCCTCCCCCGGGCGGTGATCGTCCATGGCTGTGCATCCCCGTCGCCGAAGTCGATAGGCGTTATCCGGAGTATCCTGCCGTCCCTCACGTAGACGAATACGGGACCGCCGTTGGTGTTGCTCGTATATCTTACGACGCCGCCGCCGATGTCGGTACCGAGCCGCGCACCCACGCTCTGCATGATGCTCAAAGTTTCCATCCACCAGGTAGCAAGATCATCCGGCCCGATCATGCCTAGTTGGAAAGCCTTCATGGCGTTTACAGTGGTCAGTTGATCCCTGGGGGGCAAGAGGAGGTCGAGAGCAACCTTCGCGTTTGCGATGAAGATGGTGACATCCGGGCTTGCATAAATGCCTCCTCCTGACGTAATAACGCCAGCGTTGAGCGTGTAGTACCTACCACAGGAGTTGTCCTGCAACTTCACTTGTACGGTGAAGTTCTTTTCTCTGAGCCGTTCCCTGAAAGACGGGTGTTTCTTGGCCGTCTTGTCCAGACGCGTTTTGAGGCCGCGAAGTACGATCGAAAAGGCAAGCTTCGCTCTGCGCTCAGATTTGACCAGCCTCTTCATGATGATGGATTTCATCGAATCTTCTCCAAGCGTACATGAGCTCCGATTGCGGGATGTCAGGGTACAGTCTTTCCTTGAAGATCTCCGTTTTGTATCGGAGTCTATTGGTTACTCGACGCAGATCCGGGACAAGCCCCGATCTAGCCGAACTATTTCCTCTTGCACCGCGGGTTATCAATAGCCTCCTCCTCTATCATTACCTCAGACGCGGGCATGATCGTCGCCGGGCCGAAATACGGCGGTGTTTTGTTCGCGATCGTGGCAATGGGCAGCGGCATGATGAGCTGGTGGTCGCAGGCCCGCATGTATACCTCTCCGTTGACGCTCATCATCCGCAATCCCTCAAAGGCGGGAATGAGTTTGTTGAGTTCTACCGAACCCGCCTTCCTGATGCCCTCGATGACGAAGCTGATACCGATGTATTCGCGAGACGCGACGCTCGTGGGCTCCGGATAGTCGCTTCCTTTGTACCATTTCTGCCAGTCGGCGAGGTAAGACTTGCTTTCCTTGGTATTTACGGTGGAAAAGTATGAATCGACGGCGATGTTACCAATGACGGCGTCAGGATTCTCGCGAATGACGGCCCAGTCAGAAAGGGCGTTTCCCATCACTACGGCCTTCACACCGAGATCGAGGCGTTGCCTCAGCAAGACGCTTATGTCGAGGCCCCAATCGGATGAAAGAATTGCATCTGCCCCTGAGTTCTTTATCTTTGTGACAATTGAAGAAAGGTCTTTCGACATGAGGGGATGGTAGTCCTCGCCCACTATTTGTGCGTTGGGGATGAGCCGTGCTATCTCTTTCTTCAGGGCCACGCCGAAGTCATGTCCATAGGCATAATCCTGGTTGACCAGGTAGAACTTCTTGAATGATGTGTGCTTCGCGGCGTACGCGATGAGTGCTCGAGCGATCATCGAGGTATTCCAGGTGGGCCTGATCGCGTTGGATGTAAAGTTTTTGCCCGTTTCGTCGTCCGAGTGGGCGGCCATTACGAGGAGTATGTTGTACTGTTTGGTGAGATCCTGAAGGGGCTTGACAATGTTCGAACCGGCCCCGAGAATGATATCGGCATTGCCCTCGAGCAGGTACTTCTGGGCCTTGGACACCGCTACGTCAGGCTTGAGCTGGCTATCTTCTGAGATAAGCTCTATCTTCCTTCCTATCACGCCCCCCCGGGCATTTGCCTGTTCAGCGGCGAATCGTGCCCCCAAGACCCATTGGTCAGAGGTCGCCTTGGCAGGACCGGATAGGGGATGAAGCATGAGGATCCTGATTGGCCGTTGCTCGGCCTGCGCCAACGAGGAAAAAGCGAACATAGCTACAACCATGACCGCCCATTGTAGCAAGGCTCTTGTCATAATACCCTCCAAGATCGTTATTAGACCGCCAGGAATCTGGTCTGGATCTCCTTGTTTTCTATGGTCTCTCGTCCGGTCCCCTCGTAAGCGATTCGACCTTTGACCATGATGTAAGCCCGTTGCGCCATCCTGCAGGTGTGGTTGAGGTTCCTGTCGACAAGGATGACGGATATGCCTCGGTCCTGGATCTCGCCGATGAAACTGAAGATGAGGTCGGCAACCATGGGGCTCAATCCCTCGGACGGCTCGTCAATGAGCATCAACTCGGGTTCCCCCATGAGAGTCCTTGCAAGGGTAAGCAGCTGCTGCTCCCCTCCCGAGAGGCTCCCTGCCGGGGTGCTGTCTCTTACCGCTAGCTGCTTGAATCTGCGGTAAATGTCATCTATCGCTTCCCTACCCTTGTTGTCTTTTCCGATGCCCTTCTTGAGGCCCATAATGAGGTTTTCTCTCACGGTCAAGCCCGGAAAGATTCTTCGCTCCTCAGGGACATAGCCGACCCCGGAGCGGGCAATATGGAATGGTTGACTTTTTCCTATTTCAGCGTCCTTGAAGACTATGGATCCTTGCCGGGGCCGAACAATACCCATGATGCTCTTCAAGGTTGTCGATTTGCCGACGCCGTTTCTTCCGAGAAGGGCAACGATTTCACCTCGATTGACTTCTATCGAGACGCCATCAAGGACGTGGCTGTCATCGTAGTACGTATGAATATCTTTTACCTGCAATAACACGCTGTCCCCACCCTACGCCGTTTCGTTGTCAGTCAGGGTGCCGAGATACGCTTCCCTCACGGCGGTATTGTTCCGTATCTCCTTCGGCGTACCTGTGGCGAGAATTACCCCGTAGCTGAGCACGCTTATTCTGTCAGCCAGGTCAAAGACTACGTCCATATCGTGCTCGATAATGACCAGGGTCTTTTGCGCGGTCACCTCTCTAATCAGCTTCACAATCATACGAGTCTCTTCAGGCGAGAGGCCCGCCCCTGGTTCGTCAAGGAGCACGAGCTCGGGGTCGAGGGCAATGGCAAGACCAACTTCAAGCGCCCTTTGCTGCCCGTAGCCGAGTGTCCCAGCGAGTTCATCGCGATAAGCGGCGAGATTGCAGCGATCAAGCATGTACTCGGATTCGTTTCTTACCTGTCCCATGACCGCGAGTCTACGTATACACTTGACTGCAAGCCCTTGTTTTGCCACGATGGCGTTCCTCATGTTTTCAAACACCGTCAATTCCTTAAATACGTTTATGATCTGAAATGACCGAGCAATGCCGAGTTTTGTAATCTTGTAAGGCGCAAGACCATCTATCCTCGTGTCCTTGAAATGGATGGTTCCGCTGCTGGGCACGTAATGGCCGGTGATAAGATTAAAAAGGGTGCTCTTCCCCGCTCCATTTGGCCCGATGAGGGCGTGTCTCTCCCCCTCGCGGATTTCAAGGTCAACTCCATCGATAACCCGGAAACGGTCAAAATCCTTGGTAACACCTTTCAAGGTCAGGATATTAGTCATCGTTTCCCTTTACCGCTCACAAAGGAGACCTTTCTCAGCGCGTTTCCGATGATCCCTGCTACCCCCTTGGGATAGAACAGAAGCAGCAATACGAAAAAAGCGCCCACAAGGAGCTGCCACCTTTCGGTAAAAGAGCTGAGATACTCGACGAGGTACACGTAGATAAAGGCGCCGATTATGGGACCCATGAAACTTGCATATCCTCCTATGACAGATATGATGAGTACGTCAAAAGACGTGGACATGTCGAGAAAATGCGGCGACACCATCTTCTTCATTAGTATGAAGAGGGCACCCGACAAACCTGCGATAAGCCCGGAAAACGTGAAAACCATGAGCTTTGCTTTGTTCACGTTTACCCCGAGGAAACCCATCCTATGGGAGTTCACCTTTATTCCAGCCAGGGTGTTGCCAAGGGGCGTCTTCGTGAAATGCCAGGAGAGAGCTATCGAGAGGACGGCAAAAAAGAAGACGAAATAATAGGAGAACGTCACGTTGGTCAAGGCAAATTGGCCGATTAGGGGCATCGAGACGGTCCTGGCCGCCCATCCAGTGAGCCCATCGTCACCACCGGTGAGATCCCTCCATTTCCACGCAACGGCCCAGATCATCTGGCTCAGTGCGAGGGTCGCAAAGGCGAGATAAATCTTCGTGAGCCTGAGAACTATGAGGCCGAAGAGCAATCCACAAAGCATTCCCGCAAGAGCACCGACGAGAATCGCAAGGAGTATGGGCGTGTCAGGACCGGCTATGTGAAGGAGAGAGAGCGCAGCGGCGTAAGCACCCACACCGAAGAAGGCAGCATGACCAAAGGAAAGCAGGCCCGTATGGCCCAGAAGCAGATAGTAGCTTACACCGAGGATGGAATAGATGATAACCTGGGTCACGAGATAGATCTGGAACTTGCTCATTACCAAAGGCAAGAGGATAGCAAGGAGAACTACAAGGAGGATAGAGGCATATTTCAGATTTTGTTTCATTCTTTCTTGCCAAAGAGACCGGTCGGTTTGGCGGTAAAGACGATTACCATGAATAGGTAGACGATTGCGATGGATATGCTCGGCATAAAAGCGACGCCGAAAGACTGAATCTGCCCGACAAGGAGCGCGGCGATCAGGGCGCCTCCGAGGCTGCCCAGACCTCCGACCGCAATGACGGCAAAGCAGTCCATTATCATGTCGTTATACATGCCCGAGTAGACGCTCAAATAAGGGGCAACAATTACGCCCGCTATACCCGCCAGCCAGGCACCTATGCCCATGACGGCCATGAGCACAAAAGATACATTTGTGCCGAGGGCATTTGCCATCGTCCCGTCTTCGACGCAAGCCCTGATCGAAATTCCCAAACGCGTCTTCCTGAGGAGATAGAACATGAACGCGAGGACGACCCCGGAGAGGACGAGGATAAATAGCCTGTACAAGGGATATTTTGTCCCGGACCATAACTGACACGAGCCTGCGAGTTGGACCGGAGCGGCCACAGGCAAGGGGCTTGAGCCGTATATCCAACTCACGACCTCCGTGATTACCATGGCGATCCCGAATGTTACGAGAAGTTCGTTGAGTTGTCCGGAACCGTGTATCTTCCTCAGCAATCCGCGTTCCAGCAGTATTCCGAGAAACGCGCAGACCACGGGGGCGACGAGAAGGGCAAGCCAGAAGTTGCTTGTCCATTGCGTCACCTGATAACACAGGAAGGCGCCAATCATGTAGATAGATGCGTGTGCGAAGTTAATGATGTCCATCATGCCCAGAACGAGCGTCAGACCCGAGGCTACCAGAAAGATCAGCATGCCGTACACGAACCCGTGCAACAGCAAAACTGGGATCATGTTGAGCTGGCTATCCACGAATCACTCTATATCACCCTTCCGATTCTATAACCGTCCGCTATAGCGTCATACATGTATCCCGGTTCCCTGCAGTCTCCGATCTCATAAACTTCCGCGACCTTCTTTCCCAAGCTTTCTGCTAAGTCTCCCGCGGGCCGTAGCGGCAATGCCGTAATGATACTGTCCGCCATGAGCGTCTTCCGTTCTCCTTCCTTGGTTGTGACAATCAGCCCTTCATCGGAAACTGCTTCATATGTGACTCCGGTAAATGTGACGACACCTTTCTTGTGAAACCATTTGAAGAGGCGGTCGGGGTCGTCGGAAAGAAGTCCTTTTCCAAGCGTCGGCTCAGAATCGACGATGGTGACCTTCCGACCTCGCTTGACGAGAAACTCGGCCAATTGACAGCCTTCAAGGCCGCCGCCGATAATGACCACGGTTTTTCCGATGGGCATCCACAGTTTCGTCAGCCGCTCCATGGCTTTCGGGCCGAAGAATCTCATCCAGAACTTGAGAGTCCTATGCAGATTGGCGTTGTTAACTACCTTGGGGTGGTCGATGCCCCGTATGATTGGGTTGGAAGGTGTGCCGCCTGCTGCCAGGATAAGGACATCCGGCCTAATCTCGTCGACAACGGAAGAATCTACCGGTTTCCCGAGCCTCATCGTCACTCCCAGCTTCCTGTTCTGGACGCTGAGGTAATCTATGATGCTTATGATGGACTCGATCTCATGGTCTTTTACGAGGGCCGCCAGCCGCATGAGTCCGCCCAGTTTTGTCTCCTTTTCGTACAGCGTCACGTCATGGCCGCGCAAAGCGGCAATCCTCGCCGCTTCGAGACCCGCCGGGCCGCCTCCAGCAACGAGAACCCTTTTCTTTTTTGCGGTCGGCAGGATCTCGAACTCGCGGTGTCTTCCCAATGCTGCGTTGATTCTACATCTGAGCGGAGAGTCCACGTAAGCACGGATATGCCAGCAATAGTTGCAGCCCGAACAGGGGGCTATATCCTCCAGCCGGCATTCGGCTACCTTGTGTGGGAGCTCCGGGTCGGCAAAGAGTCTCCGGGTCATGCCGATGAAATCGAGTTTTCCTTCTCCGAGGATCTTTTCTCCTAGCTCCGGGTCGAGACGGCCGGCGAGAAAGACCGGCACCGAGACCACCTGTCTTATCGCCGCGCCGAGAGGCACGGTCAGCCCTTTCCCTTTTTGGCTCCAATCGAATTCCTTGACCTTCAGTTCCTTGGGCAGTTCCGGGTAAAAGAAGCGGTCAGGATGGAGTATGCCGGAGAAGGAGCCATAGCCAGCCGCCCTCACCTGAATGGCGTCAGCGCCGGCCTCCTCGAGTACCTTCGCGAAGCCCTTCGCGTCGTCGAGGGTCGTGCCGTTCTCGACTCCGTACTCAACGGCGTTGAAGAGAGCGGTCACCGGATACTCCTT
>Ga0326728_10019208_pt1 | contig 13303 bp, 10 predicted proteins | sample MB3enrmetagenome_FD_207602 | JGI IMG/M metagenome (GOLD analysis project Ga0326728, IMG submission 207602) | Lab enriched peat soil microbial communities from McLean, Ithaca, NY, United States - MB31MN | ecosystem: Environmental > Terrestrial > Soil > Wetlands > Peat | place: USA: New York...
TCCGGCAATTGATCGTGCAAGATCACATTCAGCAGCGATCTGTGCACATGAATGCGGTCTTTATAGTCGATAAATCCGTGCTCGCGAAAGCGGTTCATGAAGAAGCTGACGCGCGACCGTGTGGTCCCGATCATCTCCGCCAAAGTCTCCTGAGAGATTTTGGGGATCAGCGTTACCCGCTTGCCCGGTTCGCCGAACTCCGCCATCAAGAGCAGGATTCTCGCCAGGCGCTTTTCGCTGCAGTTGAAGAGCTGATCGACCAGATCGGCTTGTATGCGTATGCTATGGGTCAGCAGAAACTTCATGAAGAGATCGGAGAACTCGGCCTGCTCATGCATCACGCGAGCCATCTCATCGCGCGCGATCTTGAGCGCGGTGCAGGCGGTGATGGCCGTGGCGGTGGATAGGCGCAACCCCGGCACCGCGGCGAGCGCTCCCTGACCGATAAACTCACCCGCTGTAACAATCGTAATGGTAGCTTCCTTGCCGGCAGCCGAAACGACGGTGACTTTTGCCCGGCCCTTTTGCAGATAGAAGACCGAGTCTGCCGGATCTCCCTGACAAAAGAAGGTCTCCCTGGGCGCCAGTTGAACGATTCTGCGTCCCAGTCCGGCGTTAGCCAGAAAAGCAGAGGCATCGAAAGCGGGTAAAGAAAGCTGCATCATAGAAGTTCATCCCGGAAACGGCTGTGACGCGTTGATCGTGGGAAGATGCGCAACTGCAAAGCCCTGCGGTTCACAAAGCAGTTGCGGCGATGGGTGCAGATTCATCGGCCATCATCAGTGCACGGATACCAGATGCGATCGAAGAAGGGAATGCGGCGTTCCACAATCAACATTCACCTACACTTACTCAATATTTAACTGGGGGGGGGGGGGGCAAGTCTGTTCACTTTTGCACACAATTCGAGAAAAATATTCGAGACCGAACCGCCCCGGCGTTGTATGCGGATTGCTCCATGAGCGTTCTTGCTCAGACGGGGCGAATTCATCGCTCTAGTGTGGGAAGTACCTTGTGCGCCTCAAATGCGCGTAAAGCAAGTGACGCTGCGCATAGGTAGAAAAAAGGTGAGATGCATGAAGAAGTTTGTGACGTTGGTGGCAGTTCTCAGCTTGACGAGTCTCGGCTGGGCTGGAAGTAATCGCGAAGCAACAGTCGACCGGCTGGATCATGCCGGCGCGGTACTGCATGAGATTATGGCAGCGCCGGATAGGGGCATTCCGGAAGAAGTACTGGAACACGCGCAGTGCGTGGCCGTTGTGCCGCATATGCTCAAGGGCGGCTTTGTCTTTGGCGCGGAGAATGGCAGAGGCGTTGCGACCTGCCGAACCGAAAACGGCTGGAGCGCGCCGGCGTTCTTTGCCATCACCGGCGGAAGCTGGGGATTGCAGATCGGCGTTGAGGGCGTGGATCTGGTCATGATTATCCAGGGCGACCGGGGCATGCAGCATTTGATGTCAAGCCAGTTTCAGCTTGGCGGGGACGCCTCGGCGGCAGCCGGACCGGTGGGACGCCATGCTTCCGCCGATACCGACTGGAAGCTCAATACCGAGATTCTCACTTACTCGCGGGCCCGCGGCGCTTTTGCCGGACTTACTCTGACCGGCGCGGATATTCGCCGCGATGAGGATTCCACGGAAGCGATCTACGGCCACGACATTTCCACGCGCCGCATTCTGCGCGGTGAAGTAGCCGTGCCTGCCTTTGCCGCACGGTTCCTCGATGCAGTCAGGGAAGCAAAGGCCCAGGCCATCGCTTCCAAATAACAATTCAACGTGAATACTTGCGGGCGCATGGGATGGATTGCAGTTCTCATGCGCCCACAACGCAAGAAGGAGTAGCTATGCTTTGGACCATCTTTGTCATCCTTCTCGTTCTCTGGCTGTTGGGTTTCAGCTTCCATATCGCCGGCAGCCTGATTCACCTTCTGCTGGTCGTAGCGCTCATCGTTCTGGTCATCAACCTGATCTCCGGACGACGGTCGTGACATTCGATTCGTTCGGCGCGAATCGTGCATGGGTTTGGGAAACGGCAGATCTGAGCATGATTCGCGGCCAGAGGAAGTGCTCACCCCGTACGCGCCGGAGCACAAAAACAATATTCCCTGATTTTTCAGGGGATTGAGTTATTATTTTGGATTTTTCTGTAAGGGTTCCTGGTGGTGGGCCCAGTCTCCAGCGAACTCGTCTCTGGATCGAATTCCCTGCTAACAGGGAAAAATACAGGGAATTTTCACAATTACGGTACATAATCTGACCGGCCATCCGGTTATCAGGCTGAATATGCACCGGTTATCCCCATCGATGTCCAATTCTCGCGTTGAACGTAAAACGGAAATATCACATCGGTATCAGGGAATTGCATATCTTTGAAACTGGGATTCGATGGCGATTTGGCGTAAACCCAGAATCCATTCTGACGCAATCGGCGTTTCCCGGGACTAAACTAAGCTAAGGCATGAACTGCCAGCCACCCCTCATCTCCAGTGACTTCACTGTCGACGAGGCCGTTCTCGCCGACTTCACGGCCTTCCTCAAGTCGAAGAACATCGACGTCACCGACGCCGACCTGCAGGCCAATATCGACTGGGTGAAGGAGTCGATCAGGAGCGACCTTTCACCTCGCAGTTCGGCCAGATTGAAGGCCAGAAGGTACGCATGTCGTGGGATCCGCAGATCCAGAAGGCTCTCACCTTCCTGGCCACAGGCAAAGGTGCTTGAAGAGCACGAGAAGTCGAAGGCAGTGGCGTCCGTCAGCCGTTAGGTCTGAGCCCTTAGCAAAACGAGAGGTCGCGCAGCCAGCGTGGCCTCTTCGATTTAAATCCCATCCATACCATCAGGATGCCCCATTCACCGCAAAACGATGAGCGGGAAAGTAATCTCAATCCTGCGACAAAATAATGCAGCTATATGGCCCAATCCCGATATTCCCGCTGAAGGGCATTCCATTCAACCCCGTCCCAGCCGCCATCGTGTCGAAGCTACTCCAGCTGGAGAACGATGAGTCATAAGCTGCCGCGTCGCTGTTGAAGCGAATCCGCCACATCCCGCCCTGCGGAAGCCCGATCGTGTAGCTCGCATAGCCAACATTTGAGAAGTTGCAGACCACCACGACGTCGTCCCCAGCCCCACCCTGATCCCACCGGTGATAGACCAGCACGTTGTCGGCGAAGACAGGGAGGATGTGCAGGTTTGGTCCTTGCAGCCCGCGCGTGTTGTTAAACCAGTTGCGCCGCAGGTGGATCATGTCGCGATACAGACTGGTGATGCCGGCGAAGGTCGTCGCCATCGTCCAGTCGATCTGCGCCGGCTGGGCTCCGCCATTGGGGAACGGCTGCCACACCAGAAACTCCTGCCCTTCAAAGATCATTGGGATGGCCGGCGCCGTCATCACCACGGCCGCGGCCAGCGTCGAGCGCTTCTTCGACTCCCAGCTACCGGACTGCCCCGGATGAATGAGGTCCGGCAGGCGGCCACCGCCCTGGGTCGCATCGTCCTTGTCATGGTTCTCTGTGTACACCACATACTTGAACGCATTCGGCCCGCTCAGCCCGTTCAGCGCGTCGACGATCGGCTGCATCGGCCGCGCAGCATCGCTAGCCGGAATGACCGCGCCGCGCAGCGCGTAGCACAGCGACTCATTCCACTGCGCCGAGAATCCCATGCCGCCGCTCGCCACCGGCGCCGTGATCAGATTCCAGCCTTGCAGGTCCTCGGCGATCGTCAGCTTCCAAGGCTGGCTCGCCTGCACCTGCTGGTTGACCCGCTGCAGCAGCGCCGCGCCGTTGGCGTCGTCGCACTCATACGCGCCGTTGTGCTGGATTCCGCGAATGTTAACCACTGAATCGAAGCGCAGCCCGTCCAGGAATCGCGTTTCCAGCCAACGCACCACGTTATCGCACAGATACTGCTGGACCTCCGGCCGGCCGAAATCGAACCGCGCATGCGAGTAGTCGGTGTGGCCGAGCGATGCATCCTCATAAAAATAGTCGCCGCCGTCCACCGGCCCCCAACCGCACCATCGGCAGTTGATCCCCGGCATTGACCAGCCGTCGAACTGCCACAGATCGGTATCGCCGAGGTGGTTGTAGACCACATCGAGAATCACTGCAACCTCAAGCCCATGAACGCCATTGACAAAGGTTCGGAACTGATCCGGCCCGCCGTACGTGTCTTCCACCGCGAAGATGTAGCCGGGATTGTAGCCGGAAGATGTGACAGTCATATACTGACCGAGCGGCATGATTTCGATCGCGTTGAACCCCACCCCGTTCACCTGGTCACCGATCGATTTAAGCTTGTCGAGCGCCGTGATCAGCGTGCCCTGGCTGCCGTCAGCCTGCGTCGTGAACGTGCCGACGTGCAATTCGTATACCACCATCTCGTTCCAGTTCGGCATGGTGAAGCCGGTGGTCATGTCGAAGTTCACGTCCTGGCTCGATACTTTCGCCTTCCATAACAACTGCCCGTTCTGCGCGCCCGCCGCGACATCCTCGCAGACTGACGAAGCATAGGGGTCCACCCGTAACCCAGGTCCTGGGATGTAGAACTTGTAGTTGTCGCCGGCCTTCGCGCCCGCAACATCCACCGACCAATAGCCACTATCGCCATCCGGAGCGAGCGGGTTGGCCGTCGTGCTCCAATTGTTGAAGTCCCCAGCCACGGTGACCGAAGACGCAAACATTGCCCAGACGCGGAAGGTTACGCCGCCCTGGTACGGGATGGCTCCCATGCCAAGTCGCGAGGAAGAGACAGGTGTGGCTACAACGGGTGCGGTTCCCATAGAAAGCTCTCCAAGTTGGAATGGGTTTGCGGAGCTGTCGACGCGAGATCAGTATCCCTTATCGCTGATTATGCACCCAAACCTCTGCACCCGAGTGAAAGGTCTGCGAAGATTTGTGCCGATTCCCACAAATCGATCCCTTCATGCAGCCTGCAGAAAGAGCATACGGACGGTCCCGTGGTGATCCGCGCCCGTGCAACTCCGTACCGCCATGTGCCCGCGATGCCGCGTCACGTTCTATGGAGTTTTGTGCCTGGGGCTTGGGTCCGGAGAAGCTCCCGAAGCCCGCATCCGGGCATTCTCGATTGGTATACGGTGATCGGCGGCCTGGTGGCCCTCGTTGCTCTCACGCAGCATGGCGCTCTCTGGCTCACCATCAAGACTTCGGGCGATCTGGCCCAGCGCGCCCGCCGCATCGTCACCCCACTCTGGATTGCGCTGGCGGCCCTCACCGTCGTCAGCCTCGCCGCCACCATCGCCGTGCGCCCGGTCAGCCTGAATAATTACTTCAATTACCCATTCACCTTCGTTGTTCCCGTCGGCGTCATCGCTTCCATGGCCGGTATCTGGTTTTTCAATCGAAAAGCCCAGCCAGTCAAGGCGTTCCTGTCCTCGTGCCTTTACCTTTTCTTCATGCTGGTCGGAGCCTGCTGGGGACTGTATCCCACGCTGCTGCCGGCCACCACCGGGGCGGACCGCGACATCACCTTAAACCGCGCCATCTCCGGCCCGCATGCTCTCGCTGTAGGCCTGATCTGGTGGGGCTTCGGAATGCTGCTAGCCATCGGCTACGTCGTCGTTGTTTACGGCAAGTTCCGCGGCAAAGCTGATCTGCACTCGGACGGGCACTGAACGTTTGGGTGCACGCGCTTGAACGACAGGGCGAACCTCCAATTTCGGCATCATGTATGAACATTTTCGTATTGTGGCCGCCGGACACAAACCTATAAACCAACGTCTTTTCCATGCCGAGAAAGTTTCAAAAAGGCGTTTTGCCCGATAGGAATCGCAATGCCGACAATAACCGAGGAGACTATACCCGAGCGGAAACCAAGAAATCTATTACAAACAGGTATTCAAGCACATAAGGAATGGTAAACGCCCTGGTACCAGGTCATCCTGTCACATTGAGTGCATCTAGCAGATTCCAGGATATTTGGCGACTTCACGGGGCTGATCCGCTGCCAGTGGGCGAATTGAAAGGTCCTGCACCAGCGGGAAGAGCGCATCGGCGTATGAAAATGCGACTGTTTCATCAAGTTGAACAGTTCGATCGGCCGCTACCCCAATTGCGATGCCTGCACTCTGCAAAGCCATGAAGACCTGCATCAGCTCGCGGTTTTTATGTATAAGACTCCGTGGGGCGAACGAGCGAGGAAAAAATTTATTGCAGGATTTAAATAGCTGTGTATACTTGCTTCGCGTGCATTGTTTTTATTGCGCGCCAGAAACAGAGATCGACCCCCAGACTCTTGTGACTGCTACTCCTTGGCGTTCGTTTGCCTGAACCATTCCGCACTTGGACCATTGTTGAGAGTCTCTCAAGGTCGAATTTCAGACTTGTTAAGGAGACTTCCATGAAATGCGGGATCCCCCTCCCCATTCGTGCGTTGCTGTCTTCAGCAGCGCTGGCTATTGCTTTGCCAACCCTGGTTTCAGCGCAGGCACCGCCCCCTGCACCGATTGTGGTTCAAACCCGCATGAAGCTTCAGGATTTTGTAGCCGGACCCGACGGGGCCAAGCGGCTGGAGAGCCTGAAGAGAGCCGTCGCTAAAATGAAATCGCTGGACAACAGTCCACCGGATTCAGCGGACTATCGCCGTAGTTGGGCCTACTGGGCCAATATCCACGGCTACTATGGTCCGGAGAGCCCCGAAGGCACTGTGGCGCAACAGCGAACGAATCTGGCAGCCTACCTGGCACAGGCCGGAAAGAGTCAGGCATACATAGACGAGGCGTTGGCGTTTTACGACGGCATGAACGATCAGACTCTGCCTCCTGTGCAACCAGACAGTCCTGCGCATGAGATTGCGCTTGCGGTCTGGGACACTTGCCAGCATTCCAATGCCGATCGCAGCTCCACATCGGAGAATATTGGGCTCAACCAGGCCAACTTCTTCGGTTGGCATCGCATGTATCTTTACTACTTCGAGCGAGTGCTCCGCTGGGCCGCGCAGGATGAAACGCTGACTCTGCCGTACTGGGATTACACCGACCCCGCACAAGAAGAGCTCCCAGCTGAATTCAGGGACATCAGCTCGCCTCTTTTCGACGAGCGGCGCGAGGCCGGGATGAATGCAGGCAGCATGCAGCTTTCATCCATCAGGACCAACATCGACCAGTTGCTTACCAGCCCGGACTTCCTCGCATATGAATTCAAAATCGAGCGCGGCATCCACGGCTATGTGCACTGCACTGTGGGTTTCACTTGTCCCGTTGCCCACATGGGCGATGTCCCGGTGGCAGCTAACGATCCCATCTTTTATACCCACCACGCCAATATCGACCGTCTCTGGTCCTGCTGGCAAAAGCTGCACCCCATGCCGACAAACACGCTTTGGCTGATGCAGCAATTCATGTTTCCCGACGAGACAGGCGCACTGCAAAAGCAGCCCGTCAGCAACTTTGTCGATACACGGCGGCTCGGCTACGAGTACGATAATGAGTCCAGTTGTTTCCGTGTGCCTCCCGCCGCCGCGCGCGCGAATTTGGCAATGGCGCAGGAACCAGAGAAGCCGGTCACCTACCCAAACCTTGTTTCCAGTTCGCCGGGGGTTGTTCTCAACAGCACCTCCACCTCCGTTGATTTAGTCGTCCCGCAAGTCGAATCAAGAAGACTGCGGGCGATCCCTGCCGGAGCATCGAATGGAGTCGAGCTCGTTTTGCGTGACCTGGTCGCGGAAGAGCCGCCGTTCTCGCTGCTCGATGTGTATATCGAGAGAAAGGGCGCGCCGGCAACACGCCAGTATGTTGGAACCATCAACTGGTTTGGCGCGTTCGGCCACCATGGCATGAGAATGGCCTCGGACCAGAGCTATGATTTCGAAATCACCCAGCAGTTAAAGGCACTTGACCTTTCTCCCTCGTCGCCGAACCTCACGGTCACACTGGAGGCCAGCGACGGGCGTGTTCCCACCGCGCATGCAGCGGGGACACTCAAGGCGCCCACTCCTGCTTCGCTCAACCTGGCGGCCAAAGTGCATGTCGGCGCGATCGAACTGCGTAAGAGCAAATAGCTCTTCACCCACCATGAATACCATTCAGCGCACACTGAGGAGGCACTGACCATGCAATACACCAAGGCATTACTGACGTTGGTCTCCGTAGTTGGGTCCATTCAACTTGCTGCCCAGGCCCAGCAGGCGTTTTTCTCTCCGCCAAGACTCCAGGCGCCTGCTCAGCCGGGCGGCCTGAAAGCGATGGCGGCCACAACTTCCGCAGTCGGCTGCAATCCGGTTGGAGACATCAGCCAGTCCGGCAATGTCGTTTCCGTAGATCTGGCCGTTCGCCAGGACACTAATTTCATTGCCAATCCTTCCACCGGCGTCAAGGACCAGGTTCGCCTGCGCTCCTACGGCGGCTGCCTCACCGGACCACTGTTGGAGTTGCATCCTGGCACCACGCTGCGTGTACATCTGGACAACCAGTTGGCAAAGGCCGACCCGACGTGCCCGGCTGGCCAGGACCCGCCCGATGGCTCCGCCGGCTGCCTGAACACCATCAATCTCCATTTCCACGGACTGCACGTTTCACCCGCCGGCAACAGCGACAACGTTCTGCTCAACATTGCACCGCAAACGCAGTTTGACTATGAGGTCAACATTCCCGGCGACCACCCGGCGGGCACATTCTGGTATCACGCTCACCGCCACGGATCAACCGCCACACAGGTTGCCAGCGGAGCCTCCGGCGTCATCATCATTCGGGGCGACCGCAGATATACGGGGACCGTCCCCGGCGACATCGACACCATTCTTCACGATGCCAACAATAACAATTTCCCTGAGCAGGTCTTTCTCTTCCAACAGATTCCGTATGCCTGCTTCACCGACGACAAGCTGACCACCATCATTACCGACCCGGTGAACAAGACCTGGTCCTGCCCCTCCGGTAAAGTCGGAGTCGTCGAGAATTTTGACGCGCAGCTCGCTTCGGCCACCGTCTGGGACACGAGCGGGCGCTTCACGAGCATCAACGGCGCGGTGCAGCCGGTGCTGACCGGAGTCCAGGCCGGAGTTGTCCAGCACTGGCGCATGATTCACGGCGGCATCCACGATACCGTGAACGTCCAGATTGTCCCCATGGTCGCCAGCAATGATCCCAAAGCCGCGCGGGCATTTGAAGGAGTCTTCGCCGGAACTCCCGCGGAGCAGGCAGTGGAGATTTCGGAAGTCTGTCCCAGCATTAGCTCGCCCGATCATCCAGTTCCGCTGGTTCCGCAGTTTGAAATCGCCTCCGACGGCCTTACACGAACTTCCATTCATCCCATCGGCATTAAAGACGGCGTGATTGAAACCAGTGTCAGCGGCGGCATGGGCACAAACTTCATGCAGCCCGGCTACCGTAGCGACATCCTGCTGGTCTTCCCGCATGAGGGCACCTATTGTGTTCTCAACCAAGCGGCCACGCCCGATGAAAGGGAAAGCTCAGGCTCAGGAGGCCAGGGTCCAAACGAGACAGAATTGCTCGCAACCGTCATTGTCAAAGGCGGCAAGCCCATCTCCGTCAACCCGGAAACCTACATCTACCAGGCGCTATACGACGGCAATAAGAAAGACAAGTCTCTTCCCCCCGCCGCTCTTGCCGGGCTGCTAAAGGGAGATACCACGCCATGGCGCGGGATGATGGACCTCAAAGATGAGAAGGTAAACCCCGACGTGCAGAAGGTTGAGTTCTTCATTGGATCTCTGCCATTTCCCCAGCCATTTCCTCCGAACAGCCCAGGGTTCAGCCAGAACAATCCGCCTCTTGGACCCTGGTCCGCTTTCGGCTTCTATATCAACGACAAGATTTACGATCCCGAACGCGTCGACTTTACCCGCCAGGTGGGAACCACCGATGATTGGGTACTCACCGCAAGGGGAGAACCTCACATCTTCCATATTCACGTAAATCCCTTTGAGATCATGGACGTCGAACATGGCGGCAAAAGCATCTTCGGTCCGCACGGAGAATGCCTGATTCCTCCCGACAGCCTTGGCCTCGAGAACCAGTATTGCGGTATGTGGCACACCTTCAAAGACACCGTTTTTGTGCAACCCGAATACAAGGTCATGATCCGCACAAAATACGATCGCTATATCGGCGAGTTTGTCATCCACTGCCACATCCTTGATCACGAGGACAGCGGCATGATGACCAACATCCAGATCGTCCCCGATTTAGGCGCTCCTGGGAATGGCATCGGCATGCCCGGTATGCACCAGATGCACTCCATGATGATCAACAACCCGACACCCAAAGAATAGGAGTACACCATGAGCAATCCTTTCGCAGGCGAGTGGAGATACCGCAGCTTTCTCAACGACCCCGCGCCGGTCGACAACGATCCGGCAAAACTCGAGGCCATTCTCTTCGCAGAAGCTCTGTGGACCGTCAAAGATGCCGCGGCAAGTGTCTTCGACGGCGAACTGAGCTTCGGCCCCGGCAATGTGATGGACCTGAAGGGGATTGTTACCCCGGCACACGACGGAGTAGCGGCGCACGCCCACATCGTGGGCAAAGGACGGCCAGGAACATCCACCGAGCATCTTTTTTATGACTATGACGGCTCGCTGACCGAATCCTGGCCCAACGGTGTCAACCAGGTGCCGGCCATCACCGGCTCCGTGATCCGCGTGCAACCGCATGACGGAGAACCAGCCGGTCTTGTGGCTTCTTTCATCGCGGTCAAAACAACCTAGCCAATTTTCCTGGCAAAGGCGTGCTTGCTCGGGAAGTTTTTACAGGAGATCAAATGAAACTCGGCATTCCGGTCTACGAAGGGGTTGACCTGCTCGATGTTGCGGGGCCCTACGAGATGTTCAAATGGGTCAACCCGAAGGGGGTTCTCGAGACTGTGATCCTCTCGGAAAATGGAGGGGCGGTAACCTCTCAGAATGGTGTGCGATTCGAAGCTCATGGGTGCTTTGCAGGTAATCCATCCCTCGATGTCTTGTGGGTTCCAGGGGGCAATCCCGATGCCCTGCAATCGATGATGAAGAATCCCGAGTCGGCGTATTTCACCTATCTGAAAACTGTGGCATCGGGAGCCAAATGGGTCTGTTCTGTCTGCGAGGGGGCGCTACTGCTGGCTCGCGCAGGCCTCCTCGACGGACACAAGGCAACCACGCATTGGGCCTTCACCAAATGCCTTCAGGAGTTTCCCGGGGTTGACGTCGACCGCACGTACCCGCGATTTGTTGTGTCAGGGAACCGGCTCACAGGTGGCGGCATCTCCTCAGGCCTCGACGAAGCTCTCCAGCTCATCCTGCTTATCTTCGATGAAGCAACCGCTATCGATGTTCAGCAAACCACGCAGTATTTCCCTTGCCCACCGGTCAAAGGGAGCCTTCCTCCAGCACCCGCCTGCATGATTCGTTGGTAAGCGAAAAGGCAGGCTGGCGCCGGGATCGAACGACAGAAATCAGAAACAAACCTCGTAATCTGGAGGAGGATCGATGACGACTTACAAGCGCAAACGCACCATCGCTGCATATGAGCAGATAGGTCCCCGAAAACGCCCTCGTGCCAGGCCATCCAATCACATTGAGCGCTTCTGGCAGACTCCAGGATACTTAGCGACTTCACGGTACTGATCCGGGAGCGACTCCTACTCAGTTGCCTTCGGTTAGCTGGCTGAGGTTTACTCCCTCGCCAACACTATACTTCAACAGGTTTCAACAAGTTTCAACACCTCTGCTCCCAAAGCAGATCAAATCGTTTGTTGAAACCTGTTGAAAATGAGTGAAAATAAGTGCTTTTGATTGAATTGTTTACAGCGTGCCTGCCGATCCTTATTGATTCTTGTGGCTCTGGAGTGCTTTGACAGCTACAAAATCGACTACAGCGATGAATTTCTCAGTGTTTTTATATCTGATCCCGCGCCAATTCGTCGTTTTCCGCTTCTTGCTTTTAGCGCATTTCTGGCCGAACTACTTTTTCGTCGCACTCTCAAAATCGTTTTCGAAACTGCGATCCGTAACGATATTGAAGGTCTCGTATTGCTTCTCCGCCATCTCCTTCGCCATTTCGTGCGTGATCAGTGTGCCTTTCCCATATTGATTCTGATCTGATGCCCCGAGTAGGTTACGGTGCTATCGGCTTCTGAATCTGAACCGATCCCCACGCCATGCCCCGGTTTAACCAGAACAGTCTGGAAGGTTCGCTGGCTTCGCATTCCCGGGAATGTTCCCGACCGATCCCCGATCGATAGAACATTTCGATGGTCATCCCAGTGGAGGTGAACCGTTGCCCTCGCGCCATGCTCGTAAGCGTAGCCGTCTCCACTGTCTTCGTACAACTCAAAGTCGGCATCTTTGCCGCCGTAGATGCGAATCTCCAACGGCTCTTCCGGCTCTGATGCGGATTGTACGATCGGCCCCAGAGGCACGATGCTGCCTGCCTTTACGAAAATTGGCATCCGGTCCAATGGAGCATCTGCGAGGATCGTTTCTCCCCCACGGCGTGTTTGTCCCGTCCAGAAATCAACCCAGTCGCTGCCGGCCGGCAAGGCGACACTTCGGCTCGTTGCACCCCGTTCTGCGACGGGATTCACCAGAAGCGAATCACCGAACAGAAATTGATCGCTGATGTCTCTCAGGGAACGATCGTTCGGATACATAAATGGCAGAGCTTTCATAACGATCTCGCCACGGCTGGTAACACCCCAGGCCGCGGAGTAAATGTAGGGAAGAAGACGATAACGAAGTTCATCGTATTGCATCAGGATCTTCTCTACCTCAGGGCCGTACTTCCACATCTCCGTTTCGGATTGATATCCGTGAATGCGAAAGATCGGGCAAAACGCGCCGAATTCAAACCATCGGATGAGCAATTCTTGGTAGTCCGGCGAGGTGTACTGATCTTTGGGACGGAAAAATCCGCCGATGTCCGTAGTCCAATAGGGAAAGCCGGAGATTCCGAAACTCAGGCCGGCCGGTATCTGGCGTCGAAGTGTCTCCCAGTTGCCCGAGACATCGCCCGACCAGGAGATGGAGCCGTTGCGCTGCTGGCCGGTAAATGCCGAGCGCGACAGGATCACGACGCGCTTGTTCGGGTCTGTGGCCCGTTGCCCGTCGTACACCGCAGAAGTTTCAAACAATGGGAATGCATTGCGAACGGTCTTTCCCGACCCCAGGAAGGTCTGATCGTTTTTGAGCGGATCGCCTTCAGGTTCCGAAGCGTCAAGCCACCAACCGTCTAGTCCCGCGGCAAACAAATTTCGATCTATATCCGCCCAAAACGCTTTTTGTGCTTTCGGATTGAATAGATCCGCCCAGCTCTCACTCTCCTTCGATTCGCCAGGTTCTCCGGTAGCCGC
>Ga0326728_10019209_pt1 | contig 13302 bp, 13 predicted proteins | sample MB3enrmetagenome_FD_207602 | JGI IMG/M metagenome (GOLD analysis project Ga0326728, IMG submission 207602) | Lab enriched peat soil microbial communities from McLean, Ithaca, NY, United States - MB31MN | ecosystem: Environmental > Terrestrial > Soil > Wetlands > Peat | place: USA: New York...
ATCTACAATCGCTTTTTGTTTGACAAGAAGGTCATAGATTCGCGACAATCCTTTTCGTTTTAGAGCTGCGTCATCCAACATCTCCGATCCAACAATGTGTCTGTGCCCTAATGCCTCGAGCATATCATGTGTAACATTGGCGCCGGTTGTGACAACCCCGTCGATCAGCTTCTGATCAACTAGGTCGGTTATTAGTGTTCTAAGCCCTCCGGGTATAATTGGACCGGCTAATGAAATGAAATTACAGTAATCGTCGTTGCTAAACATCTCTCCAAGGATCCTGGCAGCTTTGCCAAATCGTCCTGGTCCTAGAACCCTCACTTGCTCCATTTGTCGAGCTAGAGCTGAAATTGACATTCCGCGTTTGATCCGTACATGAGATACTAGTGGCATGGCAGATCAACCGCCTAATCCGGAACTAGCCCTTTGTTCGCATAATCTTGTTTTGACCGAGCATTTGCCAGTATTCCACTTCGACGCCTGGGGCGAGTTTTGATTTGATCTCCTCTTCCTCAGGCATCGGGGTTTCAAATGTTTCGTAACTTTGCATGTCCATTAGTTGAACATTCGATCCGACGAAGGCCAAGACCTGCCCTGTCTTCTTCTCAATCATGGGTACGTCGATTCTTGCATCAACGGGGCTGATGACATTCTTCTTTGTTCCAGTTGTCACGCTGATGGCTACTATTCGTGCTTTTGCAGCTCCATGTTTTCCTGGTTTAGATTTCTCATACTCAACAATCTTACATGGTTCTCCTTCCACGATAATGTATTGACCGATCTTCACTTGTCCAACGTCAACTGGTTTGCTCAGCGTTCATCGCCTAACCTTTCATCCAGTAATCTTTGAATCAGTAACGAGCGCTTTATGTCTAAAAAGTCTTGCTTGACAGGATAGTTGCTCGCAAACAGAATTCTCGTTGACCCGAGTGGATTACTTAATTACTTTGACGTGTGTGTCTCTTTGGAGAACTTACGCTTGGTCTTCAAAGTCGGCCTTGTCTCGCGATTGGATGATCAGCGCGCACTTGATGTGGCCGCTACACTAGCTAAACGGTTGAGAAGAGAAGGGATTTCTGTCACGGCGGAGGTCGAATTGGCAAGACGAAGCCGATTGGGCGGCGGGAAGAGCCTATCCGAGCTCCATTCAGACCTCATAGTCACCGTCGGTGGAGATGGAACCGTTTTGAAGACTTGTATGAGTATCCCTGACCCGGAAACCCCTATCCTAGCGGTCAACATGGGCAGGCGAGGATACTTGACCGAAGTTGAACCTAGAAAGGCGTACAAAGCGATTAGGCTCTTCATAAACGGTAGGTGTAGGCTCGAAAGGCGTGCAAAATTGGCAGTTCACTTGGATGGCCGACATGTGACTGACGCTCTAAATGAGCTTGTAGTATCGTCAGGAAGCCCCGCTAAAATGTTAGATTTGCGCCTCGCGGTCGATTCGGAAGAGCTCGTCAAATTCAGAGGAGATGGAGTCATCGTATCAACTCCTACAGGCTCAACTGCATACTCGCTCTCAGCCGGCGGACCGATAGTTGACTCGTCTGTTGATGTTTTTGTAGTAACTTTCATTTGTCCTCTAGGATTCGTTAGGCCAACGGTAATCTCTATGGAACGCACACTATCCATTCGACTTCGAAACCCAAGACTCAAGGCGCAAGTCGTGGCTGACGGACGGTTTCAGCGAGAGCTGAAGGAAAATATCACTCTTGAACTTCGAAAATCCGAACGATCTTGTATATTTGTCAGAATGGCACCGTCTCTAGGAAGTTTGCTTCGTCTTCAAGAAATGGAAAGGCCTGAATTGTGAAAGTTCTAGTCTTAGACACTTCAGCTCTGATAATGGGGCTTGATCCGTCAGGCTTAGACCTCCAAAGCTATTCAGTTCCAGAAGTCACAAACGAATTGCGAAACCAAACCGGACCATCATTCAGGCTCTCTCTATCAACATCATCAGGTAAATTGAAGATTCAGAGTGCCACATCAGACGCTTTGAATGAAGTTATGGAAAGAGCCAAAACACTTGGCGATCACCCTGCCCTATCAAAGACGGATGCGAACGTCCTCGCTCTTGCAATAGACCTAAAAAGAGAATGTCAAAATCCGGTCATAGTCAGTGACGATTACGCAATACAGAATGTGGCGGAAGGAATGAATATTGCCTATCAGTCACTTGCGTCGCTAGGAATTCGTCAAAAATTTAATTGGATCCACTATTGCCCTGCTTGCCATCGCCGTTACTCTTGCGAGATTCAGGTATGCGAGGTATGCGGAACGAAACTGAAGCGAAGATCTACCGGAAAACAGCGTGCAGTAATGCGCGCAAAGACCTAACTATCTTTACCCGTTCTCAACGTCGCGGGTGCCACTCGTCGCGCGAAATCAAATAAGTAAAGCTGGGCGTACCCAGCCCATTCACCAAAACGGTCCCTAAGAAATTTCGCACTCTGAGTTTTGGAGACTTTCTTGTTCTTGAAGTAAAGCTTCGTAACTATTCTCTGAATCCACACGTCAACCGGAGCTGCATCCAGCCTTGCCAGTCCGTACAACATAAAACAGTCCGCCACTTTCGGACCAACGCCGTACAGCTCAAGGAGCGTCTCCATCGATTCCTCGTACGAATAGGAGTACAGTTCGTCGAGCTTCAAATCACCCTTGGCGATCAGACGAGAGGTTTCAAGAACCGACCGTGCCCTATATCCCATTGATGTCTTCGCCCGCATCTCTCTCACTTTAGCCCTAGCGAGCGTTTCAGGCTTAGGAAAGAGGAAGAAATCCGATCCGTCAAGTAGTCGAACCTTTTTGCCGTAATGTCTCATCAAAAGTCGTGCGGTCCGATTCCAAAGCAAGGCTGAATTATTCTGTGAAAGAATAGAACATATCAAACTCTCGAAAGGATTAGTGCCTCGCATGAGACGTAACCCGCGAAGCCTCGGGAAAGTTTGTGACAATGGTTCTTCTGCAAAATCGAATTTACGATAGAACTCGGGGAGATCATCCTGGAGCCCTAAAATTTTCTCCAAATGCGCTCTAAGCGGTTTCGATATCTGCTTTTCACCAACGTAGTTCACTTTGATAACGAAATCATCAACCGTTCCAGACTGAGTAACCGTGTATTTCACAGGAATATCGTTCAATAGTTCAACATCAGTGAAGTATTCACCGATCCGGCTCCATTCTGGCTCTGAAGTTTGCGCACTGACAATTGTCTCCGCCAAGTTCAGAGGGCCGTTTACTTCATCGCTTGATATTTCGAATTTATTCTGACCCAGCTGAGCCATCTCCCAATTTTGAACTGACCGCTCTAAAACTCAATGATCTTATAAGATCTAGAGTTAACAATGATAATCAGTTCTCTTTGAATTCGCTACAAACGTACCTATCGTTGAAATTTTGCTATAAAATATCCAATCTCATCAATTCGCGGATCAAACCTTTGACAAAATCGGCCTGATGTAAAATTCGTCAAGCCACTTCTTGCTCCTACGATAGGCTTTTGTTCAATCACTTTCAAGTTCAAATCCTTCGCAGCTTGTTCTACGACTTGCTCGCATTCTTCTGAACTAAAAGTGCAGACGCTGTAAACAATCGTTCCTCCTGGCTTGACGATTCTTGATGCTGTCGAAATAAACTGCGATTGGTACGATGATAGACTCTTAACGCGTTTCGTTTCACTGAAATCATAGATCTTCGGCCTCAAACCCAAAGCGCTACACGGCGGATCGATCAGGACCTTATCTGCTTCGAGAGAAGGTATGTCTTCGTGTAGGTACCTTGAGTCATGTATCGATAGCGTGACGTTAATGCAACCCAGCTGAGAAATTACTTTTCGAGTTTGAGATATTTTCTCTTGGTTTCTATCGAAGCCGTAGATCCTGCCCGAGTTGTCCATTAATTGACTCAGATGTGATAGTTTCCCTCCAGGAGCACAATTCATGTCCACAACCGTCTCTCCGGGCTTGGGATCCAAAATCCTCGAGGTCGTCATGGCCGCGAGAGATTGCGGATACAGAAGGCCTGCTTGAAATTCAGGAAGTTCACGTATCTGAATCGTATTGAACCGACGCTTGTCGATATGTACCGCCAATCCCTTCTTGAACGTCAAAACTTCTGTCGCATTCATCAACGTCTTGCCTGACGCTAAGAGTTCACCAAATTCTGACCGCACGCTTACTTCGTCACCTTCACGCATTGAATTACAATCGATGATACCCGGCGCGTAAACGTTCGCTCCTTGAAGCACTGATTCTGCGGTTCTCTTGTCGACAACAATGTTTCTCGAATACGCAGGTACATCAAACGGCCCTTCGACGGGAAAACCTAACGCTTCTTCTATCATCGGGTGTTGATTTACGAGAACCCCCCTGTCTTTCAAACGATGCTTCAATTCATCTGGGCTTATCTTGTTGGTATTACAGCGAACAAAATATTCGCTCACTGGAAATGTCAGTGCCTGTAACGTTTCTTCTGCTTCAGAGCCAAATACTTCCACCGCAATTTTTCTCACATCTTGTGAGAATCTGCCGGAAGTTGCTTGACCCATCGCATGCGAACGCAACTGGGATACTAGATATCCAAAATTTCAACGCGCCGGCTCGACGTTTCAAATGTTGCGATGGTTGATTTACCGCTCACGTAACCACAGATTTCTCCCGGATTCAGCGCAATTGTTTTCCCATTTGTTGATTGACTGATGGAATGAGTGTGGCCAAAGACCACAAGATCGTAGACTTGCGAGTTGATTATGGCTTGCAGCAATTCAGGCTCATCGCCATGCAGGAGAGCAATTTTGATTCCTCCTAACTCCAGATCTGCAAATTGCCCTCTTAACTCATGGCCTAACGTCTGAAATTTGGTCTGCAGTAAATGTTTTTCAGCATCATTATTTCCGAAGACGCCATACATTTTTGTTTTGAGCCCTCCGAACTTGAGCGCCGCGAAAGGAGCACAATAATCCCCAGCATGAAGAACGATGTCAACACCTAACGCGTTCAGAACTGTTATAGCGTGGTCAATTTTAGGCAGGCAGTCATGAGAATCGGAAACAATACCGATCAGCAATTACGATCAAACCCTACGGATACGTGCGATTCATCAATATTCTAAGGGTTTCCGGTCCCTGTGGGGAACAAAGATATAGCTACCTAATTCAACAGATCAAATCGAGTGGTAACTGTGGGACCTGGAACTAGAACGGCGCTAGTAAATATTGTTGGGCTCTCCGCGTTAGTTGTCTTCACAGCGTTGGTATACCTTCGAACGCAAGAACCTTTGATTCTTCTAATAGGGGGATTAATCTCCGTAGTTTCAGTAATCGGTACCACTATGGGAAAAAGTAGCTAAGTTTGCTCTCGAAACGCTCTTCGAATCAATTTTCTGCTTAGGACCAGAATTAGTGGCACGGCGATCACAGATGACGCAGTCCTTCCCAGAGGCCACAGTTGGCGCGCTTATAGTCGATGAGAAAAACGGTAACGTGCTGATCGTTCGCTCCAGTAAGTGGCAGAATAAGTATACCGTCCCAGGCGGCCATATTGAGCTTGGAGAGCTTGCAGAAGACGCAATCAAAAGGGAAGTTAAAGAAGAGACTGGCTTGGATGTTGAAGTGCAAAAATTGTTACTTGTGCAGCAGGCAATTTATCCCAAATATTACATCAAACATGAGCATTTCATTTTCATGGATTATGTCTGTAACGCGAAGAATACAGACGTCAAACTGGATGGAAGAGAACTTCAAGAATATGTTTGGGTCACACCGCGAGATGCGATGGATCTTGATTTAGAAGATTTTACTAGAAACTTCGTTGTACACTTCATATTATATCAGAGCGGAAAATACGTACCAAACTGTGTATCCCTTTAGTGCACTACCTTCTTACAACAATTGTGAGTCTATCGCTGAGACTCGATATGTTATTTGATACTGGCGAGCCGTGATAGACTAGATCACCACGATTAATCATTTTGTGAGTGGACGCCGAGGGTCTTCAGTAAACGCTGATGCTCTTTTGTTGTTATCCATTCGACATAGAGGTAATCCGCGATCGCACCTTCTGACATTCCCATCTTACGAGCTTCGGCAACTGCACACTGATACGCTTCAATCTCGGTCGGTCGATCCACATAGTTGAATTTCTCGTCGAAAAGCTCCTTACCTTCCAAATACTGTCTTATGTGAATCAACTCATGAATTATGTCAAGATATAAATGCCGTAACTCTCCATTGCGCAAATATTCCAATCCAACAAAGAGGCTTCCGTCCATATCATTGACATGCATATAGTCAGCTTGAGTTGTGACAGTTACCTCTGTCGCTTCGAGAATTTTTCCCAAAAGGGATTGATTCCCTACATACCTGTTGAGTATTTCCACATCTTGCAGACCTGTGAAAATATCGCGCAGCCTATACCTCCCTTCTGGCAAATCTCTGTTTACAGCGAAAGAATTCGTTGACGATATCTCCTTGTCGCGCTGAAATCCTACATTAATACTGGCATGAATCGTTCTTCATTGATCGCGCTACTCAAATGGCCAACGATAGGTATCTCGTTGCCGCAAAATTCGCAGCGGTTCTGATCGTCGAGGTGCCAACCATCGATGTTGAATCCTAATCTTTCGACGACAATTTCTCCGCAGCCTGAGCAATATGTATGTTCGAGTGGATGCCCAGGAACGTTTCCGATGTAAGCGTAATTTAGGCCTGCTTCCTTTGCCACGGCATGATGCCTCTCAAGCGTCAGCACCGGGGTCGAAGGGAGATGCATCAACTTGTAGTCTGGGTGAAATCTCAAGAAATGAATTGGAGTATCCGGGCCAAGGTTCTCATAAATCCAGGAGCATAGTTTCTTTGCGGAAGCCAAATTATCGCCTATTTCGGGGACTACTAGATCCGTGATTTCTATGTGAACATCCGTCTTATCTCGTATCTCTAGCAGGGTTTGGAAGATCGGATCGGAGTTCGCGATCCCGATGTATTTGCGGACGAAAGATGTTTCACCGCTTCCTTTGAAATCAACCGTAATGCAGTCGAGAAAATCTCGCATGAGCTCGACAGTTTGGGGAGTATCATATCCGTTCGAAACGAAGATGTTTATGAGACCATTCTTTCTTGCTTCAACTCCGATGTCATGTGCAAATTCCATGAATATCGTCGGTTGATTATACGTGTACGCTAAGCCTTGGCATCGATAACGCTTTGTCATCGCCACGACTTTTTCAGGAGTAACCTCTATTCCTTCAATTTTGCGACGCTGGCTTATGTCAAAGTTTTGGCAGTAATGGCATAACCAATTGCAGCCCGTTGTCGCGATCGAAAATATTTTTGTGCCCGGCATGTAATGAGTCACGGGTTTCTTCTCAATCGGATCGATGTTTCCGGCAATGATTTTTCCATATACAAAGAGTTTCAGTTTTCCTGCTTCGTTGCCTCGAACACCGCAGAGTCCGATCTTGCCCTCCGGAATATTGCAATACCTCGCACAGGCCGTGCATCGTACCCTACCGCCCGGTAATCGTTCGTACAAGATCGCTTCTTTACCTGGCGTCGTGGTCTTCAACATCCCAGTTTCGAACTATTACTGTCCGCATAAGACTTGGGGTCGAGATTGGAATAAAGATATCCATACTGACCATGGTTCGAGATGCCACCGAAAGTTTCAAGCCATCCAGTGTTAGCTGATGAATCAAGTCTAGTTGGAATGGTCCGATTGTCGCAAAACGAATCTCATAGCAAGTCGAATTGGGCTTATTCCGTTCTGCCGATAAACATGGCTATCGGGCCAATCAGCACGTTCGTTCAAATTTATTTGCTTGAACTTCACGGATCGGTGATCGACATAGGGCTCGCGACAACGCTGTTCAATGGAATAAGCATCCCGGCTGCGATGATCTGGGGCATAGCAACCGATCGTTTTCATCGACGGAAAGCTATCGTGGTCATAAGCTACTCAGCCGTTGCCGCAACATCTTTCCTTTTCTTGTTTAGTAAGACCATCGAAAGCGTAGACGTCTTGTACGCTGTCTTTTCCTTCGTTTCCTCCGCTGCTGCCACTCCTATAAACCTGCTAATTATGGAGACTGAAAAAAAATCGAAATGGACCTCGGCTTTCGCTGCGTTCTCCATGATCTCGAGTGTTGGCGTTACGTTAGGTATGCTGCTTGGGGTAGTGTGGGGAGTTTTTCTTCCACTATACCTCCTAGCAATTCCGTTCGCAATACTCTCAGCTCAATCCGCGCTGATGGCAGCGGTGATGATTCCAGAGGCCCACATCGGATTCGAGCGCGAAATCATAGTGATGGTCAAACGTAGCTTCTATGAGAGGCTACGGGTACTCCCTATGCTCTTCCTCAAAGTCCCACGTGCGGTAGATTTCCGAAAAGTCTTCAACAGCGTAAGGTTTGAACTGACCAGGGATCCATTTCTTCTGTACTCGTCAATTGTTCTTTTCTATTTCGCGGCAGGAATTTTCAATACGTCACTCATTCCGTCAATGTACCAAGCCGGAATAACAAATAGCCAAATTTTCCTCGTTTTTCTGGTTGGAATGATTATTCAAACTGTATCATTTAATTTCGTTGGTCCGCGTGTTGAAAAGAGGAGTCTAAAAGGGACGGCTACTCGAGGCCTAGTTTTGCGCGGGCTTTCTTACGTATTGATCGGTCTTTCTGCATACGTACTCACAGGCGTATTGTATCTCGGTTCTTCTCTCCTACTGTATCCGCTCGCTGCGGGTATAGCCTACGCCGAATATTACGCCGCTTCTAATGTGATGGTCTTCAATAATCTGGGAGTAAGCCATCAAGGTTCGATGCTTGGTGTCTACAGCGCCCTCGTGGGCTTGGCTACGATGGTAGGTTCTTTCATTTCCGGATTCGTATCCTTCTATCTAGGTTACTTCGTCACGTTTGCGATGTCGGGAGTTCTTGTGATATTTGCCGCTGTGCTCACATCGATGATGGTTGTGGATCAAAATTCTTAGTTTTTGCAATTATTTTGTTTTCCGCGAAGTCGCTCACATAGTGAGAAATGTAGATCGCACAGTAATCGTGACTGCATTGTATGTTACCTGGTCTGCTAAATAGTTTGAACTCTAAGAAGGTCTGTTGTTCCTCGAGGTGTTGATGGGTCTCCGCATACGACTACGATTCTGTCTCCTCTCTTTCTTGCTATTCCGCTACTGATGGCTGCCTTCTTCGCCGCCGCGAAGATTTCAGCAGTCGTCGATAGTTTCTTCACTAGATGCGGGTATACACCCCATGGCAAGCTCAGTCGATCCATTACGGACTCGCTGTCGGTCAAAGCTATTATTGGAACGGGAGATCGAAATTTCGAGACTCTCCTTGCTGTTACACCTGTTCGAGTATTGGCAACAATACAGCCAGCTCCTAGTTCATATGCCACTCGACAGGCCGAGTAACTAATTGAATCCTGCACAATGGCTCTCAACATCTTTCGTTTCGAGTCAAGAATATCCGTGTACGGGAGACTGCGTTCCGTGGCCGACGCGACGCGTCTCATAACTCTTAACGCTTCAATTGGATATTTGCCGACGGCTGTCTCCTCTGATAACATGACCGCGTCGGTGCCATCAATAATCGCATTAGCAATATCGGTGACTTCAGCACGTGTCGGGGTTGGGTTACTGACCATGGATTCCAACATTTGCGTAGCCGTAATGACCGGCTTCCCGGCAGCGTTCGAACGTGCAATAATTGTCTTTTGCAGTTCGGGGATATCTTCAACTTCCATCTCGACTCCTAAATCGCCACGAGCAACCATTATGCCATCTGCTTTTCTTACGATCTCACCAAAATTGTCTACCGCTTGCCGATTTTCAACCTTAGCAATGATCCACGCTTGAGAATTCGCTTTTCTAACTACCCGCTTAGCTCGTTTGACATCGCGAGCTGTCATTGTGAAGGATAATCCGATAAAGTCAACCCTGTTCTCGAGCGCGAAGGTGAGTAAGGTTAAGTCTTTGCTGGTAAGCGCGCTGAGGGCCAAATTTTTGTCAGGTAAATTCACTCCTTTGCCTGACCAGAGACTTCCGCCACGTATGACGCGGCAGACTGCGTTCCCCTTTTTCAAGTCCACAACCTTCAATCGAACTGTGCCGTCTTCTAGAAAGACAAGATCTCCTTTCTCCAGTTCCTTGAGGACTGTGGAATGACTTACCGAAACAATTGATTGGTCTCCTATCAGACGCCGACCGGTAAGCACGATTTGGGATCCATCTTTCAACATGACTGGATCTGGCACAATTTTTCCAATTCTAATTTTTGGTCCAGGTAAGTCAACAAGTATTCCGATAGGTACTTTGAGTGTGCGAGAAACTTCTCTTATGGCATGGATCTGGGAAGAATGATCTGACATTTGTCCATGCGAGAAGTTGAGTCTAGCAACATTCATTCCCGCATAAACCAAACGGGTCAGCATGTGCTTCGTCGAAGTTGCTGGTCCAATAGTGCAAACAATCTTTGTCTTCGTTTTTTCTGGATGCACGTTTTTCACTCTACTAGCCCATAGCCCACTGTCAACGTTAATCAATATTCAGGAACTTAACACGTTAAACCTCTGAACCTAAAGCCATGGAAAGCAAGAAATACGCCGAGCAATTCTGTTTCGCATTAGTGAATCGAGCGATCTTCTGCGGTGCCCACGATCAAGTTCGGTTTCCTCACAACAAGTTCATTAGTTGTTCGCTCCACCATAATGCCACACATATGAGAATGTAATTTAATCGCTACATATTGCTCTCGAAGAAGTTGAATTCAATTGCTTATCTTGCGTCTAGTCGGTTTGGCAACGATTCTCATGCTTGCTATCTCACCCTTTGCTATTTTAAACGCGTCTGCAACCAGCAACTTGACAGGAAACTATGGGCTAGTCGATCAGGCGTGCCGAACCGTTGATTCTTTTCACTTAAGGTCGCCAGGAGCCGAAGCACCTGCCGGTCAAACGTTTACACCAACCCAAACTTCTGTTGTCGGTTTTTCTATTGATATTCAATCTCAATCTGGTGACCCGGATGTTCTTGCTCAAATCTATTCCGGAGGGCTATCCAGATCTGCTGTAATAGGACAAGTTCATTTCTCCATTCCAGCAGGGTTTGGATCGAATTCATCGACGGGAGCTTGGTACCATGTCAGTTTCCCATCCGGCATATCTGTCACACCAAACTCTGCATACGCGCTACAGTTAATTGACAACGGCTATTCTTCCGGCGCACTCTTTCTATGGTACCAATGCACTGATACCTATTCTGGAGGTTCATATTACATCTGCTTGGGGAACTCGGGCCCTGAATGCGGGTCCTCCTTGTCGGGCAGCAGCTTTTCGTTCATAACCTATTCAGGCGATTTTAGCATAGCATCATCTAACCTTTTGGTCGCACGAGGATCATCCAACTCCACCATTGTATCAGTTAATTCCATTTTCAATTTCAGTTCCCCAGTAGCCTTGGCAGTTGGCAAATCTCCCGAAGGCATAACCACCTCATTCGACATTTCGACAGTAACGCCTGTATCCAATAGTTCTGCTAACGCAACACTAACTGTCATGGCGGATTATGACATGCCAATCGGAACGTATTCAATCACACTGGACGCTACAGATGGGGTTCTAATTCACACTGCAGAACTCAATTTTACAATCGAACCCTCAGATTTCTCCATAACCGTATCAAATACGAACTCCCACCTTGCTCAGGGGAGTAACATGTCAGCAACCGTCACCGTTGCTTCGACTTACGGATTCAACTCAACAGTGGAACTAACTCATTCTTGGATTGGAGATGCGCCATCGAATGTAACTATCACGATCTCACCCACCCCCATCGTAGTGCCCGGAAACGCAGCTCTAACGGTCAGCGCTGGCCAACATGCGACACCAGGGAATTACACGCTAAGGATCACGGCTGTGAATGGCACATTAGCTCACAGTGTGGATGTGGGAGTTGAAATTAACGAGAACTCCACGAAATTAATTACTTCGACTATCTCTACTTCGATAACCACTGCCCAACAAACGTTTGCTGTTACATCTTGGATGTTGTTCTCCGCGATAGGGCTAATCTTAGTAGTTGCCACTCTCGTGAATATTTCGCGACTTCGCAGAATCGAAAAGAAAATCAGATCGCGATAACCCTGAACTGAGTAGAGAGATACTTCGGTTTGCTTTTGATCAGTTTCGAAGTTTTGAAGTTGACCAAATAAATAACGTGAAATCTTCAAACACTAACGCACGTACTCCAACGTGTCACCCAACACGCCAATTGAAAACGCACTGTAAATCTTCATACCGATTGTTGCGCCAATCAAGCTTCCCATAATTAGACTTGCCATCACGGACGGATAAATCGTCCAAGGGAAAAGATTGATCGTATACGGATAATATGTAACGTAGAATAGCGACCCAAAAATCGCTGACGTTATGAGAGTCGCCTGATTGCGCTTAAACCTTCCATCGATAAGAACTAGTAACAGGTCGAACCCGAAAGCTGAAAGGATACCGATGGGAACGTAAGGCGTATGTCTAAGATAAACGACTAACACCACGAACGCGAATGCGTTGAAAGCTCCGGAAATCAATCCTGCACTTCCCGGATTCGGAAGCACTTTCTTGGCTGGCACCAGCACTAGTGTTGCTGTTATCGACATTAACATCGCCAGCATCCAACGATCGGCAACCGAGTAAGATAACTGGGCCGTGAATATGTACGAGCTGATCGTTGTAAGCCATACCGACGCAAAACCTACAACCAGAAATACGAACGTCATGAGAACCTTCCAACCATGAACGACTAGAAGATTCCTTTTCATCATACCGTACTCAATAGATAACCCGACCAACATACCCAGATCGATCGTTAACATCCCGATAACTAGTAGGGCGTTCGCTAGCGTGATACTAGATCCAAGGTTGATAAAGTGGTTAGCGATTTCGTTCCAAATTCCAGCAATAATCTGAATTCCTAAACCAACAGCTGCCAACTTCAATCCGGCCAAGTTCACAAAATGCACAGGACTAAGAATGGGTGGACGAGATTGATCCCTAAGCCCGCGGCAAATAGCGGCTATTACGATCGCAATGCCGGAATAGAACATTAGATGAACTGGACTCCACCAGAGATCAGCCGATAGTGTTTGAGAGTATGCTCCCCATCCACTCGCTAACCCCAGAATAATCGACCCGGTCGAACCCAACAAATAGCTTTCATTTCTAGACGCGTAAGACAATTATTATTCTCCACTAACTACGGTGGAATGATAACTCGGAATAAAATTAACAAGCTCCTA
>Ga0326728_10019210_pt1 | contig 13301 bp, 15 predicted proteins | sample MB3enrmetagenome_FD_207602 | JGI IMG/M metagenome (GOLD analysis project Ga0326728, IMG submission 207602) | Lab enriched peat soil microbial communities from McLean, Ithaca, NY, United States - MB31MN | ecosystem: Environmental > Terrestrial > Soil > Wetlands > Peat | place: USA: New York...
TGTCCAGTCTTCCCTCGCGTAAGTCAGACTGATAATGTCTCCGGGTTTAAGCCCGGCACCGCGCACGCTTGTCTGGAACTGGACGTAAGTGTTACCGTTCACCGCTTTGTTGAGTTCTCGTGTAAGTACTCGCGCAGCCTGGCTGAAGTTAGGAATGCCCAGCGCCTGCAATGTTACTGTGATTTCCTGACCTGTCAGCAGGACGTCATCGAGATCCGACACCGACAGACTGTCCTGCTGGTACTCGTTCAACATGTCCTGAAACTCAACGGTGAATCGATTCGGAGTATCTGCCAGCGATAAAGATGACACCGTCAAGCTGCTGCTGCCATCCGCACGCCGGGCGATCCCCGAGAACATAGTGTCCCCGAATTCGTAAGCCGGCCACCCGTCATCGAGTGTCTCAGTCGAGTTACTCCCAGGCGGCATCGTCGCCTGCTGGTTCGCAATCGTATTCTGCATCACCGCCTGCAGTAGGCCGTTGTCTCCCATCGTCAGCAGAATGCTCGCATTGTTCCCGATGCCTCGAACCAGATCGCCTACGCTGCGTCTCCAGGTTATGAACAAATTGCACTGGAACCTGGCCACCGTCATCGGATTGCCGTTGAGATCGGTCGCAGGAATCAGCACATCGCACACCTCCGCGGCCTGCGCAAATGAAGGGATGTTGAGATCGCTCGGGTCCCACCCGGCCCGTTGCAGGATGTCCAGCAGCACCCACGCGGGGTTATTAGTAAATACCGTGCTAACAAGCGCGCCAGTCGTGTCGTATGTCGCCAGATGTAACCCGCGAACCAGGACATCGATTTCCGGCAGAGTTGTACCATCGCTGATCTGATTAGGGACCACCACTGACACATACGCCATGCTCCCGTATGGGTCGCCCAATGGATTCCCGGAATTATCTACGAAATCCAAATCGAAAGCGCCGTTTCGCGTGCCCGTGCTCACCACGTTGTACCAGCCCGTGCCGGACATATTCGTGTTCGGTTGACCGGCCGGAATCTCAACGTCGTTCACGACTACCGTATCCACACCATCGATGATCCCGGAGCTGAGCAGCACCTCCATGCGGGTGAGATTACCGTCGTTTCGCGCGAACACGATGGGCGGTTGATACCAGCCGGTTCCATACACCAACGGTACACAGTCGTTATAAACCGCGAGATTGTCGAGAACAGGCGAAAGGTGGCGGCCGCGCTCGCCATAACTTCGCACCATGATCTGGGACGGAACGAACTCGATCCCCCCAAAGCGGCTTGTCACGTTACCCGAGCTGTCCTGATCGAACATGCCACGGAGCTGGCAATCGCTTCTGCTTAGTGCGCACGTTGTGAATGGCACCGAACCATTCAGGTTCCCCACGCCGCCCGTCAGGCCAGCCGAATACCCGCACTCATAGAATGGCGACCACACGCCCGCGGTGCCACCGCTTACTGCTTCCTGCATCTGCGCCGAAGTTCCGGGGAAGGCCCACGGGCACAGGCGTTGTATCCGCACCGCCGGCAAGAAGGACCGCTGCAGGTTCAGCCGGTTCACAAAACTGAGTTGCAACGTGGTCTCGGTCGCCTGGTTCACCGGATCGGCAATTCCGCGAAAGACGACAATGCTATCCGACGCAGCGGTCGCCGACGCCAGATCGAAGAAGAGGAAGGTCACCACCACCTCTGCGCCCTTCCATCCCACGGTCTGATCTACCTGCGTCATCAAAGCGTCGGCGTCGGCAAGCAGCACGCGCAGACTCGCCGTGCTTCCCACCGTGTCGTTGGTGCCGTTCTGAAACTCGAACGCGTTGTGGTCGAGTACGCGCGCCTTGTAACTGTTCCCGCTCCAGGAAACCGCGTGTGTGCTCAGGCTCTGCACACTTTCGTCGCCCAGCGTGCAGTCGAACAGGAAAAGCGGAGTGCCAGGAGTCTCTTCTTCCTTGAGTTGATAGACACTGCCACTAGCCATTTGTTCTCTCTTATGTGAAGCAGCTTTCCAAGCTGCGGACGATTTCCAATCGGCCCTCAGTCAACTTACAACTGACTTACAATCCGCACCGTGCAGCCAAATAATCCGGCATCGGTTGCCGTCACATTCATCGCATCCTGATCGAACCTGCTGCTCGTGAACACGCCGCTCGTGGCCGTCGTACTCTTATAGACGCCCGCGGCCGGTTGTGCTTCCACCTGCAGCCCGCACACCTGAACGGTGGCTCCGGGTGCGATCGCGAGCCCAAACACCACCTGCGTGCCCGTTCCACCTGTCGCGACAGCCTGCCATCTTTGCCATGATCCACTTACTGCGGCTGCAAGTACCGCCGTGCCGCCAATTTCAAAGGTTACTTCGGCCACGCTCATATCGGTCCGCAGATACCCACTGAAGCAGTACTGCAGCGCTCCCGGCGCGTTGGTCGTCTGCGAGACCGACTGTACGGCCGCCGCGCTGTTGGCCATCTGCGTTCCCGCCGTACCTCCAAACGCATCGCCAACTGAAGTGAGCGTTAGCTGCGTGTCGACCGTCCACACCGCTTGCGTCAGGTCGTCGCTCCAACTCAACAGGTTCGCGCCGGGGTCCACAAAAGTGAACGTCTTGAGCCGTCCCGCCGCGCTCTGAAAGAGGCTCTGCAACGCCTGAACTTCATCGGCAGTAAGTTCCGAGTACTTCAGGGTCCACCCAACCTCTTCAAAGCCCGTGTCGGATATCTGGATCACGCTGCCGTCCGACAAGGCGTTCCGGAGCGTCCGATAACTCTCCAGTCTTGCAAGCGGCAACTGTGCAACCGCTCCGCTTTGCAACTGAGGAAAGATCAGCGACATTAGTTGCCGTTCTGCTGTATAGCCACTGTTGTTGTGGAGCGCCCGTTCGCGTCGATTGACGTCTGAATCGAATCCGAAACGAAGGAGCAGTTATCGTACACGGTGCCGTTTACCGGATCCGTGAAGCTAAAAACTCCGTTGATGCCTCGCTGCGTGCGAAAGAAAACCAACGTCGTGTTGCTCTCCTCTTCGTCCAGCAGGCTCAAACTTACCGTCCACTTGAGCAATGGCGCTGCGTACCGAGGGAATCGCTGCTCCGTCCCATCGAGGAATTGCACGACATCCGTCACGTACTGCGTCTGAGTTACAAGCGGATACTGTGCCTCGACTCCGGTTTTCAGCAGCGGAAAGCTCGCCATAGTTACAACTCCGACAATACGTCGTTAATCGAATGCGAGTTCAGGATCGCCTGGCGAACGGCCGTCGCGATGTCGCTGCTTCGGTCAAGGAACGATCGGCTGTCCATCGCGTTCACCTGCACCGTGACGCCGGTGGCGGCCGGGGATGCCGTCTGCGCCCTGGGAAGACCGTTGCTGCCATAGTCGCTCCCCGCAAGTTGGCCCCCGGTCGACGTGCCCCCGATCGCGTCCACATTCAGTGATGGCGGCATCGTGAACGTCTCCAGTGCCGCCGGCGTATTCGAACTTCCGCCAAACAGGCTTTCGATCCCGCTGATGATTGGCGAAAGCAGTCCGCCCCCGGATAGAAGATCACTTGCCAGCCCACCCGCGCCCGAAGCAACGCTGCTCAGCAAGCTTTGCCCACCCGAAGCTCCCGTCAATACCGTCTCTACGCTTTGAGCCGCACTCTGTGTCTGAGTCTGTTCGAAGGTCGTCAAATTGTTCACGCTGTTTGTCGTGTCCTGCAACGCCTGCACCAGTGCCTGCGTCAGGCTTTCCGCTGTGGAGTTATCGCTCGAGCTCTGCCATGGTGCTCCACTCATCGCCTGCGTTGCCGCGGCTTGTAACTGCTGCTCACCGCCGGATTGACTGGGCATACGCCTCCTGACTCGCACTCTTCATCTCCGACTGGAATTCGCGCTCCAGCAGGATGATCGCATCAACCACGCGCGCCGGAAGATCGTGTAGTGAGCCGCCGGGGCATCGCTTCCAAACGTTGAATTCATCCAGCAGATACTTGCTCTCGGCCGTGATAATCGACTTCGGGCACTGCGTCACCCCCACTTGCCTGCGGCCCCACACAATGCGCCCGTCATCCGGTTCTGCCTCGCCAATCCAGGCACAATTCCGTCTTCGTTCCAGACCGGCCTTCCTGCACGCGTCGCACTTCCATGCGGCCTGGTTCGTGAATTGAAAGTGGAAGGCGACAATCAGTTTTTTGATTCTTCCGGATTCAGGCCGCACTCGGTTCGGATGGACGTCAGAATCTCTCTTACAAGATCCTCCGGCCCTCGCTCCAACAGAAGCTCGTGCGTGGCCGCCTCTCCGTCGATTAGCAACCCAGATATCTCTCTCAGTCCCCAGCGCAGGTACATGGCGTCAATCTCGCTGCCAGTGAGACTTGCCTCAATCTTGTCTCCGGAGCTCTGCCCTGCTTCTAGATACTCAGTCTTCCGCCCGATCTCGCGGATGTGCCGCAGTAGCTCACTCCGCCGTCCAAAGGACATCCTATGTACCGAGTAACTAACACCCGGATAGCGAACGGATTCCTTGCGCACAACACTCTCATAGTGGGTCACTTCACCCGAATGCAACGAACACCTCGTCATTCACCAGGCCTTGCGCCTGGCTGCTTTGAAACCTCCACTGCACCCGGTTCTGTGAATCGTCGAAACTCGGCACCACCAGTGACACGCTCTTCAAATAGACGCCCAGAAGCTGTCCCTGCTGTTCCCCTAACTGCAGCATTACGCTCGTCGGCGACCATTGCCGGGCCGCCTCATACAAGCCCTGCGTCTGTTCATCGTCCATCTGAAAAACACTAAAATCGATCGCCACCGCCCGCAATCCGGGCGAGATCGCGCGCGCCAGATCCGATCCGAATTCACGGTTCCGTAAATCCACTCCGTTGTCGAGCGTTATCTGCGCCGACGTCAACGTGAAGAACTGCAGCGGAGCTGCCCCAATCCAAGCCTGTCCGAGATACCCTGGAACAACCGTAAACTGTCCCGTCGCCGCAGTCGGCTCGGCGGGAAAGGCGCTCAGCCCTCCCTGCGTCGATTGAAAGCTCGCGCTGTCGATGAGATCGGCGCCCACTCCCGAGAACTCGAACTGTTGATAGTCGCCGTTCGCGACGATACGGGCCTGATTCACTGCGGCGCCGGCAACAATCCGGTGTACCGCCGTTGCCGGGCTCCAGTAATCGTAGATAGTGGCGCTCTCGAGTTCGCTGGCTGGCGAGTATGTGGTGGTCGGCGTTGTCGCAGCGCCCGTGCCCACCGCGCTCGAGAATGGCGCGTTGAGTTGAACCGTGTCCGCATCCACCACGCTGGTGACGAACCGTATCTCGCCACCATAAGCAACCCCCTGCCCCGCAACCAGCCCATGCGCTGCCGAGAATGCTAACGTCGTCCCCGACGCCGATGATAATGCTGTGCCTTCGGTTGATTGTGGCCCTCCGCCCAGAGCGGCCTGAAACAGCGCGCCATGCACCGGCGGCTGCGTCTGATCTGCCCAGGCGCTCAGGTAAGTCGTCAGGTTAAACTGCGTCGTACGCCGCAGATTCGGCGGGTTGCCCGCAAAAGTGCGCGATCCCGTCTTGTCCCTACGCTGCCCCGTCGCGGTCTTCTGCATCGCCGTCAGGCTTACCGGCGGTATTCGGTTCGCACTGGTCACCGCGGCCGCAACGCCGTAACTACTCTCAAGAGCCACGTAGCACCGGTTCTCGCTCGAAGAAACATACGATGACATTCCTGATCCTTGTGTCTTATCTGCTCAATGCCACTGTGAAGCTGACCTTGGCGGCCTGTAGATAGTTGCGGCCGCCGTGCTTGACCTGGTTGTAACTCACGCTGTAACCGCCTGAGTAAAACACACCGTCGCCCCAGTCGCCGCCGTTTTCATCCAGCGCCTGGGTAACTGCATCCACGCAACCATGTAACTGGTCCTCCAGCCCATCCAGGCGGTCCTGCGAAACGCGTGCCTCCACGATAATTCCCACTTCGCCGGAAAACACCCGGAACCGCTCCTGGTGCGAGTTAATGAGTCGCTCGCAATAAACCTGAAACAGTGGGTACTTCGGGCTGCTGCTTTGTTCGACGATCTCAGCAGAAACATTTTGGGCGATTATCTGCCGCGATGTGATCGTCGGCAGCGTTATGCCCGACATCAGCGCGATCTCCTGCGCGGTTGACGAGAGTCCGGCATCGCCGCTTAACAAAGCCACCGTCTTCTGAACAACCAGGGTACTCGCCAGTGCCACGCTACCCTCTCCGAATCACTCTGTTCTGCACCGCATAAAAACTCGGCGCCTGGCCATTTCCCGGCGCGCTTCCTGCACTTAGGACGTCAGGCTGTGTCCACGAGGCGGAAACTGCTATTGCCTCACTGTTCTGCCGCATTAATGCTTCCGGCCCATTCCCCGCGTACACGTTCCAACTTTGGGCATTACTCGGTGGATTGCTCAAACTCACCTGCGCCTGCATCGCCGCGGCCACATTAACCGTGACCAACTCGCTCGCCAATCCCTCCTGGCCTTCCGCATTGATCAATGCCACCGCGAAATAGAAGGTCACCGGAGCGCCGGCGCCAACAACGGTCGTCACAAGGGGAGCCTGCGCGCGAGGAATCGGATCGCCTGTCAGCCCGATTCCGATATCCAGGCACCTGGCTCTTGCTGTTCGGGTGGCAGTCCCGTACTCTTGCCACTTCCACTGATATCGATCATTCGATTGGTGCCCGTTGGCGTCCTGATAAACGTCCCGGAGCGCCTGAAACGCGTGCCATCGCTTCAATTCCGCGGTCACCACCACGTCACTAACGCCCAGCGTTCGCCGGCGGTAACTCACCACGTCACCGAATACCGGATCGATGGACCTGTTATCCAGCAGAAATGTCACGATCTCGGTTTGTATTGTGTCCTGCGCGTTCGCAATCTTCGCGTCCACGTCGATGCCCTCCGCGGTCGCCGTTTCCAGCAGGGAGCTATCGTACAGCGCCAGGTCCTGCGTGCCGTTGATGGGACCGTCAGTGAAAAGTGCCATCGCTTACCTTCAGGAGCTCTTCGCCGGCTTTAGTGCGCTGCGGAGCGCCTCGATATCGCTGTCCGAAAGAAGTCGAACCTGCGCCCGGCCTACAAGCTCGCGCCGCTTGGCCGCTTCAACCCCTTGCGCCATTTCCGCTTGATATTGCATGCGCTCATCCGGCGTGGCCAGTCTCGCTCGGCCTTCCACGATCATCCGCGCCGCCACGCCCTTCGCCACCTCGCTAATTTGCCCCGGTCGGCCGCCGTCAGATGTCTCATTACTCACCAGGATTGCGTGAGTGCCCGCAATCTCTTTCTCCACTTGACGTACCTTTTGAAAGAATGCTCGTAAATCCACCGTTGCGCTCCTGATCTTGGGAAGAGGAGATCCTCTGATCCCCCCTGCCCGTGGGTCAGATCTTCGTTACGAATACACCTGCACACCACACGTGTTTCGCAAGACTCCACATCCATACAGAACGTCGACGGTGAACTGCTGGGTGAGTGTGCTCGGCTGGTAACTCATCACAACTCGCAAACCGAAGTTACCCATCTCCGCATACTCGGCCACGGCGCCCGTTCCGGGAAGAGGCTTCGGTAATCGCCGAATCACCAGACCGATCGCATCCTTGGTAAATGCCAGATTGTCTGTAACCACCGGAGCACTCCCGCTCTTCGGAACGAACTGCGAACGAAGAATGAAGAAGTCTTTCATCTTGCCAACCGCACCATCGATCAGAGCTCGCAAACCAGCCTCGCCAGCGGTGCTGAATTCGCTGAATCGCGGAATCTGTCGCAGAGCCGAGTAAGCAATCGAGTCCACCACCAGATACTTCGTTGCGCTGGATGGCACCTTTGCCAGAAACATCTCGGATTCAGCCGCATCCACCGCTTCCTCCGTTATGGCGGTCCCTCCCGTTCCCACGGGCGAATTCGCCGTGAACTGTGGCGCCAGATTGAGTAAGTCGGATTCAATCCGCTGCGCCAGGGCGATTACCGCGGGCTGCATGTATAACTGAAGCAGATCGGGAACCGCCAGCACCTTGGTGACATCCGGAATCTGGAAAGTCGCCTCCGCGTGCGTGTTCAACACAATCTGCGCATTGCCCAGATTCGGGTTCTGCGGTTGGACCGTGCCGCCCTCCGCGATGTTATTAGCTACCAGCGTCGGCGGAATCGGAACGTTGATGGTATCTCCGGTTTGAGCCAAAGCCGGTTCGTAATCCCGGTTCACCAGATTACCCATCACCAGGTTACCCATCAGTGCGGGCAGCGCGTCTACTGCAACCAGCTTCACGATTGCGCTCGCAACGTTAGTGGTTGTAATTACCGTCGGACTTGTTGACATTCCTTTTTCCCTCTTTCTTATGGGACTCGGCTGAGTCCGTTTACAACCCCTTCAGGGTCTGTGAAGCGAGACGCGCCACTTCCTGCCGTGCCCGCTCTAACTCCTCCGGGTTCATCCCCGGACGGATTCTCTCCAGTTCGATACCGCCGCTTGTCGTTGGTGGCCGCGGCATCGGCTCCATCCCCGACCCGCCGGAAATCCTTGCCGGCAGCAGTTCCGGATTCTCGCTTACGAATTGGGAAAGATAATCGCGAAGAGTCATCTCTCCGTTGCCGCTTCGAGCCACAAGTTTGCCGTCGGGGGCCCGTTGCACGTCGTCCTTTACGGCTTTGAAGGCCAGTTCCACTTTGCTGACGCCCAGACGCTGTAATTCGGCGCGAAGGATTGACTCTCTCTCGGCTCGCTCTGCTGCGGCACGGCTCCGTTCGTTCTCGGTGGCCAGCTCATTGACTCGCCTTTCCAGTTGCTCGCGCCGCTGGCGCTCCTCAATCAGCTCGGTCTTGTAAGCCGGCTCCGTACGCGTTTGCTCGGCGCGGAGAAACTCCTCGATCGCACCGCGAATGATGCCGCGAAGGTCTTCCTTCGGCTCCTGCGCTGCGCTCTCTTCCTTCGGTTCTGCCTCGTTCATGCATGCTCCTCAAATTCGCCGTGCCACAGCGGTGCCCGGCGCCTCAACCGGCAGCCGTGTCCCCGCCCGGGCCGTCTTCAATCTCCCGTGCGATCTGGTCCTTGATGTCCTGGCGGCTGTCGCACAGGTACTTCAGAGCCAGACGCTTAAACACCTGCTTCTTAAGCGTCGGCGAATCGATTCCCAGCCCCAGTAACTCACGCGCATCGGTCAGCTCCGTACTGAAGTCGCCGATATCGAACTCATCCATTCCCGAAACGTCGATAAACAGCTCATCCTGACGTGCCTGGTTGACTGCGGCCAGCACCCGCTTCATGGTCTCCTTAGCGGCATCGCCGTAGGCGCGCAGGACCTCCTGAGTAATGGCGAAGTCTCGTTGCTTGCTAAGTCCCGACTGCGCGCTCGAGCTTCCAAGGCTCCCGCCCGCCTGCGATGTGTAACAGACCCGGTAAATCTCCTGTTGAAGGCGTGTCAGATTATCGGCGGCGATCTGAAAAACATTCCCCTGCGGTTCGGTCCATCCGAATTTGTCGTCTTTCCCGAGCTGAAGGTAGTACGACTCGCCGAGTAACTCGTTCCAATCCCTGTCCGAGTAGATCACCGGCATCGAGAACAGACCCATGGTCAGCGCCCATGAGAGCGCATTCGATTTATTGAAGTGCTCTAGCTGCAGAAGCGCGGCCTTGTTCATCAGCCAAAGCCCCTCAGGCACCACAAGATCCACCACAGGCACTCGCCGCAACCTCGTCAGACTGTGCGCGCCTGCATCGATTAGTTCGGCCTGCTTGCCATCATCGTCAGACCATGACCAGGAAGGGAAGCCCTGTACCGGCCTCCGCTCACTGTAGATCCGGTATGTTTCCTTGTCGTAATACGCCCAGCGGGTCTCGTACATCCAGACAGGGTCTTCCGGATTCTGCTTTCTTAACCCGCCAGTCCGTAATACCAGCCAGTCATAGTTACCGTGCTCGTCGTAGCTCCAGTTGATCAACTCTTCCGGCGTGTAGTGCAACAGATACGCTCGTGAGGCGCCTGTCGCGTCCTCCTCCGCTCTCGTGCCGGAGTTCTTCACTGCCCTCGGAAAATCGATCAGGACATGGCTCCGTCCAAACACCAATGCCTCGATGACGCAACTCCGGAAGAATTCAGAAAAGTGCGTCCCTTTCAGGTCGCAGTCTCCAATGAAACCCGAGTAAAATTTTCGAGCAGCCTCGTTCTTGCCCTCAAACGTCAGCACCGGCTCTCTGCGAAACAGCGTGGCTGTGTACCAGTCGATGATCGATCCCGCGTAATTCTCGTAGAACACCCGGCTCAGCCTCTCGGCATAGACTTCCGTCGGTTCCTTGCTCCTTCGTACCAGATACTCGCTGCCATTTGCCTTCATCTGCTCGCCGCCCGCGTACAGATCGCGATACATCCGCCACGCCGGTTTTCGGACACGGAATTCGGGATGTTCCCGAAGGATCTCAATGACGCCTTTGTCCATCGCCGCTCTGTTCCCGGGGACTGTCATAACAACCGGTATCTCTGCTCGCCAAACGGCGGCTGCTTCCTGCATTCCTGCCAAACCAGGTATCCGAGTGCATCCGAGAGGTGCGTCCGCTTTGGATCGCGATCTTTATCGATCACCGAGCTTTCCTTCTTGAATGTCACTTCTTCGAAATCCTGAATCAGTTCCCGGCACTTCGGATCAACGAACAATCGCGCTTCCCCGTCCTCGGCGAGTTGCGCATTCATCAGCGTCACTCTGTCCCGCACGCTCGGATTGCTCACCGGAATCCGGAATTGCGCGTTTCGATAGCCTTGCCGCCGCAGAAACTCCTTCACAATCGTGTAATCGCTCATTCCCGTGGTCCGCCGCGCGCTGCCCGAAGCGTCTCCGAAAATGACCACTCCCGCCACGTGACTCGGATACCGCGATTGAAATTCCTCACAAGCATCCTCCGTAGTGGCGCCCCGCAGCACTATTTCGTCGATCACCCCAATACCTTCGCCATTCCTCTCCGCGATCACCGAGCTCATCGGATCGACGTTGAAATCAAGCGCCCAAAGCAACGGAGCCAGCGGATTCAGCCCAACCTCGCGCACGTTCACCTTGCGGTCGAACGCGCGATAGACTAGCCCCACGTTCATGCTGAGATACTGCCCGAGCGCCTCCTGCCCGAAAAACTGCTCGTCGTAGCTTCGCTTCAGCCGTTCATAAAAGTCCGGAACCTTGTCCAGCAGGTAATGATTCTCAAACGGCGTGGCGATGATTGCCTCGTACCCCTCTACCGGTTGTTTGATAAAGCGCTGGAACACCCAGTCGTAGCCTTTGGGTGTCCAAACGCCAAAACCCGAGAGCCTCCTCGCCTGTGGATCTCGTAACCTGCCCTCCAGCCGCAGCCATGCCTCTTCGGCCGTGTAAGTCAATTCGTCGATGCCAAACCATGCCAGGTTAGTGCCTCTCAAACGCTCGAATTCGTCCAATGAACGAAATAGTACCCGCGATCCCGTATCCAGCATGGTCAGCAGATTCTCTGCTTTGCTGTACTCGTACGGAATCCGGTTCGCATGCAGTATGTCGCCGAAACTAGCCAGCGTCGCATCCCGTAACATCGGATAAGTCGGGGCGCCAATTAGTCCCAGCCTTCCGGGATTCAAGTAAGTGAGCCGGATGGCTTCGTGACATAGTGCCTGGCTTTTCCCCGACCCGATCGGCCCCGAAAATCCCTTGAATCTGGCCGCCGACTTATGAAATTTCTTTTGCGATGGCAGCGGGCTGTACGCTATGTCTCGGACTCGGACGTCGCCGGGGGCTCCACCCATGTCACTCTGATCTCCCTCGGTGTCTCCTCGTCCGCCAGTTCCCGCTCTAACTGCACTAACCGGATGAAATCTCCCAAACTCGCCTTTGGAGTCTCTGTCTCCATCGTCGCTTCGAGCCGATGCAGTACTTTCGCCACTTTCCCCCGCGATGTCAAACCCGTCCCCGTGTCGTCTCCTTCAGCCTTTTTTGTTTGTCCTTTGCGTGTTTTCTTTGTTTCGGCCGTTGTGACTTCCACAAGCCCTCCTGACACGACCAGAGCATAACAACGGCAGTCACGGCGCGGATCCGCGCCAGGTTGTAACTAGCTGACAATACGGCGAAATAACTTATAGCTATTTTTGTGATCTTGCTTAGAGGGGTGGTTCAGCCCGCAGGGGATCCCTACGGCTTGCGCGCAGTCACCGATCGCGCCGGCACGCACCAGAGAAAGGAAAGCCGGGAAAGATTAACGTCGGCCAGGCCCAATGCGCGCAACTCCCGCGCGTAATCGGCGGTGTGCAGAATATCGAACAGCGCCAGCCGTCCGCCAGGCTTGAGGACGCGCACCATCTCGTCAATGGCCTGCCTGCGCTCGTCCCGATCCTCGATATTATGGATCGCCGTGCTCGACACCACTGCGTCGAAGCTTTCATTCGCGAAAGGCAGCTTGCGGGCGTCGGCATCCTCAATGCGGATTCGATCCTCCGCGCCCTCGGCCCTGGCATTCGAGCGCACCGCATCGGCACTGTTAGACGACAAATCGTCGGCGGACCAGATGTCCACTCCTGTAACTCTGCCGCTCGTCAATCGCTTCGCCGCGCCAACCACAAGCAGCCCGCGGCCGCAACCAACGTCCAGCACCTTCTCATCCCCGCGCAACACAAGCGAATCAAGCAAGCGGTCACGGACGCCGAGCTTGCCAACACGGCTGCTCCACACCATCGCCGCCGCAATCAACAGATAAACCACCCCGATCGCGCCCAGAACAACCAGCATCGCCAGCGCCCGCCCTGGCACCAGCAGGCGATTCATGTACCAGATCAGCAGACCGAAAGCCAGAAAGACCCCGCCGCGCGTCAGCATGCTCTTCAGCACGCTTGGCGCATCGATTCCGTAATCGGCTTTGGCGGGTACTGCGGCAGTGGCGGCCATGGCTCTTAGACGGGTTGTGGCTGCGGCTGCTCAAGTGGGTGCTTGTGCTTGCACTCGGCATTCGGGCATTGCGCCACCGGCCCGGCCTTCAGCCACTTCTCTATCAGATACGGCGATCCGCAATCCGGGCACGTCTCCTTCATCGGCTTGCCCCACGCGACGAAATCGCAATCGGGGTAACGGCTGCACCCGTAGAAAGTCTTGCCGCGCTTCGAGCGCCGCTCCACCACTTCGCCCTGCGAGCAATTCGGGCAGGCCACGCCAATCGTTTTCTGCTTCACGAACTTGCAGGCCGGGTAATTGCTGCATGCCGTGAACTCGCCGAACCGCCCCTGCTTCAGAAGCAGATTGTTGCCGCACTGCGGGCACTTCTCATCGAGCGGCACGTCCGCCTTCTTTTGCTCGGTCGCGCCGATCCGCTTCGTCGTCTTGCAGTCCGGG
>Ga0326728_10019213_pt1 | contig 13299 bp, 10 predicted proteins | sample MB3enrmetagenome_FD_207602 | JGI IMG/M metagenome (GOLD analysis project Ga0326728, IMG submission 207602) | Lab enriched peat soil microbial communities from McLean, Ithaca, NY, United States - MB31MN | ecosystem: Environmental > Terrestrial > Soil > Wetlands > Peat | place: USA: New York...
GGGCGACGCTAGCCCCATGAATGAGGTCGCCTGCGTGAGAGTCTAGAGGTTATTGAGGGGGAGGCTCCGCAGGCTTTGCCGGTGGAGGGGGCGACGCTAGCCCCATGAATGAGGTCGCCTGCGTGAGAGTCTAGAGGTTATTGAGGGGGAGGCTCCGCAGGCTTTGCCGGTGGAGGGGGCGACGCTAGCCCCATGGGTAGTTGACAAGCGCCTTGCCTTAATGTACCATTTCCGATGCCTTCCGGGACGACTGTTAAGGGCTCGATAACCATCGATCAGGAGCGCTGCAAGGGCTGCCTTTTCTGCATCGAATACTGCCCCAGGAAGTCGATCTTCCTCTCCGCCAAGCTCAACATGAAAGGCTATTTCGTGGCGGAATTTACCGCGGAAAATGGCTGCACGGGCTGTGCCACGTGCGCCATGGTCTGTCCTGAAGTGGCCATAGAGGTGTACAAGGCGTGAAGAAGCTGATGAACGGCAACTCTGCCTGCGCGGAAGCGGCCGTGCTCTCCGGCTGTACCTGCTATTTCGGCTATCCCATCACCCCGCAGAACGAGCTGGGCGAGTACATGGCCAAGAGGCTCTCGGAGGTGAAGGGGGGCGTATTCATCCAATCGGAGAGCGAGATCGCGGCGATCAACATGGTGCTCGGGGCGAGCGTCGCGGGCGCCAGGGTGCTCACGTCCTCCAGCAGCCCGGGAATCAGCCTCAAGCAGGAAGGCATCTCGTATCTTGCGGCAGATGAGCTTCCCGGTGTCATCGTGAACATGTCGAGGGGCGGCCCCGGCATGGGGAACATCTCGCCCGCCCAATCGGACTACCTTCAAGCGACCAGGGGCGGGGGCCACGGCGATTACCGGACCATTGTGCTCGCGCCGTCGTCAGTTCAGGAGATAGCGGACCTCATGCCCGTTGCGTTCGACCTCGCCGATTCGTACCGGAACCCTGTAGTCGTGCTCGGGGACGGCATGCTCGGGCAGATGATGGAGCCTGTGTCGTTCGACGGCATAAGCCCTGGAAAAGAGTACGTCAAGGACTATCTTCTCACCGGGGCCGAAGGGCGGCCTTCCCGCATGGTGCGCTCCCTTCTCTTCGACGTTAAGGAAGAGGAGGAGCACAATTGGAAGCTCTTCAGGAAATTCCAGCGCATGGAGCAGAGCGAGATGCGCTTCGAGACGTATCTGTGCGACGACGCTGAAATGATAGTGGTCGCCTTCGGCACGGCCGCCAGGATCGCGCGGGGCGCCATCAAGAGGCTCAGGGAGGAGCATCTCAAAGTGGGCCTTATCCGGCCCATCACCCTCTGGCCTTATCCCAAGAAGGCGATCCAGGAGGCGGCCAAAAAGGTACGCGAGTTCTTCGTGTTCGAGATGAACGCGGGACAGATGATAGAAGACGTGAGGCTTTCCCTCGAAGGGAAGGGGCGCGTCCACTTTTACGGAAGGCCGGGCGGGGTCATACCAACGCCCGTGGAACTGTACCGCATCATCTCCCGCCACTACCACCAATCTGTCCGGGGGAAGAAAGGGTGAAAAAAGTCTACTCAAGACCGAGGCTCCTGAAGGAGGCCCACTTCCACTACTGTCCGGGATGCGGCCATTCCATCGTGACCCGCCTCATCGCCGAAGTGGTCGATGAGATGGAAATGGCGGGCAAGGCAATCTGCGTGGCTCCTGCAGGGTGCGGCATGCTTGTTTACAACTACTTCGATTTCGACACCCTCGAATCGGCCCACGGCCGGGGTGCGGCAGTGGCCACAGGAATCAAGCGGGTGAGACCGCAGAACCTCGTGTTTTCCTATCAGGGGGACGGCGACCTCGCTGCCATCGGAACGGCCGAGAGCTTCCATGCGGCGAACCGGGGCGAGCTTATCTCCGTTATCTTCGTCAACAACGGCGTCTACGGCATGACGGGCGGCCAGATGGCGCCCACGACGCTTATCGACCAGGTCACGACCACAACCCCCCGCGGCAGGACATCCGCGAAGGAAGGCCACCCCGTGCGCATGTGCGAGGTGCTCGCCGTGCTTTCGGGCACGTCCTACCTGGAGCGGGTGGCGGTCAACAAGCCCGCGGCCATCGCCAAGGCGAAGAAGGCCATTGCAAGGGCGTTCGAGCACCAGCTGAAGGGGACGGGCTTTTCCATGGTGGAGATCCTCTCTCCCTGTCCCACCAACTGGAAGATGTCCACCATCGACGCGTGCAAATGGATCGACGAGGCCATGGCAAAGGAATTCCCCTTGGGAGTGGTGAAAGAGGTACCATGCTGATCAGGACGATCTTCTCCGGCTTCGGCGGGCAGGGGGTCCTCTCCATGGGCCACACCATCGCGAACGCTGCCATGCACGAGGGGAAATATGTCACGTATCTGCCCTCATACGGGGTAGAGGTGCGGGGCGGCACGGCGAACTGCACGGTGGTCGTGTCGGACGAGGAGATAGCGTCTCCCGTCGCCTCTGACCCGGAATTCGTCGTTGCCATGAACCAGCCTTCCTTCGTGAGGTTTCAGAGCGTCATACCCGCGGGCGGCCTCATCTGCGTCAATTTGTCGATGGTGGACACGTCGTCCGCGAGGACTGATATAGAGGTGGTCGCCGTGCCCACGGCCGAGCTGGCAGAGGAGTTGGGCACCCAGAAGGTGGCGAATATGGTGATGCTTGGGGCGCTCATCAGGGTGAGCGACATAGTCTCCTTCGAGTTCCTCCTCGATCACCTGTCAGAAATTCTGGGGGAGGGAAAATCGAAAATGACGAAGCTCAACAAGGCCGCTTTGGAGCGGGGCTTCGATTTCGTCAAGGAGTAGACTCTCGTCATGATGATTACGCAGATTTCCATCATTCTGGACAATGTGCCCGGGGCCCTGTCGAATGTGAGCGAGATCCTCGGCAGGGAGGGGGTGAACATCCGGGCCATCTCAGTGGCGGACACGTCCGATCTGAGCACGGTCCGCTTTGTTGTGGATGATCCGGTGAAGGCTTTGAACATCCTGAAAGGGCGGGGATTCAGGACCAGGGAGACCGACGTGCTTGCGGTGGAGACACCCGACCATCCCGGGGGCATGAACGCGGTTCTTCGCCCTTTGAGGGAGGCAGGCATCAACGTCCACTACCTGTACCCGCACCTCGGCAGGGTGAGCGGCCAGGCAATCGTGATCCTCGGCGTGGACAGGACCGAAGATGCGCAGAAAGTGCTGGAGCAGAACTGGGTCCGGACCCTGGGCAAAGAAGTCTACAACATCTGATATCGAACGGGATCCTTACCAACGCATGGGCGATTAGCCCGTTTTAGAGCTGTCGTGGAAGGGCATATGTCAAGGAAACCACGTCTTTCCTTCCTTCTCGCCGTCATCTTCTGCATCCTGTCGTTTCTCCCGGCTCACGCGTCGGAAACCCTCACCATACTCCACGTGAACGACGTGCACGGCAGGGTCTTTCCCTATGTGGAAAAGGCGATAGATCCGGCAAAACCGGCGAGCGGGGCCGGGTATCTGGCGGCGATGATAGAGAAGGAGAGGGCAAGGAACGCCGAAGGCTCCATGCTCCTTTCCGCGGGAGACATGTTTCAGGGCACGCCAGTCTCCAATCTCTTTCGGGGCCGGCCGGTCATCGATATCATGAACAGGATCGGGTTTGACGCCATGGCCCTGGGCAATCACGAATTCGACTGGGGGCTGGAGACGCTGGGCCAGATAGTGCGCGGCGCCTCTTTTCCCGTCATATGTGCAAATATAGAGGACGCCCATGGATTGGCGCCGCCGGGCGTGAAGCCGTACATCTTCATCACGCGAAAGGGCGTTAAGGTGGCAATTGTGGGTCTTCTTACCCCTGATACGGCCCATATCACGAACCCGAAGAACCTCGAAGGCTACACCATTTCCGACCCCGAGAAGGTCCTCCCTAAGCTCCTCGATGAGGTGAGGGGGAAGGGCGCCAGGGTGGTCGTGCTCCTCACCCACCTCGGCGTCGACGCGGACAAGTCGCTGGCCGCCTCTGTCGACGGCATCGACGTGATCGTCGGCGGCCACAGCCACACGGCGTTGATCGATCCCGTGCGCGTGGGTCGTACGATCATCGTTCAGGCGGGCCACAACGGGCTCTACCTCGGGGTCCTGGACCTCGTTCTCGACGAGAAGACAGGACAGGTAACCAGTGCGACGGAAAAGAACGAGCTGAGGATCGTCTGGGCCGGGCCGGGCAATCCCATGGACAAAGCAGTGGCGCACATAGCCGACCAATATGAGGACCGGGTCAAAGATAAGCTCCGCGTAGTGGTGGGCCGAACCAGGGCCGATCTGGCGAGACGCGGCGAAGAGGAGTCGAGCCTGGGCGACGCTGTCACGGACGCCATGCGCGAATCGACCGGGGCAGATATCGCCATATTCAACGCAGGCGGCCTCAGGGACGACATATGGACCGGCCCGATCACCATGGAGCAGGTTTACACGGCCCTGCCCTTCGACGACGTGATCGTCACGATGGATCTCAAGGGGTCTGATCTTCTCGATCTCTTCGAGAAGAGCGTGGATGCCGGCCCAAGGGGCATGCTCCAGGTATCGGGCGTGAGGATCGGGTACGACCCATCGAGGCCAAGGCAGCAAAGGGTGAAAAGCGTAATCGTGGGAGGTGAGCCCCTTCGCAGGGAGAAGTCGTATCGCGTATCGACGAACGATTTCCTCGCCCAGGGGGGAGACAGGTTCACCACCTTTAGCAGGGGCACCCGCGTCACGTACGGCAAAGACGCGCGCGACGTCTTCGTGGCGTACCTGAAAAGGCATTCACCCCTTAGTGCGCCGGCCGGGGGAAGGATCGTGAGGCAGATGCCATGATCCGCAAAGCGCTCCTATTCAAGATCCATGACACTGCGAACATGCAGCGGTGGAACGACAAGATCAGGCCCGTCGAGTTGCGGGAGCTTGACAAGCAGGCACACAAGATGGTGATCGCCTATCTCCTCGGCAAGTTCGAGGAAGGCGATCCCCCATTCGACTGGGCGCGCGTCATCGAAGGGGGCATATTCGAATTCCTGCAGAGGGCGGTACTCACGGACCTCAAGCCGCAGATCCTCCACAGGATCAAGGAAGACAGGGAGAGGTATTCCCAGTTGAACGAATGGGTGTACGAGCAACTGGAGCCTGTCATCTCGCCCCTCGGAGCGGAGTTCGCCCAAAACTTCCGGACGTACTTCGAGCGCCCAGAGGCGAGCGTCAACCGGAGGGTCCTCGATGCGGCCCATTTTTATGCCACGAAATGGGAGTTCGACATCATAGAGCGGGCAAACCCGCAGGGGTACGAGATTCAGGACATAAGACGCGATATGGAGGCCAGGCAGGAGGAATTCTACGACCTGAGAGGCATCAGGGAGCTCTCCCTTCACGGCCGTTTGAGGAACTTCATCGACCTGTGCGGCCAGCTTCGGTTTCAGCTCCGGTGGAGCTACCTGCACCGCATCCCCAAGACGTCCGTCCTTGGCCACATGCTCATCGTGGCCGTCCTTTCCTACCTGTTCTCTCTGGAGATAGGCGCGTGCCGGAAGAGATGCTACAACAACTACTTCACCGGCCTCTTCCACGATCTGCCGGAGGTGCTCACCCGCGATATCGTCCATCCCGTGAAGAAGTCCATAGGAGGTCTCGACAGCCTTATCAAGCAGTACGAGAAGGAGTGCATGGAGAAGGAAGTCTACGGCCTCATACCCTTGTCGTGGCACGAGGAGATAAGGCTCTTTACGGAGATCGAGTTCAAGAGCGTGATCACCCGCGCAGGGGAACGGGAAGAAAGGACGAGCGACGAGATCAGCGAGCGTTTTAACGCAGATGGATACAACCCCAGGGACGGCGAGCTGATCCAAGCGGCCGACCACCTCGCCGCGTTCCTCGAGGCCTACCTGGCCTTAGGGAACGGCATGCGGTCGCCGGAATTCCAGAGGACCGTCGCGAGCCTCAAGGACGAATACCGGACGAAGGTCCTCGCGGGCTTACGCCTGGGGGAGATATACGCGGACTTCGATTAATGGGGCTCACAATTAATGGGGCTCGCAATTAGTGGGGCTCAGCGCCCCCTCACCGGGCGAAGCCCGGCGAGCCTCCCCGCTCAGAGACTCGCTTCGCTCGCTTAGAAGCGCAGTATTGTAGCAAACGTGCGGAACCTGCCCTTTAGAGACTCGCTTCGCTCGCTTAGAAGCGCAGTACAGTAGCAAACGTGCGGAGCCCCTCCCACCATGTCGGATATGCCGTTCAACGGGGAAAGGGATTGCTCGCGAGAGGGGCCGGGTCTTTTTTTCGGGTCAACAGGTGATCCATCGACGAAACGCAAAAAACTGGACCCGGCCCAACCCTTACTTCACCACTGCCTGCTCCGCAAGGACTTCAAGTTTCTTTATCAGATCCGGCGCCGTCATGTTCGGAAAGAGCTGTGTAAGGTTGACTGCCGTGAGATGGCGGACGGGATCGACAAAAAAGTGTGTGTTGTAGATGCCCATCCAGGAGTAGGAACCCTTTGAGACTGAGCTTCCATAAGCAACAGGATCGGCGTAGATGCCCAATCCCAAACCGTACTTGACTCCTTTTCCTGCGAATCCGATGACGAAATCTCCTATCTCGTTCTGAACCATGAGATTGATGGTGGAGGGACTTAGGAGACGGGCACCTTCGAGAGTCCCGCCGTTGGCAAGCATTTGGGCGAATCGCATGTAGTCGGCAGCAGTCGAATGAAGACCCGCGCCGCCGGAGAAATAGGTTTTCGGTCCCTCATAGCCGTAAAGAGAATCGTAGATGAAGGAGGGGGTCTCGGTCATGAAGCCGCGGGTGGCCCTTTTGTCGACCTTGTCGAGACCGCCTTTCGGTGATGGTTCATAGAGCGCAGCAAGACGTCCGACCTTCTCGGCCGGCACGTAGAAGCTGGTGTCCTTCATCTTGAGGGGACCGAAGACGTTCTTTTGGAGGAACGTGTCAAAAGGCATGCCCGATACCACTTCAACAAACCGACCCAGCACATCGAAGTTAAGACCGTATTCAAAGCCTTCGCCCGGCTGAAAGACGAGGGGGCATTTTGCGAGGCGCTTCACCCCGTCGCCGATAGTCCCGTTGGTCACCCTGAAACCATCGGACACGTCGTTTTCCAGGTAGCACTGGCCTATTACCGGCCAGGCGAGAAAACCGTAGGTAAGGCCCGAGGTGTGAGAAAGAAGCTGGCGGATGGTGATGGGCGTCTTGGCCGGTTCGAGCCTGAATCCTTTCTTCTCGTTCTTGTCCATGACTAGGACCTTCACCTCCTTGAATTCGGGGATGTAGTTTGCAATAGGGTCATCGAGGGTGAAGAGCCCCTGTTCCCACAGCATCATCACCGCGACGGCCGTTATCGGCTTGGTCATGGAGCAGATCCGGAAGATGGTGTCGTTCCGCATGGGTTTCCCCTCATCCATCTCCCCGAAGGCCTTCTGGTAAGCGACTTTGCCGTTCCTCGCTACCAGGGCCACGGCTCCTTTTATCTGCTGTTGCTTGACTGCCTTGGTGAGGACCACATCGATCCTGTTGAGGCGCTCCGTCGACATCCCGAGCGCCTCGGGACCCGTCCTTGCGGTATCGTTCGAGAAGGCTGATGGGGTGTAGAGTACGAGAAGCAGGAGAACGACGACAAGTGACTTCAATCTGTTATTCATATCATCCCTCCTTTTGTTGTTCTTGGCCACTAAACAAGAAGATAAGGACGGGTACATCAAGGTTCAACGGCTGACCTCGGATCGCAGGCGTCGGATTCCGTTCAGTTGAGCCGAAGCCTGTAACTTAAGTCTTACTGTGGCGGCGGCAGGGTCATCGTGAGCGGCGACTGACCACATTTCCTCCGGCCTCGCCCTCCGTGGCGGATCGTTAATGTTTCGCCATCCAATCTTCCCAACTGCTCCATTGGATTTGATGTATTTTCGGCCATTCCGTGTGTACGTATGGCTGCATCACATACGGCTGGGCGCTCCTGAAGACAGGGATTACCATGGAGTCTTCGGAAGCCTTCCTCACGGCATCCTGCATGGCCTTCTTCAGGGCCCGTTCCTCGTAGGTGTGAAGGGCCTTCTCACAGAGGGCAAGGTATTCCGGGCTCTTCTTTATGAAATCAAAGCGATAGGTGGCCGGCCTCGGTCCCCAATGCTGATAGAGGTCCGTGCCGGACGGGTGTATGCCCGATGCCGCGAAGGCAAGGTCATCCCAGCCTGCGGAGCTAAAGAGGGCTGCGGCATACCGCCCTGCATCAGCGATGTCGATAGTGACCTTGATCCCCACTTGATCTAGGTACGATTGAATGGCCGTGGCCCCGTCTTTTAACCCTACCATCGTCATAAGCTTTACCTCGAATCCATTCGGGTAGCCCGCCTCGGCAAGCAGTTGTTTGGCCTTTTGCGGGTTATAGGGCCTCAGATCGAGCCCTGGGTTATAGGCAGGTGAAAAGGACGGGACTATCTGGGTTAATGGCTCATACTGGCCAAATCCGAGAGCTTTCGCTATTGCCGGCCGGTCAAGAGCATATTCAATTGCTTCCAGTACCTTTTTCTTGAGGAGGGGCGAATCCGGCCTTCTCGGTTTGTTGGTATTAGGCAAGAGAACGTTCATCATACCAGGCCCCCAATTGACCTTGAAGCCTTTCTGTTGCAGATCCAGGGCCATTTTGACATTCGGCACATCCCCCCACATGTCCGCCTCCTTGGTTTCCATTTCCATGGAGGCAGTGACAGGGTCGGGGACATACTCGTACAATATGGAGTCGAGGAGAGGATATCCTTTGCGCCAATAATTATCGTTTCTCACATATTTCACGTATTCGTCGCGTTTGAAATCGAATAGCTTGAATGGTCCCGTACCGATCCCGTTTGTCCTCGCCCAGTCCTTGCCGTTCTTCTCGGCCGCTGTCGTAGATATGATCTGCACGTTGAAGCCATAATTGAGCATAGCGGCGCTCGTCACATCGGTCAGAGTGAGTCGCACTGTGCTCTTATCCACGATGTCGACCGACTTGACGAGGTCACCGTCCATTAATCTGCCGATCTTCAAATTCAGGTCCAGGTTCGCTTTCAGGCTCTCGGCATCGAAGGGGGAGCCGTCCGAGAAGGCGACCCCCTTCTGGATGTGGAACAAGATCGTCTTGGCCTTGGGGTCAATCTTCCATGAATCCAGCAGATTGGGAACGAAGCGGCCCTTTTCGTCCCAGTGCACCAATCTTTCCGCCCAGGGCAATGCCGCGATCCATTCACCCGGGCCCCATTCTGGGATGTATCCGAGAGCGTGCGGCGCAACGACGGAAGTCAGTATTCTAATATTGCCGCCTCTTACAGGCTGGGCCTCCGCCGACGCCTTGGGTGTCTCTTTCTTTGCCGGGCCTTGCGCCGGTGAGAGGCCGGACAGTCCGGCGACCATGAATGTGACAACTATCAGTGACAACAGGCAGAGCAGTAACTTTTTCATGCTGTTCCCCCTTTGTGAGTTCATGCTGGTCTCCTTATCTCTTAAGATCGGAGGACGTGATCGTCATTACCATGTGTCATTGGTTTCAAGAGAATACCTTCTGTTCCTCCTGTCAAGAAGAAAAATAGCATTCAGGGGTACTTCCTGTGATCTTTGTCGGCTCCTTTTCGGACGAGGGTCGGTGTCGCTTGGACGCGAGGAACCTCATGCAAAGCTTCAAACCCGTAGTCTCTTCTGTTTCCCGACTGTCCGAAGGGTGGATTCTCCGGTCATCCCCAAAGGTTCTCCCAAAAGAGGGGCTTTCTTGTTGACGGGATGAGAAATGAGGGCGCACGCAAGTCACGCCGCTGCGTTCCGTGCGCTACCTTCCACGCGCTCCAATGGATGCTGATTCGGGATCCATGAGAGACTTTTCCCATGCCTGATAACTGCCAGGAAAACTGATATAATTATGGGCGCTTTCAGAAGCCGGCTTGCGTCTTAGCCGCCCTGATTTTCTACAAGGATCAATGCATGCACTTGCTGCCGAATCGCGGTTTTGTATACATTACGGGGAAGATCGAGTCCTACATCTCCTTTCTCCTCTCCCAAGTTCACGAAAGAAAGACCATCCTCTTGTACGACAATGAAGACGAGGCTCTGCTCCTCAAGGAAGAAATCGAGTTCTTTGCAAAGAAGGAGGTCTCCTATTTTCCCGTTTACAGCCAGAGGATTTTCGAAAAGGAAGACGAGTCGAGGAGGATCGCCTTCCTCTACCGCTTGGCCGCGGATGAGGGCTTCATAGGCCTATTTCCCCTGGCGGCCCTCGAGCACTCGCTCTTTTCGCCGTCCCTCCTCACGAGGAATGCCTTCGAAGTGGAGTTTGGGCAGACCCTTTTTCAGGAGAAGCTCATCGACTATCTTTCCGCCTCGGGCTACGAGCCTGCGTCCCTCGTGAGGGAGCAGGGGGAGTTCGCGAAAAGGGGCGCCATCGTCGACGTCTATCCTCCATCGTCTCCGGGCCCCATCAGGATCGAGCTTCTGGGAGACCAGGTATACTCGCTGAGGTTCTTCGACGCGGGGAGCCAGAGGTCCGGAAGCGAGATGGAGCGTTGTCTTCTCATTCCAGCCCGCCTGGCGCCGGATAAGGGGGTCACCATCATCGACTATCTCCCGCAAGAAGGGGTGGTTGTGCACAAGGGTCTCGACTCCGTCTGCCGGAAGCTCGCGGAGACTCAAGGAGCGGAAAGGGTCGCCTCGGCGAGAGAGAGACTCCTGACCCTGGTCAACATTGACGTCTCAGGCGTAGAAGGGGAGGAGAAGGGCGCGGTCCTTGCGGCCATGTCCAACAGGGACCTCCGGGAAGCGTTCGGGGCCCGGAAGACAGAGATCTTCAGCTCGATGACTGACCGTCTCAAGGGGGAATGGTCCTCCCATCCCTTTGTCTATCTGTTCGCGCCCAACCGGCATCAGGCGGAGCGGCTCCAGGAGATCCTGAGGAACTACGGCGTCACCCTGCCCATCGTCAGCGACATGGGCTGCCGGCACAAAGAGAGGGAATGGGCCATAGTGGTAGGTCCCCTTCGGAGGGGCTTCAGAACCGGGGATATGGTGGTCCTCACCGAAGAAGATATCGTGGGTCCGAAGAAGAGGATGGCAAAGCAGAAGTGGGAGGGGACCGATGAGTTCCTCAGCTCCTTCAAGGACCTCACCGTGGGCGACTACGTGGTGCACGTGGAGAACGGCATCGGAGTCTACCAGGGCATAAAGAAGCTGAAGGTCGACGGGTGCGAGAAGGATTTCCTTCTCATAGAGTATCAGGACGAGGACAAGCTCTATGTGCCGATAGACTCGCTGGAGCTCGTGCAGAAGTATATCGGCGGCGAGAAATCGAAGCCCAAGATCGACAAGCTCGGCGCCGGCTACTGGAGGCACACGAAGAGCAGGGTCAAGAAGTACGTCGAAGACATCGCCAAGGAGCTCATCCAGTTTTATGCGGAGCGGGAGCTGGCGCAGGGCCACGCGTTTCCTCCGGACGACGAGCTGTTCAGGGAGATGGAAGAGCGTTTCGACTTCGAGGAGACCGAAGGGCAACAGAGGGTCATCAAGGAGGTGCTCGACGACCTTATGCGGGAAAGACCCATGGACCGCGTGGTGTGCGGCGATGTCGGGTTCGGAAAGACCGAGGTGGCGCTCAGGGCCGCGTTCAAAGCGATGATCGACAACAAACAAGTGGCCCTTCTCGTTCCCACGACAGTCCTGGCACAGCAGCACTACAAGACTTTTTCGGAGAGGTTTCGCGATTACCCCGTTGTTGTCGAGATGCTGAGCAGGTTCAGATCGGGCCAGGAGCAGACGCGCATCATCGAGCGGGTGAAGCGGGGCGGAGTGGACATGGTCGTGGGGACCCACAGGCTTCTGCAGAAGGATATCGAGTTCAAGGACCTCGGCCTGCTGATCGTGGACGAGGAGCATCGCTTCGGGGTCAAGCACAAGGAGAGGCTCAAGCTTCTCAAGAAGAGCATCGATGTCCTTTCCTTAAGCGCCACGCCGATCCCGAGGACCCTTCACATGGCGATCACCGGCATAAGGGACCTGAGCATCATCAACACACCCCCGCTCGACAGGCTTGCGGTGAAGACACAGGTGGTGAAGTTCAACGACGGAGTCATCAAGAGGGGGGTGCTCGACGAACTCGCCCGGGGAGGACAGGTCTTTTTCGTCCATAACGTGGTCTACAACATAGGCGTCGTCCATGAGCACCTGAAGAAGATTCTGCCGGAGGTGAGAATAGGCGTGGCTCACGGCAAGATGAACGAGAAGCAGCTGGAGAGGGTGATGCTCGATTTCATCGCGAACAAGGTCGATCTTCTCCTCTCGACGAACATCATCGAGTCCGGGCTCGACATTTCGAATGTCAATACCATCTTCATCAACAATGCCCACAGGTTCGGGCTCGCGGATCTCTACCAGCTGAGGGGCAGAGTAGGGAGGAGCTCGAGACAGAGTTACGCCTACCTCCTCGTGCCGAAGGAGGAGATACTCACCCGGGACGCGCTGACAAGGCTCAAGATCATGGAGGAGATGACAGAGCTGGGGTCGGGGCTGAAGGTGGCTAACTACGATCTGGAGATAAGGGGTGCGGGCAATCTGCTCGGCAAAGAGCAGTCTGGCCACATAAATCTCATAGGATTCGAGCTCTATTGCAGCATGCTCGAGGAGGCAGTGAGGGAACTCAAGGAAGAGAGCACGGAGGAAAAAGAGGAGCCCCCGTGCGAGGTGAGCCTGCCTTTGAGCGCCTTTATCCCCGATTCGTACATGGGCGACGAGACGGTGAAGCTCCTCACCTATAAACGCCTCTCGAAGATAAGGGAAGGCCGCGAGCTTGCCGACATGGAAGAGGAACTGAAAGACCGCTACGGCCCGATACCGGAACCCCTGGCCAACCTGCTCCGGATCATCGACCTGAAGATCCTGCTCACGGGATTGAAGATGAAGCGCCTGGAGTACGCAAAGAACCAGGTCATTCTGCACGTAACCGAGCGGACGCCCCTCGACATGAAGAAGGTGCTCAAGCTTGTGAAAGAGGACAAGGGGCAGATCAAACTGCTGCCCGATGGAAGGATCGTGATAAGAGACGATCAGGCGACGGAAGGCATCGTTGATGCAACGAGAAATATATTGATGCGCCTCGTCGCGGTATGATATAAGACAAGCACATGAGGTGACCGATGAAAAAATACCTGATCTATCTCGTTCTCTTTCTGCCGCTCCTAGCCTGCTCAAAGAAGGACGACGGCAAATCGATAGCCACAGTGGACGGCGAAAAAATCACTGTCCAGGAGTTCAACGCGGAACTGGACAAGATACCCA
>Ga0326728_10019214_pt1 | contig 13297 bp, 14 predicted proteins | sample MB3enrmetagenome_FD_207602 | JGI IMG/M metagenome (GOLD analysis project Ga0326728, IMG submission 207602) | Lab enriched peat soil microbial communities from McLean, Ithaca, NY, United States - MB31MN | ecosystem: Environmental > Terrestrial > Soil > Wetlands > Peat | place: USA: New York...
TTGAAGGAACTCACATGAAGAAAAGTATTGTGTCGTTTATGATCCTGATGGTATCGATGTTAGCCATTATCGCCGTCTCGGGATGCACCTCCGGCTCTAACGGGCCTACGGCCGCTCCTCCTACAGCTACTCCTATATCTACCGTAACGCCGGTACCTTCCTCTACCCCCGGTATCACGTCAAGCTCGCTCTTCGACCACTCGAAATTCGCCTGGTATCAATATAATATCACCTCGTCCGATATGACGGGTATGAGCATGATCCATACGTATAAGTATACTAGCGAGACCCTTAACGGACAGCAGGCCCTTCACGCGAACATTACCCAGGACATGCGTCCTCAAATGCTGGTATATTTCGATATCTGGAGCAATCCGTCGGATAATAGCATTCTAAAGATCCATGAGACAGTGTATAAGATGGGCAATCTGACATTTGACTCGGATTTCGCCCCGGCCAATTATTCGAGCTTCGCGGGAGAAGACCTGGCATCGCCACAGTTCTCCACAGCACAGCTGGTTGCAACTGGTAGCGATAGCTTGACAATTGGAAATACGACGTATGCGACGACAATATATACAGGCAGCTCCGGAGGCCAGCAATATACCTACTGGGTATCGCAGGACGTACCCGTACCTGTGAAGTTCAATGTCCAGGACAATATGGGGAGCACAACATACGAGTTATCAGGATGGGGAACCGACGCGTCCATGGCGCCGACAATATCTGCACAGACCGGTACGCCGCCCATGTCCATGCCTTCCGCATCCATGGGGCCCATGCCCTCGTAATACTGCCTCCTATCGCTTAGCCCGATGGGTGTCGTCAGCAAAGGGCACCCTCATCTTTATTTTTTATAAATTATATCTCCATCGGCGTATTCCTTTTAAGTATTTTACAAGAAAGAATTGCCGCAAAGTCCCTGAAATACAGACCGAATCGTCAACAATTGCTGATTTGTATATCGTATTATACGTTCGCCGCTTAAGGTCAAATGCATATCTAAAATCGGATTGATACTATGGCCAAGATCGAAGCACTGAACGTTCGAAAAACGTTCAGGATACGAAGCAATGGAAAGAATAGAAATGCCGCCGAGAATTGCGATTTTGTTGCTCTGGACGGCTTGAGCCTGAATATAAACAAGGGTGAGTTTTTCGTCATCCTCGGGCCTAGCGGCTGTGGCAAGTCAACTTTTCTGGACATGCTGGCCGGACTGACAAAGCCGGACGAGGGAGAGATCACGATCGATGGAAAGCCCATCTCAGGCCCGGGTCTGGACCGGGGGGTCGTCTTCCAGCAGTATGCGCTTTTCGCCTGGAGGACCGCCCTGGGCAACGTATCCTTCGGACTTGAGGCAAAAAAAATTGAAAAAAAAGCCCGTGCAGATCTTGCAAAAAAATACCTATCGCTCGTAGGCCTATCGGGTTTCGAGGACCGATATCCCTTTGAATTAAGCGGCGGCATGAAGCAGCGCGTGGCCATTGCCAGGGCGCTCGCCATTGAGCCTGAAGTGCTTTTAATGGACGAGCCGTTCGCTGCACTGGACGCTCAGACCCGTGAGATCCTGCAGACCGACCTGCTCAGGGTCCGGGACCAGACGCAGAAGACAGTTGTCTTCGTTACGCACAGCATCGAAGAGGCCGTCTTCCTTGCCGACCGAGTTGCGGTCATGACTGCGAGGCCCGGGGTTGTAAAGAAAATCGTCAATGTGCCGATCTCCCGGGAGGCCCGCTACTCAGATGACGTGAAGGTCACTCCCGAGTTCACCAAGACCCGACATGAGCTTATGGCGCTATTAAAGGAAGAAGTGGTCAAGTCACAGGAGATATGCAGTAAATGCACCATCGAAGATTGCGGTCTTGGAAGCGGAAGAATAACGGCGGTGCCGTTACCAGTACCGGTTAGCCTGGGCTCGAAGTGATACCATGGAAGCGAGTAACACCACCAATGTAAACAAGCCGGCGTCTTTCGATGTTTTAGGCTTGCTCAAAACCATCATACACAAGTCGGCAGCGATCATCATTTTCCTGATCATATGGCAATTGGCGCCGACTATTGGGTTAGTGAACGCAATATTCATACCTCCACCTTCGGTCGTTTTCGTTGAAATGTGGAACCTGACGCTGTCCGGAGAGCTGCCAATGCAGACGTTTGCGAGCTTGAGCCGTGTCGTCTTCGGGTTCGGGCTGGCGCTGTTTGTGGCGCTGCCGCTGGGATTCATGCTCGGCGGGTGGTTCAAGAACTTCGAGACTGCCGTGGACCCGCTCCTGCAGGTGCTTGGCCAGGCAAACCCGTTCACGCTCTTTCCTGTCTTCATGGCGCTCCTTGGCATCGGCGAGATATCGAAGATCGGTATCATCTATTGGGTTTGCCAGTGGCCGGTGCTCTTTAATACGGTGACGGGAATCCGGAATGTAGACCCCATCCTCATCAAGGTGGCCCGAACAGCGGGGCTAAGTAAGCTCCAGCTATTCTGGAAAGTGCTCCTGCCCGCTTCCATGCCAACCGTCTTTACGGGCATACGCATGGGCGCAGCGTTCTCGTTCTTCATGCTAATCGGAGCGGAAATGATCGGTGCGAGTTCGGGCCTGGGATTCATGATCCTTCAGGCGGAGGGGACATTCCAGATATCCAAGATGTATGCGGGCATCGTGACAGTAGCATTGCTCGGTATCGTCGTTAATGTGATTATGATCCAGATCGAGCGGCGAGTCACCAGGTGGAAGGAAGAAATCAGCCTGTGAAGATGATTATCTAGATTGTTCGCCATATAATGGCCGTCAATTCACCTCAGGCCATCTTTTTATTTATCGGCCATTGCCGACTGGCCTTGAAAGGAAGGAGTGCGCTGGTCATCGATATTAAAGATCTGCCGCTCATGGTCTTGCTTGCGCCCATCGGCATTTCCGCCACGATCTATATGCAGGCCTGGTCTCTTGACCTGACGATGGTCATTAGCTTTACCCTGATATCCAACCTCCCTACATTTGGCGTAATTTTGTTATACATGTCCACGGCCGGCGAAAAGCCGACGAAGGATAAGGTCCTCGGTGCTGTTGTGGCATTTTTGGGATTGGCCATGATCATGACTAATGGCGATATCGGCTTATACCCGCATCTTATGGGCGATGGCATTGCATCGGCATCGGCCTTCTTTTGGACGCTATATACGGTCCCGGGAAAAAGATCGCTGAAAAATATTCTGTCCTCAATGTGCTGAGCTATGTTTTCCTGAGTTTAAAGGTCCTGTCTGTCGAATACTATCACGGATGCCCCTAGCAGTACGCCTAATGTCACCAGCAACATCACCAAATTCGCCCAGATCGGCAACCCGTTTGTGACCGGGCCCGCGCCCGTCAATAGCTGGTTAACGATATTGTGGCTGGAAGGGTCTACCCACACCAATAACTTGGCGTACAGCGGATAGAAATCGAACGTACTGACCAGGTCTTCCCTGCCCCCGACAAAATCCGTCCCGAGACCGCCTAACGCATTACCCAGTACATCGATGAACGTCAGGCCAAGCCAAGCAACTACCCCGATGATGATCGAGACAAGAGGATTCTTTGTGATCGCAGAGATCAATATGCCAAGAGCGATATATACCGCGAACAACAGGATCATTGAAATTATAGACGTGAATACATCTCCGAGGTTGGCCATAGTCGGGTATAGGCCCGTGAATACTGCCGCAATGGCCAGAGCGCTCAGCGCGCTGAGCATGAAGAGCAGTGCCATGATAGCCAGGCAGCCTGTGAACTTGCCCAGTATGACAGAGCGTCTTTCCACCGGCTTGGATAATAGCTGGTAGATCGTCCGGTACCTCTTTTCGATCGATATAGTATCGGCGGCAATAACGACAGCCAGGAGCATCAGGATGAAGCTGAACGAATTCAGCAGCGTGAGCACGTCCACAGGCGTGGATTGGCCCGGGTACATATCTGTCATAAATCCGTATTCCATCACAATTATGCCCGCTAACAGCAGCGCCAGGACGAAATAAATGAATCCTATGAATATAAAGCGCTTTGACCTGACATTATCCATGATCTCCTTTATGGCGATGATCTGAATGTCCCTGGCCTCTTTTTCCACCGTCATGCCTGTCCTTCCCCCTGACTCTCGCGTATGGCCCTAAGGAATGCGTCCTCCAGTGTCGGCATGACCTCACGGACACCTCGTATTCGGACGCCGGCATTAACGAGAGCTACGGTCACGTCTTCTGTGACCGAATGGTCGTCCACGGTCACTTTCAATGTACCATTACCCGCCGTCACGCCCTTGACACCCTTGATGCTTTCTATCAGCCTGACCTGGGCGTCTTCGAAACTCGATACCGTGAACTCCATAATAGGCTTATTACCCTCGATGCCCCTGAGGAAATCGTCGATGGAGCCTTCGGCGATAAGCCCTCCATCTTTTATGATGCCCACAGTATCGCAGATATCCTGCACTTCATGTAGCTGATGCGAGGAAAGAAATATCGTGATATTATCTTTTTTAAATTTTTTTATAAGTTCCCGGATATCATGCGAACCTTGCGGGTCGAGGCCAGTCGTGGGCTCGTCCATGATCAAGAGCTTCGGGTCGCCCAACAGGGCAATGGCAATGCCCAGGCGCTGTCTCATGCCATGGGAATACGTTTTAACTTTATCATGATATCTGCCTTCCAGGCCAACCTGCGAAAAGACTTCATCCATACGCTTATCAAGGTTTTTTAGTCCGGTCAGGTCGCCGAAATATTCCAGGTTATCCCTGGCAGTCATGTCCTCGTAAAATGCAGGCTGTTCCGGCAGATAGCCGGTCATTTTTCTTATCTCAAGATACTTGGTTTTAACGTCAAGCCCCATGATACTGGCCGTACCGCTGGTAGGGCGGGCAAATCCCATGAGCATTTTTATGGTGGTCGACTTTCCCGCCCCGTTCGGGCCTAAGAAACCATATACCGTTCCCGGGCGAACTTTAAGGTTAAGGTCCTTTACAGCAAAGGCCTTACCGTACTGCCTCGTCAACCCATGAGTCTCGATCGCGTTCATATCTTCATCTCTGGTATGGTGAACGCCACAAACTTAGCCCGCCCGCTATAATATGGCTGGCTTTAAGGCATAAAATGCCCACAATTACCTCACCTGACGGTGCTGTTACAGTTCTAGTAAATTTTGCCTCTAAATTATCGTTATCCGAATCAATTGGCCTATTATTGCCCTTTTGTTAGCGTTTTTATTAATTCCTGATTAATAGGTAACTCACGATTCGCAATCTATGGAAAAGGCTGCATCGAGAAATCGACTATGTCCGACATTCTGTCGGACTTGTCGTAATTAAAAGTTAAAATCCTAAAAAGGAGTCTTTCAAATGAATGATGACGTAAAAAATGAGAAAAACAATTCATCAGGGCTTAGAAGATCGTATCTCTCTTCCCTGGAGGTGCTGGCACAGTCCATCGCCGGGATAGGGCCAAGCGTCACTCCCGCCCTGGTGATCCCCCTTGTCGCGGGGTTCGCCGGTAACGGGACATGGCTGACATACGTATTTGCCACCGTGGCCTGCATCCTCGTGGCCCTGAACATCAACCAGTTCACGAAAAGGTCCGCATCTCCGGGTAATCTTTATGCCTTTATTGTCAAAGGCCTGGGAACGGACACCGGCGTGATATCAGGCTGGGCCATGGTGCTGGCGTACCTGCTTACAGCAGCCGCGGTGCTCTGCGGCTTTATCAACTATGCTAACGTGCTGCTTGCATATCTCGGGATCGCTCTGCCGGCGGTACTTATCGGGCTAATAGGGGCATTTATCGCCTGGTACATCGCTTTTAAGGACATAAAGCTCTCGGCCAGGATCATGCTTACCTTCGAGGCGATCTCCGTGACGCTGATGGTCCTCCTGGCGATCTTCGTCCTAGCTAAAAACGGCTTTGCAGTCGACCACTTACAGCTCTCGCTTCAGGGAGTCTCGATCTCGAGCCTCGGGATAGGGCTGGTCCTCGCCTTCTTCAGTTTTTGCGGCTTCGAGAGCGCAACCTCTCTGGGGGACGAGGCCAAATCGCCCTTGAAGACCATACCCCGGGCGGTGCTGACAAGTACCATACTGGTGGGCGTGTTCTTCGTATTGTTGTCTTACACTGAGGTCTTCGGCTTCCAGGACAATTCCCAGGCATTGAGCAGTGCGGCGGCACCGCTGGCCAACATCGCCAGCAGCAATGGCGTGAGCCTGCTAGGTCCGCTCATCTCCATCGGCGCGATGATCAGCTTTTGGGCCTGCTTCCTGGCGTGCACGAACGCGGGGGCGAGGATACTGTTCTTAATGGGACAGCACGGTGTAGTGCCATCGAACGTGGGCCAGGCCCATGAAACGAATAGGACACCACACGTGGCCATTACGGTATCGGTGATCGTAGCCACGGTCATACCGTTAATACTGATCTTGAACGGCGGCGGACTGTTTGATATTTACGGCTGGGTAGGAACGATCGCGACCTATGGCTTTATTGTGACATATGCACTGATCTCCATATCCGCTCCTCTGTATCTCTACAGGGAAAAAGAGCTGAAAAAGCATCACGTGGCCCTATCGGCGGTGACCATACTAATATTGCTGATACCCATCGTGGGGAGCATCTATTCGAATGCGGCCTCCGGCGCCCCATATAGCTGGTTCATCTACATCTTCGTAGGCTGGCTCGTGGTAGGCGGAATATGGTTCTACATTACGAAAATGAGGTCCCCCGGCATTGGGGCCAACATTACAGATAACGTTGAGGGCATTCACCAGCATTTCCGTAATCAGAGGGCCGAAGAAGGGCCGGGGATACCGGAGAAAGCGGAAATAACATCGAGCAAACCCCCGGTCTAATGAATAATATTTAAGCGAGAGCAATGGTATCATGATCGGGGCTGTGCCAGCGGATGATGCCATTTGCGACTTTTTTTAAAAGCCTATTTCGGTAGCGCCGAGAATTTCCAGTGTACTATTTTACCCGAAGCGCCCGCACTCCCATCGAGCAGGTTAAAAGCCAATGGTCAGTGTTTATCCTGACATTCCTTGGAGTAAAATTTGCCGGTAAACTCCCAAAAAGCAAATAATCCAGCCTATTGTTGCCCTATGGTTAGCGTTTTTATTATTTTCTTATTAATAGGTCACATATGACAAAAACTAGAAATATTGCCATTTATGGGAAGGGCGGGATTGGAAAATCGACCACCTCATCCAATATCAGCGCTGCCCTCTCCGAACAGGGTTATCACGTGATGCAGATCGGCTGCGACCCCAAGAGCGATTCGACGAACACACTCCGCGGCGGCCGCTTCATTCCTACTGTTCTGGATAGCCTCCGGGCCGGAAGAAAAGTGGATACCGATGAGATCGTCCACAAAGGCTTCAACGGCATCCTCTGTGTCGAGGCCGGGGGCCCGGAGCCCGGTGTCGGTTGCGCCGGCCGGGGCATCATCACGGCCATCGAGCTGCTGACACAGCGGAACGTGTTCAAGGAATACTCCCCCGACGTCGTCATCTACGATGTCCTCGGGGACGTCGTCTGCGGCGGCTTCGCTATGCCTATCCGGGAGGGCGTGGCCGAACAGGTTTACACCGTTTCCTCTTCCGACTTCATGGCCATCTACGCGGCCAATAACCTGTTCAAGGGCATCAAGAAATACTCGAACAGCGGCGGCGCCCTGTTCAGCGGCATCATCGCCAATTCCATCAACCAGCCCATCCAGAAAGAGATCATCCAGGACTTTGCAAAGACCACGAAGTCGACCATAGCCCAGTTCGTCCCCCGGTCGCTGTCCGTGACCCGGGCGGAACTCCAGGGCAAGACTACCATCGAGGCGGACCCCAACTCCGAACAGGCGGAGATCTACCGCAAGCTGGCGAAGACGATAATCAACAATAAGAAGAAATACGTGCCGTCCCCGCTGGAGCCCGAAGACCTCAAGGCATGGGCCGAAGGCTGGTCCGATAAGCTTCTGGGCCATAGGGAAGAGGCGTCAGCGAACTGCAACCTGGAATGCGTCACGCCGGCGTCGGGGCTCTAGGAGAAGACCGGCATGATCAAGAGACCGATCACAGAGCACCTGGTGCCCACCAGGGAAGAGCGATTAGGTACGATCTGCGCCTTCGGCGGCAGCGGCAAAGAGCTCGCGCACTGCGCGAGGAAGGGCTGCCTGAAGCGGCAGGACCGCAGCTTTTCCCAGTCCGCGGCCTGCGACGAGATGATGCCGCTGCTGAACGCTGTCATGATCCAGGACAGCGTTGTCGTCGCGCATTCCCCCGTCGGCTGTTCATCCATAATACCCGGCATGCTGCTCATCCATAAAACCGAGCGGGCCCTGCGAGACCAGCCAGTGGACACCGTCAAGACGATCTCCACAAACTTCGGCGAGAATGAAGTGGTCTACGGCGGGGCCGACGAGCTGGAAAAGGCGATCATGGCGGCGGAGGAGCGGTACCACCCTAAGCTGATCACCGTTATATCGTCATGCACCTCCGGCATTATCGGCGAGAACCTGGAGGGCGTCATCAACGTCGTCCAGCCGAAGGTGAAAGCCGTTATCGTGCCGATGCAGTGCGAAGGCTTCCGGTCCGGTGCCGTGGCGACCGGCTATGACACGTTCCTCTGCGCCCTCATGCGGGCCATCGAGCCTCCCAGAGAGAAGAAGAAAGACACTCTCCTGATCGTGAACCCGCTCACCATATCCCGCGTGAACGAGGTCGAGATCGAGCGCATCCTCCGAAAGATCGGCGTCAAGGTACAGTTCTTCCCGCTGTTCACCGACACGGAGAACATCCGGAACGCTTCCGAGGTCACGGGCGCCAGCACGCTCTGCAACCTGATGAGCAATTTATTCCTGATCAACATGGAGAAGAAGTACGGCATACCCTTCGTGGAGCCGCCCATGCCCGTCGGGGCCGAGTTCACCGGCTGGTGGCTCCGCGATACGGCGAAGCTCTTTAATAAGGAAAAGGAGGCGGAGAAGGTCATCAAGGAAGAAGAGGCCCGGATCTCCCCGAAGCTAAAGGAACTGAAAAAGCAGCTCAAGGGCAAGCGGGCGTTCGTGGGCTTTAACCTGGCCCGGTCCCTGGCGATCCAGAGCCTGCTGGAGGAATTGGGCATGGAGACCGCCGTGACCACCGGCCTCGAGTACAGCGACGCCTACGGCCTAAAGCCCCTCGAGAACCTGAACCGGCGCAGCAAGAAGGACTTCACGCTCCAGATAGGCAGCTTCCAGCACTTCGAGTGGTCCAATCTCATGGCGAAGGAAAAGCCGGACATCCTTGTGGGCGGCATCGAGTACTGCAGCTCGGCCCTCCGCCAGGGCATACCCGTGGCGCCGGTGCTCCCGGGGACGTTCTACGCCGGGTACGACGGCGCCGTCACCTTCGGCACCGAGATCGCCAGGGCCTTTCGGAACCCGTCCTATGCGAAGAAGCTGTCCACGCGTGTCGAGCTCCCGTACCGGACGAGCTGGTACACGGAAAACACCTTCAAGTACATCGGAGGCAACTGAATGGCATTCATCGATGCACCCCGGACCACCTGCGCGCTGGGCGGCGCTATCGACCTGGTCAACTCTATCCACCGGGCCGTTCCCATCCTCCACACGGGGCCGGGCTGCGGAATAGCGCTCTCGACGGGCAACCTCGGGCATGGCTACCAGTACGTGGGCCACGCCTCATGCTACGCCTGCCCCTCGACGAACACGCTTGAAAAGCAGGTCGTATTCGGCGGCGAGAGCCGGCTCAGGGAAGAGATCAGGACCACCATGGAGCTGATAGACGCCGACCTATACTTCATCATCTCGGGCTGCACGGCCGGCCTCATCGGCGATGACATACGGGCAGTAGTAAGCGAGTTCGCCGGCAGCGAAAAGCCCGTCATATTCGCCGAGACCTCAGGGTTCAAGGGAGATACCTACCAGGGCTATGACATCGCCTATAGGTCGATGATAGACCAGCTTACGGCCCCGGCTAAAAAGAAGTCACAGGGCGTAGTTAACCTGCTGGGCATTGTCCCCATGCAGGATGCCTTCTGGGAAGGTAACATAAACGAGATCGTTCGTCTCCTGGAAAGGATCGGCGTGGAGGTCAACCTCACGGGTTGCGACGATACAGTGGATAATATCCGTGGCGCTGCCAGGGCCGAGCTTAACATCGTGTTGTCGGGCAACGCCGGCATCTCTGTCGCCGAGCACTTCAAGAAGAAGTTCAAAGTGCCTTACCTTGCATATCCACTGCCCGTCGGTTCCGATACCAGTAATTTCCTGAGAAACGTCGGAAAGGTCCTGAAGCTTGATGAAACACTGGTTGAGTCAGTGATCGCGGACGAGGAGAAAAAGTTCTGGATGTATCTCGTCAAATTCAGCGAGGCCCACATCTTCTCGCTCTCCAACAAGGAGTTCAGCATCATATCGGACTCCGGGTATGCCATAGGCCTTACCAGGTTCCTCGCGAACGACCTGAGCCTGACCCCAAAGCTCGTTGCAGTCACAGAAAACACTCCGGAACAGCTTCAGCGGAACATAAAAAAGAGCCTGGCTAAGCTGGACTACGATGTCAAGCCAACCGTAGTTTTCGAGCCGGATAACTACCGGATCTGGGAACTGTTGAAGGAGGATAAGCCACATATTCTATTCGGCAACACGAACGACAAGGTCATCGGTAAAAAGCTAGGAATATCCACATTTCTCCTATCCTTTCCGCTGTACGATCAGGTCGTGTTGTCAAAAGGCTATGCGGGTTATCGAGGCGCAATAACGCTCACCGAAGACCTCAGCACGATGATAATTTCAGGAACTTGAAAGCCCCCCTTTTTTTATTTTTTTAAATCCAAATGTGATTTCCACTATCCATATTAAAGCAGTATAAAAGACGTTACTGATATCATGTAGCCGGCCCATAGGCCATTCCCCGGGCCTATGTCCGAACTACGATGGCTTATGCGTTTAACGGAGTGTATAAGGAGGTTTATAGCCGGGAGCAATAAAGCTGGAATCGTGCTTAAAGTCCGCTACCCGGCTAAAATGCCTTTATATAAACAACGAAAAATAAGGTGGAGTTATCCTCCTACCACCTCCGCGGTATTGAGGTTCAGCCCGTACAGGCTCTGGCGCGCGTCCCTGAAATAGAAGCGCTCCTGTAAAATATTCTCGTCACGGAGCCTGTTTAGCGCGTAGCGCACGGTCCTCGGCGGAAGATACGTTTTCTTTATTATTTCTTTCTGGGTTATCAGGCCGCTGGATTCCAGGACCTTGTACACCAGTTTTGCCGAAGGCGGCAAGTGTTCTATTTTCGGTACTTCGAACTCTATTTGTATGCCACTAGTGGCAAAAACGATCCCTCATAGTATATTCACCATCACTATAATGCACTTAACAATAGTTAAGCCTTTCGCTCGATAATAAATCACTCTTTGTTTTATTACTAATAAGCATAAATTGACTAAGTTTAAAAAAAACTTTTAGCTACAGTACGTTATCATGTATTATTACCTCCGTATATACTTTCAATTCTTCGGACATTTCGGCCTTTTACTATTTTGCCGCCAGGCCACCGCGCAGGAAGCGTATCAGGTCGTCCTCATTGATGTCGGGCGTCCGAATAATACCCGCTTCTGTGTCCTCTTCTGGAAGATATGTCTGGTTATACGTTTTTTTATTTACCATATTGTCACCGTCTCTTAGCTTCTGCCTCACCTCCGGCCCGCAAGGCTTTAGGCCACGCGCGCCTCCGATAAAACCATATGTCATACCTCGTTATCAAGGTAAGTTAAAAGGCCATTATTGTCGGTACCGCAAAAGATCAATAAAAGAAAATAAAATTTTATCATAGATTATTTTTCAAATGATGCTGCTGCCTACTAGAATAGTCATTATAGCTAATGGCTATGACCGGGCTGCGGTGCGTAGCAGCCCGTCATACATTGTTTCCCATGGAATGAAATAGGAGGATTATTTATCGGGCGGCTCTCATTTTCAGGGATGCCCGATGCCAATATCCTATGGCGTGCGTATTATCTACATAAGAATAAGGTGGTCATGCTCCGACCACCACCGGAGAATTCAGCCCATACAGGCTCTGCCTCGCATCCTTGAAGTAGAACCGCTCGACCAGGACGTTCTCGTCACGGAGCCTGTTTAGCGCGTAGCGCACGGTCCTCGGCGGGAGGTATGTTTTCTTTATGATGTCCTTCTGTGTAAGCAGGCCGCTGGATTCCAGGACCTTGTACACCAGTTTTGCCGAAGGCGGCAAGTGTTCTATTTTCGGTACTTCGAACTCTATTTGTATGCCATTAGTGGCAAAAACGATCCCTCATGGTTGTACACCAACTTTGAAATACACTTAACAATAGTTAAATCTTTTGGTACGGGCAAGCGGACTTTGGAAAAGTTCAGGATATTTTATGTGCTTTAACGGGGGAATTATGGGCTCATCTACGGCACGGAAGTGGTAACTTCCCCTCTTTGATCGTATCACCCTTTCCCATATTTTATCCTTTTTCCCGGATGTGTTGTTCTCCTGGCCCTTATCTATGCACTTGTAGCTTTTAGCTCTCCGTTCTGGAAGCTCAATATGTGGTCCTAGGTTCACGTAGGTACACAGTCTGCCGAAGAGGCAGTACGTACCGAATTAATCGGGGTGCGATATTCGGCAAATTAGGATATCACCCGGATAATCATAAGGCTGAGTGAATGGGCCATATTTGTCCCATAATGGATAAAACCGGTAAAGTTTGTATAAAATTTGCCGGTACATTCAACAATATAAGGACCGGGCCGCATAGCTTAATGTGAGATGGACAGCGTTCGCATGATCGAGGTTGATAATTATTACAGGAAGTCGGATAACTATCGGGCATGGGTCGATAATACCGGCATCGGCAGCGTCCGCGTCTTAAAGAGAGTCAACTTCAAGGAGCTGGTACAACTTTTTAAGGAAATGCTCTCCGAGATGAAAAAAGCCAGCCCCAATAGGCCCCATGTAGTATTTTACATATCACGTTCGCTAAATGATGAGATGTCGGAAAACGCTAAAGAGTTTTTAGACTTTTGCCGCGACTGCCTGGGGATCGACTTCGAGATGGTCATCCTGGAGTAGGAAGAGCTCGCCGGACTGCCTCTAACATCAGATTTTTATAGCGAAAGCGCGACTTAAGAATTATATCGTAGTTAACGAAAATATCGTTAACTACATATCCATACAGTAACATTTTATCATGGGGATGATCCCGGATGGAACTTAGTGTCAGGAAAAAAGCCGAGCTTATCGAGACCGGGGGCGTGGTCATTGATGATTC
>Ga0326728_10019216_pt1 | contig 13297 bp, 15 predicted proteins | sample MB3enrmetagenome_FD_207602 | JGI IMG/M metagenome (GOLD analysis project Ga0326728, IMG submission 207602) | Lab enriched peat soil microbial communities from McLean, Ithaca, NY, United States - MB31MN | ecosystem: Environmental > Terrestrial > Soil > Wetlands > Peat | place: USA: New York...
TTGAGTTGGGAACTCTAAGGAAACTGCCTCGGTTAACGGGGAGGAAGGTGGGGATGACGTCAAGTCCTCATGGCCTTTATATCCAGGGCTACACACGTGCTACAATGGGCGGAACAAAGGGTTGCAATCCCGCGAGGGGGAGCTAATCTCAAAAAACCGCTCTCAGTTCAGATTGGAGTCTGCAACTCGACTCCATGAAGGCGGAATCGCTAGTAATCGCGGATCAGCATGCCGCGGTGAATACGTTCCCGGGCCTTGTACACACCGCCCGTCACACCATGAGAGCTGACTGTACCAGAAGTCGCTCGGCTAACCCGCAAGGGATGCAGGCGCCTAAGGTATGGTTGGTGATTGGGGTGAAGTCGTAACAAGGTAGCCGTTGGGGAACCAGCGGCTGGATCACCTCCTTTCTAAGGAGTCTCCGGTTCCGGTCAAACGGAATTCAAAGACACCTAGGTCAATACCCAGAACAGTAACCTCTTCTAAAAATAAGGGAAGACGGGTTTGAGAAGGCCCGTTAAAGAGGGGTTCGATATCCCCCCTTTAAGGGTCTATAGCTCTACGAAACTCCCAAGGGCTAAAGCTATAGGCCATTCGGTAAAGTGAGGGCCTATAGCTCAGTTGGTTAGAGCGCACGCCTGATAAGCGTGAGGTCGATAGTTCAAATCTATCTAGGCCCACCAAGGTTTTAATTTCGAAATTCGAATTTCGAAATTCGAATTTTTGTGGGGACGGGGATGTAGCTCAGCGGGAGAGCACCTGCCTTGCACGCAGGGGGTCGGCGGTTCAAATCCGCTCATCTCCACCAGAATGAGATGAGGGATTAACCGCAAGCAATTCCCGTCTGATGATAAAGGTTGGTAACTTGTTCTTTGACAATTGAATATGGATGAAGGGATGATGGCATCATTATAATTTGGTGAATCGTGAATAGTGATTAGTGAATCGTTAAAAAAATCACGAGTTACGAATCACGAATCACCTGAAGAATTTATGGTCAAGCTACTAAGGGCATACGGTGGATGCCTTGGTGCCAGAAGGCGATGAAAGACGTGGTAAGCTGCGATAAGCTTCGGGGAGCCGCTAAACAGGCTTAGAGCCGGAGATCTCTGAATGGGAAAACCCATCCCGAGTAATTTCGGGATATCCCGTCATGAATCCATAGTGGCGGGAGGCGAACGAGGGGAACTGAAACATCTCAGTACCTTCAGGAATAGAAATCAATCGAGATTCCCCGAGTAGTGGCGAGCGAAAGGGGATGAGCCTAAATTCCGTATATGTTAAAGCCTGTGAGCGTTGTATACGGGAGGTAACGGGTTCTTATCGGGGGCTGTCACAGTGGCCCCGGGGAGAATCCACTTCCATAGTCGAAGGGGCTGGAAAGCCCCGCCATAGAGGGTGATAGACCCGTAGACGAAATGGAATTGGGACCCCTGGATAAGATACCCAAGTACCACGGGACACGGGAAATCCTGTGGGAAGTCGGGAGGACCATCTTCCAAGGCTAAATACTATCTGGCAACCGATAGCGAACTAGTACCGTGAGGGAAAGGTGAAAAGAACCCCGATGAGGGGAGTGAAATAGTACCTGAAACCGTATGCTTACAAGCAGTGGAAGGACGTTGGGTTAGCTGAGGGTTCGCCTTTGGCTGATCCTGTCTGACCGCGTGCCTTTTGCATAATGAGCCTGCGAGTTACTCTATGTAGCAAGGTTAATTCCTCAACAGGAAGGAGCCGTAGCGAAAGCGAGTCTTAAATGGGCGATTCAGTTGCATGGAGTAGACCCGAAACCAAGTGATCTATCCATGGCCAGGGTGAAATTCGCGTAATGGCGAATGAAGGCCCGAACCGGTGAAGGTTGAAAACTTCTCGGATGAGCTGTGGATCGGAGTGAAAGGCTAATCAAACTTGGAGATAGCTGGTTCTCCCCGAAATATATTTAGGTATAGCCTCAGGACATTCGTTAACGGAGGTAGAGCTCTGGATGGGCTAGGGGTCCTACCAGATTACCAAACCCAACCAAACTTCGAATGCCGTTAAACGTTATCTTGGGAGTCAGCCCGTGGGAGATAACTTCCGTGGACGAGAGGGGAACATCCCAGACCGTCAGCTAAGGTCCCTAAAATGTGCTAAGTGGGAAAGGATGTGGAAGCGCTCAGACAGCCAGGAGGTTGGCTTAGAAGCAGCCATCCTTTAAAGAAAGCGTAATAGCTCACTGGTCAAGTGAGTCTGCGCCAAAAATGTAACGGGGCTCAAGCACATTACCGAAGCTGCGGATCCCGTCGCAAGACGGGATGGTAGGGGAGCATTCCATGATAGAGCGAAGGGTGACCGTGAGGACACCTGGACGAGATGGAAGGGATCATGCAGGCATGAGTAGCGATAATGCTAATGAGAAACTAGCACGCCGTAAACCTAAGGTTTCCTGAGCAAGGTTAATCCTCTCAGGGTTAGTCGATTCCTAAGCCGAGGCTGAGAAGCGTAGGTGATGGAAAACAGGTTAATATTCCTGTACCACCGGGTTGGCGTTTGAGCGATGAGGGGACACAGAAGGGTAGGTCATCCAGGTGTTGGATGCCCTGGTTCAAGCCCGTAGGTGGGAACTTTTGGTAAGTCCGGAGTTCCAATTACAAACACCGAGAGGTGATGACGTTCTCGAGTAATCGGGAGTAAGTGACTGAGCCCATGCTGTCAAGAAAAGCCTCTAGCGAGTCAATCAGGTGATCGTACCGCAAACCGACTCAGGTAGGTGGGGAGAATATCCCAAGGCGCTTGAGAGAACCCTGGTTAAGGAACTCGGCACACTAACACCGTAACTTCGGAAGAAGGTGTGTCATGATCTGTGAAGGGATTTACTCCTGGAGCAGATTGTGATCGCAGTGAAATGGGGGTGGCGACTGTTTACTAAAAACACAGGAGTCTGCTAAGTCGAAAGACGACGTATAGGCTCTGACGCCTGCCCGGTGCTGGAAGGTTAAGGGGATCCGTCATGCTGTAGCAATACGGCAGAAGCGTTGAACCGAAGCCCCAGTAAACGGCGGCCGTAACTATAACGGTCCTAAGGTAGCGAAATTCCTTGTCGGGTAAGTTCCGACCTGCACGAATGGCGTAACGACTTCCCCGCTGTCTCAACCAGGGACTCAGCGAAATTGTATTGACGGTGCCGATGCCGTCTACCCGCGGCAAGACGGAAAGACCCCGTGCACCTTTACTACAACTTGGCAATGAATTTCGGAATAGTCTGTGTAGGATAGGTGGGAGACTATGAGATCTCGGCGCTAGTCGGGATGGAGTCAACCTTGAAATACCACCCTGATTGTTTTGGAATTCTAACCCGGGCCCGTTATCCGGGTCGGGGACATTGCCTGGTGGGTAGTTTGACTGGGGCGGTCGCCTCCCAAAAGATAACGGAGGCGCGCAAAGGTTCCCTCAGGCTGATTGGAAACCAGCCGTAGAGTGTAAAGGCATAAGGGAGCTTGACTGCAAGACCAACAAGTCAAGCAGGTACGAAAGTAGGCCTTAGTGATCCGGCGGGTCCGTATGGAAGGCCCGTCGCTCAACGGATAAAAGGTACGCCGGGGATAACAGGCTAATTTCTCCCAAGAGTTCATATCGACGGGGAAGTTTGGCACCTCGATGTCGGCTCATCGCATCCTGGGGCTGTAGCAGGTCCCAAGGGTTTGGCTGTTCGCCAATTAAAGCGGTACGCGAGCTGGGTTTAAAACGTCGTGAGACAGTTTGGTCCCTATCTGCCGTGGGCGCAGGATACTTGAGGGGAGCTGTCCCTAGTACGAGAGGACCGGGATGGACGAACCTACGGTGTTCCAGTTGTGACGCCAGTCGCAGCGCTGGGTAGCCGTGTTCGGAAGGGATAACCGCTGAAAGCATCTAAGCGGGAAGCCCACCCCAAGATGAGGTATCCCTCCCGATAGCAATATCGGGATAAGACCCCTTGGAGACTACAAGGTTGATAGGTCAGATGTGTAAGTACCGTGAGGTATTGAGCAGACTGATACTAATCGGTCGATTGGCTTGACCATAATTGAATTTATACGATAAAATCCCTTCATCCATATTCGAAATAATGAAATCCGAAGCACGAAACCCGAAATTCGAAACTCTTTTTTTGTTTGGAACATTTGGGTTTTGGAAATTTGACATTGTTTAGGATTTCGATACTCGGATTTCGAATTTTCGACTTAAGATTTCTTGGTGACCATGGCGAAGGGGAGACACCCGTTCCCATTCCGAACACGGAAGTTAAGCCCTTCAGCGCCGATGGTACTGCATGGGCAACTGTGTGGGAGAGTAGGACGTTGCCGAGATTAAAACTTGCTCTTGCGAAAGCGAGGACGAAAAGCCTGCCAGAGATGGCAGGCCTTTTTTTTGGGCATATTAAGGGCAGGGCGAAAGCCCAGCCCTTCATAAGGGGGTTTACCCCGTTAGAAATAATGCACTGCTGCTCTGTCGCTGGGGTAAATTTTAGAATAATTCCCCTGGGGTTTAATGCCTCTCGCTGGAATTTTCTAACGGGGTTTACTTTCGGTGGGTTAGAGATTAAATTTAAAGCAAGAAAATGGATCATCGAGGAAGGAGGGGATCACATGAGGGAAGAAGGTTTATTGTATGACCCGCAAAGACGCGGGTTTTTACACGTCAACAGAGACAACGGGAGGCTGATTATCGATAGCGAGCCCTGTCGGCACGAGCATACTCAAATGGTGGTTTTCGCTGCCTGAATCTTCGGAAAACCCCCGGGTTTCGTTCATTAGAATATTTAAGAGCTATCGGGAGTTCTGATGTCGGCCGTTGAAGATTTTAATCAAGCCTTGACCCAGTCCGAACGCCAGGTAATGGCGCGATTAACCACTCCAAGAAAGATCCAAGATTTCCTGGACGGACTTGCTTACAGTACCGAAATAATCTATCGCTGTCCGCTGCGCGTCCTTCGAGAGCGCATTGCTCATTGCTTTGACGGTGCGATGTTCGGTGCTGCCGCACTACGCTGCCTCTGGTATCCACCTCTGATTTTGAATATGCCTGCCATTCTCCACGATGATGACCATTTGCTGGCCCTGTATAAACGCGACGGACACTGGGGTGCCGTGGCCAAGTCCAATTTTGTGGGCTTGCGATTCCGGGAACCTATCTATGTCACATTGCACGAATTGGTGATGTCTTATTTCGAGCAATTTTATAATGTGGAGCGCAAGAAGACATTGCGGAGCTATACGGTGCCTTTGAACTTAAAAGCCTTCGACAAATTAAACTGGATGACGAATGATGAAACACTCGAACGAATTGGAGAGCGGTTAGACGAGATTCGCAAAGTCCGCTTGCTGACTCGGCGTATGATCGCTAATCTCTCGCTCGTCGATGAGCGTTCGTACCAAGCGGGTCTGTTGGGTGCGAACAAAGCCGGTTTATATAAACCGCCTGCCAAGCGTCACAAGAAAGCCTGAAGAGTTCCGACAAGCGTTCTTATTGTACCCCTCACCCTTCCCCTCTCCCCAGTGGGGAGAGGGGAAGGGTGAGGGGGAGCCGAGCCGAATGTCAAAATTGATTCTGCGTTTGTATTAATGCAGCCATGATTGAGAAGACATAATTATGCTGCTCCGGCAAATCCCCGTCCCCTTCCTAACCTCTCCGTTGAAGGGGGAGGCGTAAAATAATTTCCCTTCCTCGAAAAGGGAGGAACAAGACGATTTCCCTCCTCTTCAGGGGAAGGGGAAGGGCGGGGGTAGGGTCAATAGATGTCTATTCAATTATGGACCGATTAATAGAAAGCGATGGATCGATATTCCAACGGACAAACGTACAGGATTCAGGCGGCCGTTCTGCGCAAGAAAGGCGGCCCGTTGAAGATCGAGTCCGTAGAGATGGAAAGGCCAGGCGACGATGAAGTGCTGGTTCGCCTCGTCGCCTCGGGTATCTGCCGCACCGATATAGACTTCTGTGACGACTGGGACAAGGCTGACGGCGCAGTGGTGCTGGGCCATGAGGGGGCCGGTGTAGTAGAACGGATAGGCAAGAGAGTGAAGGGCGTCAAGCTTGGGGATCATGTGGTGCTCTCGTATCAATCGTGCGGCCTCTGCCGTCAATGCCGGAGTGGACGCCCTGCGCATTGCGCGCGCCTGTACGAATTAAATTTTGGCTTTAAGCGGCCGGACGGCAGCAATGGGTTGGAGCGCAGTGGCGTACGGGGACATTTCTTCGGCCAGTCTTCGTTCGCCACCTACTCTCTGGCAACGGAACGAAATCTTGTCAAGGTTTCCAAAAACCTTCCTCTTGATCTTTTAGCCCCTCTGGGATGCGGCCTGCAGACCGGCGCCGGTACTGTGATGAACTCGCTTAAAGTCTCACGCAGGAGAAGCATCGCTGTCTTCGGCACCGGAGCGGTCGGTCTGGCAGCGGTCATGGCATCACGCCTCGTCAAGGCCGCGCCGATCATCGGTGTCGACATCAAACCCAAGCGGCTCAAGCTTGCGCTGAAATTGGGCGCTACCCATACGATTGACGATCGGCATCAAGACGTCGCTGCGCGCATCGCCGATATCACCGGAAAAGGCGTGGATTATGTGGTAGAGACCACTGGCAACCCAAAGATGCACCAACTCGCCATTGACGTGTTGAATCCGCATGGTGTTGTGGCGCTCCTCACTGGAGAGGAGGGCACGGATGCACTGCCAGAAGGACGGAGAACTCTGGGTATTATTCAGGGTGACGCCGTGCCGCAACATTTCATACCCAAGCTGATTAAGCTATACCGGGCAGGAAAGTTTCCTTTCGACCGACTCGTCAAATTTTATAAGTTCAAAGACATCAATCGAGCAATTGCCGATTCCAAACGAGGCGACACCATCAAGCCCGTGCTGCAGATGAGCAAGGCTTTTTACACTGATTCCCTCAAAAAATAGCCCTATCTTAGCTCTTTGCACCTACGACTAACGATCACTTTGTCTTCGCGGATGCGCTGTGCTGAATGAGCTGAGACTTTCATTTGCCTTACAACTCTTTTCCGTGTGGGTATTCCCACTTGACAAATTTCCCACTTTTGATTATGATTAATTTCGGATTGAAAAGGAGGAAAAATGGAAATGATAAAGTTAACCGTAGACTCAAGAAAGAGGATTTCCTTGACAAAGCTCCTTCCGACAGGGAAGATCAGTTCGGTAAAAGCCTACAAAGAGGATGACAGGATCATTCTGGAGCCCATGGTGGAAATTCCAGCCCGAGAGGTCTGGCTTTTTGAAAATAAACCTGCCTTAGAGAAAGTCAAGAAAGGCTTATCACAGAAGGGGACAATCAAACGAGGCTCATTTGCGAAATACGCCAAATAAAGCCATATGTTTGAATTAATCTTTACCCCACAAGCTGATTCGGACCTTCGTGAGATCGAAAATGATGCGAGCAAAAAGGATATTTTGAAGGCAATAAGAAAAACGCTTGGCTTCATGGAAACCAACCTAAGACATCCTTCTTTAAATACTCATGAATTTACTTCCCTCAAGGGACCAAAAGGAGAAAAGGTATTCGAAGCCTATGTCCAGCAGAAAACACCTGCTGCTTATCGAATATTTTGGTATTACGGTCCCGCTCGAAAACAGATCACGATTGTCGCTATTACGCCCCACCCATAAAATTGGAATATTTTTCTGTTTCAGCAAAAAATGAGATTATTCCTCCCCTGCCTTCGCCGAAGCGGCTTCGCGCAGGCAGGCTTTGGCAAAGGGAGGTGGGAGGGATTTTTCTATAATTGTTTACTCTCACGCCTGATGCCTTTAGATTTTAGAATCACGACATGCTCTATGCTCCCTGTCCTATAAACTTCTGGTGTTTTAAGAAATTTCGGATACGGATCACCGACACGCCTACCTGCGGTAGGCAGGGGCACGTTTTAAATATTCCATTGCAAATAGAGTTGGTATGATTTATAGTAATACCGGAGGTGGATTATGGCTACTGCAAAAATTGCTATTTCCTTGAATGAGGGAACAGTGAAAAGACTGGATCGTCTTGTCAGGAACAGGATTTTCCCGAGCCGTAGTAAAGTCATTCAGGATGCGGTGGAAGAAAAACTTAAGAATTTGGAAAAAGGCCGGTTAGCTCGGGAGTGTGCCAAACTTGACCCCGAATTCGAAAAGGCACTTGCGGAGGAAGGTCTCTCAGCGGAGGCAGACCAATGGCCCGAATACTGAGAGGGGATATCGTTTGGGCTGATTTGAATCCTGTGAGGGGACGGGAGCAGGCGGGTTTGCGTCCTGTTTTGATTCTAAGCGAGGATGTTTTTAACGAACATTCAGGTACAGCCATTGCGGTTGCCATTACCAGTCAGCCGCAACGTGCAGGCTTTCCATTGACTTATGAACTTGTTGGATCAGGATTGCCAAAACCCTCATGGGTTAAAATAAGCCAGATTCGTACTCTTTCCGTCGAGCGAATAGGGAAGAAGATTGGAAGGATTAAAACCGAAGAACTCGATATCATTATTGAGGGACTCAATGAAATTCTTGGTGCCTAAATAATATAATTTCGCTTAGCCCCTCTCCCCTTACGCCTCACGAGATTTTGATTTCAGGCCATGGGTTCTGCCTAACGCTCTTTCCCGTTCTTCTTTTTCCCTCGCGCCTTACGATTTACGCCTTACGATTTACGCTTTGCTCCATGCGCTATGCGCTTTGCGTTCTTTAAATTGTTGACATAACCCCACCCGCGGTATATTCTGCGCAACGAAGAGAAGTTAGGGAGAATTTGAGAATCTTAGGGGCGTTAACTTTCGGAATTGTAATTAGAATTATTTTGACATCTGGAGATGTGATCGTCCTTCCTCCTTGCCTGCCTCAATCTTTTCGGGAATACCATTATGACATTTAACTTGACATTGCCTAATGGTTTGTGTTATATTGCTCTTATTCTAAGTACATATAAGCATTTTAGCATTAGTAGCGCAATAAAGGAGGATCAGATGGATAATGATACTTTAGTCAAACAAGTTATTCGGCGTCTCGATGTTCTTATTGCGCTCCAGATCGAAATCTTAGGTGGACCCAATGCGGCTCGATCATCAATGAAAATTCGAAGGCTTAGTGAACTTGGCGTTTCATCCTCTGAAGTTGCAGAGATCGTGGGAAAATCTCTTAATTATGTTACAGCGACACTGTCCCAGCAGAAAAAAGGAGTGAAGCGAAAGGAGACCAAGTAATGACCAATGATCAGTTCGACGCGATTTCTGGAAAATTGGATTTGCTAGTCCGACTATCTGCGCTGTCTTTTGTGGCAGACAAGCCGCAGTATGAACAGATCAAGATGTTGAGTAATGCTGGCTTTCAGCCGAAGGAAATAGCTAATATCTGTGGAACCACTGCAAACACGGTACGCGTTGCACTCTCAACGATGCGCAGAAAGGTAAAAAGGAGGTAAAGTATGGCTACGGCATCTAGGAATGCATCCAATGGTCCTATCCAAAATGAGTTAGATTCGATTAAAAGACTTCTCGTTCTCCTGCTGCTTAAAGCTGGAGCAACGCAAGAAGAAGTTGGTACTGCGCTGGTGATCGATCAGGGTACAGTCAGTCGGATGTTCTCAGGGGTAAAAATCCGCAGGTTCACAGAAAGCAACTGAAGAAAAGGATAGTGCTGTCGATGCCAATGACCGGGGTAAGAACGGGGCTCGTAGAATTCCTGAAGGTTGCTTTAGAGCGTCCTCACGGCGTGCTAAGAAATAGAACCTCGTACCGTCATCAAAGGAGCCGACAACATTAATAAGAAGGTCAGTATAGCGGATGGTCTTGGCTTAGCTGAGACCGACATTGCCACTATATACAACTGCGCGGTTCATACGGTAGCAATGCAAGACGACAGGGCGCCAGGAACGAGGGGAGATAAGACATATGGTTAGACCGTCGGCAGACGACCTAGATCGTGATCAGCAGATTCTAAACCGCCTAGCTCGCATAGAGCACAAGGTAGATTCGTTAGAGCAAACGACTGCCTTTGCGCTTAGAGCAGAGTCAGAAAAGCACTTTAACTCAGTAAAGAAGATATTTGGTCGGAGCATGAGAAAAGCCCAAGTGTACCTCGCAGTTGACGGTAGAAAAGGGGTTCAAGAGCTTGCCAATTATTTGCATATGAAGAGACAGAATGTAGGTCCAGAGCTGAGATATCTCGCAACCGAAGGATTGCTAGAGATTATTGACACCCATGCAGGCAAGGACATATGGGGCAAGAAGCCCGTTGATCGGACTTTGCGCATCACGAAGTTTCTAGAGGAGGAGTTTAATTTGGGCCATGATGGACTGCAAACGAAGGCAAGAAAAGGAAAAAGGAAGAGAAGTGTCTCAAGATGATATTCTCTATTCAGCGTTACATTGAGGACTATTTCGAACGCCGCAACCTTACCGATGTTGACCAATACGCCGTTCGGTTGGCCAATGCCTATGGCAACAGTCCTCAACAAGCAACGGAGAAAAAAATCCTCCAAGCGTTTCACCGTATTCGCACGGTTTTCTATCGGAATAACCCACATCTGAATCGAAACGAATTGGAATCCACATTACTCAGACTTCTTCGGACTAGGTTTAAAAAAAAAGCCCAAATGGAGAAGTTCCCGGGCGGCGTAACGACTGAACGACGTATGTTCCGCCGACAGTCTCGTCTAACCGTCCGATCGATTATTAGAAGTTTCGCTCGGGCAGTCGAAGCTAGGGGAATTGACACATTCTGGGAATCCAGGAAGAAGAACAAACTGCGCAAGCAGCCGGAAAGGGTTGGGCAAGCGCTTTTCGCAATATTCACTAAGGGCGTTCTGGGCGACAACGGACATGGTCTCGTACTCCGTGAGGTGTCTTCGGGTGTTGGTTTTATCGACATAGCAATAGTACTGTGTAAGACGCCTCATATCATCGAAATGAAATTGGTAAGGGGTCACTTCAGCGGAGTTAGTCAACTTCTGACCTACATGAGAACAGAGAATCGGCGAATAGGATGGCTTGTTTATTTTGATGCTCGGCCCGCAATCAAGAGAAAACGAATACCAGTTTCGTTCACCGTTCCATCGGGGAAAGTAAACGTTATTGGCATTGATATCAATCCAGATGCACCGAGTCAGAAGAGTCGTTCCTAATCAGAGACAGGGCTAAAGGGCGCAAGAGCGCAGGAGGGTAAGGTCTTGCAATACAACAGTAGTATACGAGAGCAGGTTTGAAAGAAATGGTAGCGTTTTGTGGGTTGGATTGTCATGAATGTGGGGCCTTTTTAGCAACCAAAGAGAATGATGATCAGAGAAGAGCAACGGTTGCCCAAGAATGGTCCAGGCTATTTAAAGTGGAGATCAAGCCTGAAGATATTAATTGTGATGGTTGCTTATCTGACGGAGGGCGTGTTTTTAATTACTGTAAGGTCTGTGAAATAAGAAAGTGTGGGAAGGGAAAAGGCTTGAAGAATTGTGGATATTGTGGTGAATATCCCTGCCATAAACTGGATTTTATATTTGGGAATGCACCGGATACAAAAAACCGCCTGGATAAAATCAATTCTTTCTTTAAATAGTGCTTCATACCCTTCTGCCGCGAAAGTGATGACGGCCTTACGGATTTATTCCTTAAAAAGAATTTGATTTATTCTTCCATTCCTTTAGAATATAATCTCAACAAGAGAATGAATCAAAATGGGGGGTCAGCAAAATGAGGGTATTAGACTTACACGATTGACAGCATCTTTGCAAACCCAAAGAAAGGAGGCAAATATGGCGGCGAAGAAGATTTTGATGATTGTCGGGGATTTTGTAGAGGATTATGAAGTCATGGTTCCATTTCAGGCATTGCAGATGGTCGGTCATACCGTCCATGCCGTCTGTGCTGGAAAGAAGGCCGGTGAGAAGGTTAAGACAGCGATTCATGATTTCGAGGGAGACCAGACCTACACGGAGAAGCCTGGCCACAATTTTGTATTAAACGCAGCTTTTGATGAGGTGAAGCCAGAAAATTATGATGCCCTGGTGATCCCTGGTGGACGAGCGCCGGAATACATTCGCTTGAACGAAAAGGTGCTCAAGATAGTTCAGCATTTTTCCAAAGCAAATAAGCCCATTGCTGCTATCTGCCATGGTGCACAGGTACTGGCTGCGGCGGGAGTAATTACGGGCAAAACCTGTTCAGCTTATCCGGCAGTGGGACCCGATGTGAAAACCGCAGGCGGTAAGTTCGTTGATATACCGGCGGATAAAGCCCATGTCGATGGCAACCTGGTTAGCGCGCCTGCCTGGCCAGCTCATCCTGAGTGGTTAGCGAAGTTTCTGAAAGTGCTGGGGACAAAGATCGAGCCATAAGGTCTGAGACCATTTTTATAAAAACTGCATTGGGCACGGGAGAGCAAGAAGATGAATCAGGGCAATCCTCGACTGGTGAGCCTTGTATTGTTCATTCTGATATTCACCATCGTTTTTGGATGCTCCTCGGACAAAGCATTCAAATCTGGAGTAACCTACACATGCGATGAGGGTAAAAGTTTCGCGTTGGAACTCTACGAGGACGTCGGTATTGCCTTTCTCACGGTTCCCGAAAGGAGGTTTTACCTGCATCGAATGTCTTCCGCGTCAGGGGTGAAATATAGCGACGGGAACACGACGCTTTGGATTAAAGGAAAAAACGCTTCCGTCGAAATGGAGGGTCGAAGCGAATTCAATAACTGTTCGGTAAAACCAAAGTAGGATTTGGTGAAGCAGGCAATTAAAGTATTGACGGCCGTCACGGATTTTCCTGTCCATTTATTCACAAGCCAGAATTGACTCCGCTGAATCGAGATCCTTACCAAAATTTGGCATTAATCTTGCTTTCTTCAATATCGGAGAAGAGGGTTCAAGGTGTTTTATGCCTGAAATATTTCTTGGCGACTTGTCAGAAGTTAAACTCTTCGATATTCTCAAGCCCCTTTTCGTTGATAAAAGAACGGGGAAGATCCTTATCACGGGGGATGAAGGTGGAGAGTTGTATTTAGAGCTCGGAAATATCACACATGCCAAAACGGATAATGCTGTCGGAGAATTTGCCTTCTTCAACTTGATGGGATTGAAGGCTGGAAAGGCTTTGTTCGAACGAGATGAAGTCCCGTCAGAGAGAACAATCTCTATTGCGACAGAACAACTCATTTTGAATTGGTCGTCCCAGAAACAATGGAATAAGATCAAAGAAGTCGTTCCTTCGGCCAAGGCGATTTTTCGGGCTCTCGCGCAGAAGAATCCGGAAAGTATCAGTCTAACCGGTGAACAATGGAATGTATCAGCTCTATGTAACGGGACGAGG
>Ga0326728_10019217_pt1 | contig 13297 bp, 11 predicted proteins | sample MB3enrmetagenome_FD_207602 | JGI IMG/M metagenome (GOLD analysis project Ga0326728, IMG submission 207602) | Lab enriched peat soil microbial communities from McLean, Ithaca, NY, United States - MB31MN | ecosystem: Environmental > Terrestrial > Soil > Wetlands > Peat | place: USA: New York...
GAACGTTCATGGCGGAGGTTCCTTCCGAGGGAGTGAAAGTTTGGACGAGCGAGCCGTAGTAGTCAAGCTCGGCGGCTCCATGGTCAGCGACAAGCGGATCGATTTCTCCTACAGGGGCGAAGCGGTCGCCTCGCTGGCGCGGGCCATCTCGGCCTCGGGGGTGAGCGCGGTCGTGGTGCACGGCGGCGGAGCCTTCGGGCACCCGGTGGCGAAGAGCCATGGCCTCTCGTCCCGGGCCCCGCGGCCCTCCTCCGAGGGGGTCGCCGAGACCAGGCGCGCCATGCTCGACCTCAACGGGCGGATCTGCGACTCGCTCATCTCCCAGGGGCTCCGCCCCTACACGTTCTCGCCCTATCCCCTCCTGGCCGCCGCGGGCGGGAAGGGCGCGTCCTGGCTGCGGGCGATGATGGCGGCGGGCATGACCCCCCTGACCTTCGGGGACGTCGTCCTCGACAGGACGGGTTTCCGCATCCTCTCCGGGGACACGATCGCCCTCATGCTCTCGAAGCTGCTTGGCGCCGAGCGGTGCGTCTTCGTGATGGACGTCGACGGGGTGATGGGGCCCAGGGGGCTCCTGAGGACCATCGACGAGGCGGGCGCCGCTTCCCTCAGGCTCACAGGTTCGGAGGACGCCACGGGCGGGATCGCCCTCAAGGTCCGGGAGGCGATGAAGGTGGCCGCCGCAGGCACCGAGGTCGCCTTCGTCTCAGGCTTCAGGCCAGTGGAATTCTCCAAAGCCTTAAAGGGTCTAAACTTTCACGGTACAACCGTAAGGGTTCCTTCTCGTGACCAACAGCGATAGCGCGAGCGTGCGGGCCGTCAGCCGGAGGGAGGAGGGAATCAACGTGGTACCAGTTCGGAAGCTGCGCCTGAATGGGAGGAGACCCACCGTGGGCCCGGGCAGCCGAAGGGCGGGCCTCCCCTCGTGTATTGCCACGCTAATCCATCGGGTTGACCGGGCATGGTAGAGTACACCCAGATGCTCGAGGAGATGAAGAGGGTCAAGGGGAGGGTGGACCGGCTGATTCTCGAGGACCTCCTACCGAAGACGCACCCCGTCGCAGAGGTCGAGCTGCTCTACAGGATGATGCGGGACTACCCTGAGCGCGGAGGCAAGGGCATGCGGCCCTACATCTGCGTGACGAGCTGCAGGGCGTTCGGAGGCACCGAGGACGAAGTCCTTCTCACGGCCGCCTGCATCGAGATGTTCCAGAACTGGATACTCATCCACGACGACATAGAGGACGGCTCCGAGCTCAGGCGGGGGTCGCCGGCGCTCCACAGGAAGTACGACTGGACCCTGGCGCTGAACACGGGCGACGCGCTCCACGCCAGGATGTGGGAGGCGCTGCTGAGGAACCGCCAGACGCTGGGCGGGGAGAGGACCATGGACATAATGGACGAGTTCGCCCGGATGATCAACGAGACCACCGAGGGTCAACACATGGAGCTGAGCTGGGTCGCCGGCAAGACCTGGGACATCTCGGAGCAGGACTACTACCGGATGTGCACGAAGAAGACCTCATGGTACACCGTCATCAGCCCGCTCCGCCTCGGAGGGATCGCGGTCGGGACCGACGCTGAGACGCTGGGGGCGCTGGTCAAGGCGGGGACGGACCTGGGCGTCGCGTTCCAGATCCACGACGACGTCCTCAACCTCTCGGCGGGGGCCAAGTACGGGAAGCAGTACGCCGACGACCTGCTGGAGGGCAAGCGCACCCTGATCCTCATCCGGCTGCTCCAGGTCGGCACCCGCGAGGAGAAGAGGAGGATGGTCGAGCTCTTCGCCATGTCCAGGGACCAGAGGCGGGAGCACCTCGACGAGCTGCTGGAGATGATAGACCGCCACGGGGTCCTCCCCTTCGCCAGCGAGAGGGCCGGGCAGCTGCTCGACAGCGCGCTGGCGACCATGAGGAAGGTCCGGTGGCCCGGGGACGCTGACGCCGTGCAGAGGCTCGAGGAGATAGCGCGCTACTCCGTCGAGCGGGACTGGTAGAGACCCTTGAGCATAGGCGAGCAGGACCGGTCTTCCATGGAGAAGTACGCCCTCCAGAACGCAGTGAGGCACGGAGGCAAGGCCGAGGTGGGAGCCGTGGTCAGCAAGGTGCTCGGGGACGCCCCGGCTCTGAGGTCTCTCGCCAGGGATGTGGCGCGGGAGTCGGCCGAGGTGGTGAAGGCGGTGAACGGCATGACCCTGCAGCAGCAGGAGCAGGCGCTGAGGGAGAAGTACCCCGAGGCCCTCCAGGAGCACAAACAGGAGCAGAGGGTCGGGCTGCCCCCGCTCGAGGGAGCCGTGAAGGGCGCCTTTGTGGTCAGACTCCCGCCCGAGCCGTCGGGCTTCATGCACATCGGGCACGCCATGGCCGGCACGATCAACGACGTCTACAGGGAGATGTACGACGGAAAGCTCTGGCTCCGGTTCGAGGACACCAACCCGCGCAAGGTCCAGAAGCGCTACTACGACAGCTTCCGGAAGGGCTACTCCTGGCTCGGGATAAAGTGGGACCATGAGAAGAACGTCTCCAGCGACGTCGAGCTGCTCTACGAGCACATCCGGCGGCTGCTGGAGACAGGCAGCGCCTACGCCTGCTCCTGCGCGCCCGAGCAGATGAAGAAGCTCAGGTTCGACGGCATAGCCTGCGAGCACAGGGCGCAGAGCGTCGAGAGGAACCTCGCCGTCTGGGACGAGATGCTTGGGAGGAAGCACAGGGAGGGCTCATATGTCATCAGGCTCAAGGGCGACCTGGCCAACCTCGACTACTCGCTCAGGGACCCGAACATCGCGAGGGTAATCGACTACCCGCACCCGCTCACCGGGGAGAAGTACGTCGTCTGGCCGACCTATGACTTCGAGGTCGTCGTGGAGGACAAGATCTGCTCGGTGACCCACATCCTGAGGTCCTCGGAGTTCCATGTCGGGCTCCAGGATCTGGTGAGGAGCCTTCTGGGGTTCCCCCCCATCGCCGTCGAGCAGTTCTCGCGCTTCAACTTCAAGGGGACGCCGGTCCAGAAGAGGCTGCTCAGGCCGCTGGTCGAGGAGAAGCTGGTGAGCGGCTGGGACGACCCGAGGATGCCGACCATCGAGGGGATCGTGAGGCGCGGGATACTCCCCCAGGCGATACGCCAGTTCACGACCGACGTGGGCTACACCAAATCGGAGCACACCTTCGACTGGTCGCTGCTCTTCGCCGTCAACAGGAAGCTGCTGGACCCGGTGACCAAGAGGTACTACTTCGTCCCCGACCCCGTCAGGCTCACGGTCGAAAGCGCACCCGCCAAGAGTGCCCTGATCGCCTACCACCCGCTCGGGAAGCTCGGGTCACGCGTGATTGAAACGGCGGGCGAGTTCTACGTCCCGGCGAGCGACGTCGCCGCCACGGCCGAGGGGCAGGTCGTCAGGCTGATGGAGCTCTACAACGTCGAGCTGGTCTCGAAGACCGCCGAAGGGGCCTGCGGGCGCTTCGCCGGCGAGCACCTGGGCCAGACCGTGCGCAAGCTGCAGTGGGCCGTTCCCGGCCGCTCCTCCAGGATGGAGGTCCTGGAGCCCTCGGAGCTCTACAACGAGGACGGGACATTCAACGCCGGGAGCCTGAAGACGAGGGTGGGCTACGTCGAGGAGTCGGCCGGAGCACTGGTGGAGGGCGACATCGTCCAGTTCCCCCGCTACGGCTTCGTCAGGGTGGACGCGCCCGGCCGCTGCGTGCTGGCCCATAACTAGAGCAACGAGGCAAAGTCCCAGCGCCGCCTTGCCTGCGGGTCTTCCCGCAGATTGGACCGCCAGTGGTGCATCAGGAGGACGATTCTGCCGCGGGATTCAGAGCCCCGACTCGTATTGATGCCGCCCTCGCGCGAAGGGTTCTGTTTCGCCCTAGCAGTAGAACGTGATTATCCAGCCCTGGGTGCCGGCGTAATTCCCGTAGACCCCTGCCCAGCCCTGAAGCATGGGCGCTGGGACCGTGGACTGCGGTCCGGCGAAGAAGTAGCTGCTCCAGGTCGCGCCCTCACCGTCGTGACCGCTCGGTGCTGTCCATGTATGTCCGCCGTAGGAGAATGTCGCGCCCGCTGGCATGAGAGTGCCGCCTCCCGCGTTGGGGCATACGCTGACTGGAGCGATGGGCCCTCCTACGCTTGCGAACTCGAGGACCCTCGAGTTGAAGTTGTCAGCCACCCAGAGGTTGCCCGAGGAATCGAAGGTCAGCCCGGAGTTTCCCCGTAGGGTGCTCTGGGTCGTGGACGATGCGCCGCTCGTGAAGCCCGATTGACCGAGCACCCCGACAGCTGAAGGCCCGTCGGTCCCGAGCGAGCTGGCGGCGAACTCGAGTGCTCTGCTGTTGTCGTGGTCGCCGACCCAGAGGTTGCCAGACCCGTCGAAGGCGATTCCATCCACGTCGCACAGTCCGCTCTGCGTCGTAGCGCACGTATTGCTCGTGAACTGGGTCGCCCCCGCCGTCTGTCCTATCTCAACGGACGCAGCCTCCCCGCTGGAGAATGGCGCCGTGAACTCGAGGATCCTGCTCTCACCATCCGCCACCCAGAGGTTGCCCGAGTTGAAGGCGATGTCCTTGGGGCTGCTGAGGCCGCTCGCCGACGTGGTGGGGTTATTTGTCGTGAACGCGCTTCCTCCCGCCGGCTGCCCTATCTCTATGTTGGCGTTCATGCCGTTGGAGAACGGGTACAGGTACTCTAGTACCCGGTTGTTGCCGCGGTCAACCACCCACAGGTTGCCGGATGAGTCGAAGGCCACAGACTTGGGATACTCGAGGCCGCTCTGAGTGACCGCGCAGGCCTTGCTCGTGAACGCGCTTCCTCCCGCCGGCTGCCCTATCTCGAGCGATGCTGCCTCCCCGCTGGAGAATGGCGCCGTGAACTCCAGCACCCGGCAGTTAAACATGTCCGCAACCCAGAGGTTACCCGACGAGTCGAACGCGATGTGCTCCGGGACGTTCAGACCGCTCTGGGTCGTTTGGGCCCCGCTAGTCGTGAACTCGCTGGCTCCCGCCGGCTGCCCTATCTCGAGCGATGCTGCCTCCCCGCTGGAGAATGGCGCCGTGAACTCCAGGATTCTGTTGTTGTCGGTGTCCGCGACCCAGAGATTCCCACTGTGGTCGAAGGCTACATCGTGCGGGAGGTTCAGGCCGCTCTGGGTCGTGGCAAATACCTGAGTCGTGAACTGACTCGCCCCTGCGGCCTGCCCTATCTCCAGAGTCGCATTCTGGCCGTTGGTAAACGCATGGACGAATCCGATGGGGAATACGAGAAGCATTACCAACACGATGGGCACTGAGATTCTGAATAGCAGGCGGTCAGCCGTCATAGACATTGTCGTCTGGAAATCGTATTTACAGCTATCCACGATTCCCAAAGGTGAGAATGGTTCCCCTTGCCGTGAGGGGGTGTCTTCTCACCGTGCAAGTTCAGCGCCATGGCTTCGTCAGGGTCCATGGACCGGCCTGAACGATGCGCACTCCCTCGCAACTGGGCCCATTAAGCTTCTCCAGGTTCCTCGCTCTTCGCCGGCCAGTCTTCAAGGTCTAAATAACCTTGGAATTTCGCATGGGCGTTTGGAACGCCTTCTTGCGCGCGCAGGGTTGGTCTTGGTTCTCGTGCTGTCGATGGCCATGGTAGTCCAGGCGAGCGACAGTTCGGCCGGTGCGGCGACGGGCACGGCTTCGTGCAGTTCCGGCTCCGTCTCCAGCACCACGTCGACGTTCACGGCCACCAACTCGACGGGGGGGAACGCGCTGGTCATCGTGAACGGAACCAGCCTTCAGCTCACGAACATCGGCTTCGCGACCAGCTACAGTTCTGGGACCGGGAGCCCATCGCAACCGGTTGTCACGTTCTCCTTCACCCTATCCGTTCCCTGCGGTGCGCCCGAGGTTGGCCAGTACAAGGTCCCCAAGGAAGGGCTCATCCCCGCTGGCTACGGGGTGGCGGTCTACGTCGACGGTTCGCAGATAACGCCGCAGAGCTTTGTGCAGGAGAACAACCACTATCACGTGGTCTTCTCCGTGGCGCAGGGCGTGCACCAGGTCTCGATGGTCTTCAGCCCGGCGGCCAACGGCACGAGTTCCACCTCGGAGACAAGTTCCAGCACCGTCCCGATAACGACGACCACCAGCACAACAATCTCTTCACCTAGCTCCTCGTCAACCAGCCTGACGACCTCAAGCGTCACTGCGAGTACAACCAGCGTAATCACGACCACCGGCGGCCAGACGAGCGCCACGGTCTCTGCTTCCAACTCCGCGTCCTCCGGCCCGACGACCACGTCGTCCGTCCCGGCCACGACGACAGCAAGCGTGAACACCAGCACCGTCGGCCAGATTGGTGGAGGGACCCCCCTCCTCCTGTACGGTTTGGTGCTGGGGGCCTTCGCAGCGCTGGTCCTAGGCGCCCTGTGGTACCGCCGTAGACCTGCACACTGAAGGACTCGTCAGGAACGAGGCCCCCTTGAGCACGTCTTTCTGGCAGGCGTCCACCCAGCCTCCGCCCTCAACTGCCTCGCAAGGCCCGCTCTTCCTCGCAGGGGAACCATCTGAGGCTGCGGAAGGGTCGTCCACCCGCTCGCAGCAGTACTGACCGTATACGCTTAAGTACGCGACAAAAACCGGATGGCTGGGCGATATTTCAAAGATGACCCCCAAACCCTATTTCGTAAAATTCGAGACCCCCAAAGAGGTCTCTGAGGCTGCATACGAGGTCCTGAGGCAAGCCTCCAGGTCCGGCAAGGTTCGCAAGGGCACCAACGAGACCACAAAGGCTGTCGAGCGCGGGCTGGCAAAGCTCGTGATCATAGCCGAGGACGTCCAGCCGCCGGAGGTCGTTGCGCACCTGCCGCTGCTCTGCGACGAGAGGAAGATTCCCTACGTCTTCGTCCCCTCCAAGGACCAGATCGGTCCCGCCATCGGGATAGACGTCTCCACGGCTGCCGCAGCAGTCATTGAGGCCGGCGAGGGCCAGCAGATCCTCGACCAGGTCACCCAGGAGCTGGCGAGGTTGAGAGGCAAGCAATGAGCAAGCAGGCCGCAGAAGCCATCACACCGGGAGAGGTCGTCCAGATAGTCGGCCGCACCGGAGTGGCCGGCGAGATAACCCAGGTCAGGGTGAAGATCCTCGAAGGGAAGGAGAAGGGCAGGATACTCACAAGGAACGTCAAGGGTCCCATAAGGCTCAGCGACATACTGCTGCTGAGAGACACCGAGCGCGAAGCTAGAAAGATAAAATAGAATTATTTTATGTTTTACGGGGAAAACCTCCAATTATTGGAGGGAGATGTCTCTTCGTTGGAGCTCAATTGCATCTTGTACTTCTTCTTCCACCTCTGGGCCGCCTCGAAAGAAACTAGGATACCTTTGTTCTCAGCTAACCACTCAACTATCTTGGGTACTGAGAACCCTTTGCCTGTCAGGTCCATTATTTCCTTTCGCAGGTCCGGCGAAAGGCGCTCTTCTTTCTTCAAGCGTCTTGTCGTGGCAAGCAGCCTTAGCTTCTGGTAGCGGACGGTGTTTAGCTGCGGCGCAAGGAGCGGGACATCAAAACTCTTGATAGCCTGACTCTTTGCTAGTGTAATTGCTTCCCGGCACTTGAACGCCCGTAGACCGAATGTCCCCAAGAATCTAATCATGAGGTCCCAGTTGGGTCCTATCCAAAGTTCCATTGATTGGCTCGCTACACTCGGCGACCCGTCAGACTCCGACAGTCCCTGGACTAAGCCAACTCTGAATTCGGCGGGTGCGGTGAGGATCCAGTCTGCGCGAATCGGATTGTAAGTGGTCACTTCGCCTTCGCGTAGGCCCAAGGCGACGTTGTGAAGCCAGTCGATGAGTGGTGAAGACTGAGAAGTCCATTGAAAGAAGGCGTGCGGTTTCCCCTTCGGCTTTGCGAGGTCTCTCGATCTTCCCATCCTCAGTCCGATGCTCTTCGCACAGACACAGGTGAAGTCGCCGAGGGCAAGATTTGTACTGTATTTCATGCTGAGGACCAAGCCGATATGTCTGTGCGCGGTATTCTGTTTGGACTTGGAGCCGTCCCCAATCACCATTCCAAGGAGGAATCCAAAGAGGTAGCGCGGGTCGAAATCTGAAACCGCTCCCGGTAGAGGGCGTAGCTGAGACAGAACATTTTCTAAATCCGCCCAGTCGCCCATGGCCAGGGGAACCTGCAGAAACCGTCCGATTGGGATTGCGTGTCCATGGGTGCATTCGGTGTTCAGCCAGACTAGTCCTTCCTTCGGTGGACCCAATGCGATGAACGCTTTGAGATAATGTCCCAGTTTCGGCATTTTTGACCCGGCGCACCAGCTCTTAACAGTGGAAAGTGATGTTTCTAGGTCTAGCGATATCGATGCCTGGGCTTCGCCGGAATCAGACAACTGAATGGCGCGAGCGAACTTGCTATACTGTGCTAGGTCCACTTGGAGTGATTCGCATCCCTTCCAGAAATGCTTCGTGAAATCCAGGCTGTCCCCGTGCTCGATGACGTACGAGCGCAGGGCCTCCTTCCAGGAATCCTCGGCCGGTTCCTCCACGTTCTCTCACACGACGGCGCATTTAAGCGGCAAGGACCGTTGGTCTGTCGCTGCGGGCCAGACCATCGGCCCTGGAACTTCCGATTCTTTGGCGAGGTCGGCCGCTGGAATTCTCTGTGATTTGGCGGCACTTCATCGTTTGCTTTATATGCCCATCCTGCAGGCCTTCTCCGAATCATTCGTCAGGCGATTGTTTTGTACACACCCAAAAAGTGCCACTTCTGCGGCAAGGACATCCACCTCGGCTCGGGGATAATGCTGATCATGAACGACGGCTCGTCTCGGAGCTACTGCTCGTCGAAGTGCAAGCTGAACGACCGCAAGCTGAAGAGAGACCCTCGCAAGTTCAAGTGGGCAAGGGAGGGCAAGTAGCGTGTCCCTGCCCGCCGTCGAGAAGACGCTCATCGTGGTCAAGCCCGACGCCGTGGCCCGTGGGCTGGTCGGCGAGATAATCGGTCGGTTCGAGAGGCGCGGCCTCAGGCCAGTGGAGATCAGGATGCAGACGGTGAGCAAGGTCAAGGCGACACAGTTTTACATCGTCCACAAGGACAAGCCCTTCTTCGGGGACCTGGTCTCCTTCATCAGCAGCGGCCCCAGCGTCGGCGTCGTGCTGGAGGGCAGGGACGCCATAGCCCTCGTCCGGAGGATGATAGGCTCCACCAAGAGCTGGGAGGCGGCCTCGGGGACGGTGAGGGGCGACTACGCGACGGGGCTGCTCGACAACGCCATCCACGCATCCGACTCCAAGGAATCTTTCGACTGGGAGAGCAAGACCTACTTCTCCTAGACGCGCCGAAACCCCACGACAACTTATAATAGGCAGACCGGGAGTCGGCGGGACAATTGATCCTGTATGTCCCATCCCGCAGAGACGCTGAGGCAGCCCGTAGTCGTCGTACTGGGGCATGTGGACAGCGGCAAGTGTGTTAGCGGGGAGACACTGATCCAGCTTGCGGACGGGAGGATTCTCGAAGCCAGGCAGGCCTTCGAGAGGTACAAGACTCGCGAACCAGTGAAGAAGCCCGATGGCGAAGTCTACGAAGCAGACAATCTCCATGTTCTTTCGGTCGCGGTCGACGGAAGGGTGGTTTCCAGGAAAGTATCGCACGTGTGGAAACTGAGGGCAGACCGGCTCATTGCAGTCACAACCAAAGCCGGCTACTCGGTGAAATGCACTCCGGAGCACAAGTTCCTTTCGATGTCAAAAGGAGGGGAGCTACGATACATTGAGGCGGAGAAGCTCGTTCTGGGGGACCACCTGCTGCTTCCTGCTAGGACCAGAACGAATCAGGACGGCCTCCTCAAAGTCAAGTCGGAAACCCTGTCCCGGATTTCGGATGACTTCCTGGTCAAGGTCTCTCCCGCGCTCAACGAACGGATTGCCGCCTTCTCTCGCGGCCGGCGCGAGAGGCTGGGAACAGAGATGGGAGACAGACAGCTGCGCTTCCACATTAAACAGCGCTACTACCGCGCAAGCGTACTCCGAAAGCTGGTCGGCATGCTCGGAATCTCGCTGGAGGACACCTACGGCTCCGTGGAAGGCATCAAGTTCGCATCGAAAAAGCGACGAGCTTCTCACAGGTCTCCTTGGATAAAGCTCCCTCGGGATGGACCGGGGTTTGAGTCGCTCTGCTACCTCGTGGGACTGTTGTATGGCGACGGGATAGCGGGGAGCGGCCATCTGGCCAACACCTCCAACGACATAATGGACTCGTTCTTCGATTCTCTCGTGTCGGCCTTCGGAATAGGCGCAAGCAGGGCTTGGCGGAGAACCTGCTACACAGTATCGCACAAGGGAGGCAAGACGCTCGGGCGGTTCCTCACCGAGGTCTTTGACTATCCGGAGCGCGACAAGACCAGGTCACTGCGGGTCCCCGATCTTGTCTCCTTGATGCCTGACCTTCAGGTAGCGGCATTCCTGCGAGGCTTCTTCGATGCCGAGGGGTTCGTCCAGGAGGGCAGGAACATCGGGGTCGGGTGCGAGAGTCAGACGCTGATGAGACAGCTGCCGATGCTGCTGCAGCGCTTCGGCTGCCTTGCGCACTTCGGAAAGAACGCCCATGCCCGGGAGCTCTTTATCAGCGGGAAGGACAACGTCTCCGCCTTCGTCGAGCACATCGGCTTCCGCGACCGGGAGAAGATGCTTTGCGCGAAAAGAAGGATGTGCAGCTCGGAGACAAATCGGATCTTCGACATCACGCCCGTTCCTGGTGATTTCCTTCGATCCGTGAGAAGCTCCAACCCGGTGATATGGGACGACCGCTTCCAGCTCACCAGCTTCGAGTCGTACCCGAAGATCAGCAGACAGGTTCTCAGGCGGCTTCCCTCGGTCGTCCCGACCTACGAGAACGAGACTCTCCGAAATCTGGTTGAGAACTATGTGACCGTGCAGGTCACCGGCATCGAAGAGACCCAAGGGGACTCCGCTGTCTACGATTTCACCGTGGACGATTACCACAACTTCTTGGCGAACGGCCTGATCATCCACAACACGTCGTTCCTTGACTCCGTCAGGGGCACGGCAGTCCAGGCCCGCGAGGCCGGCGGCATCACCCAGGAGATCGGGGCGAGCTTCTTCCCGATGGAGACCCTCACCACCATCTGCGGCGGGCTCCTGGACAAGTCGGGCGCGCAGCTGAAGCTGCCGGGCCTGCTCGTCATCGACACGCCAGGGCACGAGATATTCTCGAACCTGAGGATGCGGGGCGGCTCGGCGGCCGACATCGCGATCCTCCTGGTGGACGTGAACAAGGGGCTGGAGAACCAGACCATCGAGTCCATCAATATCCTGAAGGCGCGGAAGGTCCCGTTCCTCGTGGCGCTCAACAAGATAGACATGATCCGCGGCTGGCGGAAGGGTACCACGGGGTCCCTGGCGGTGGCCCTCAAGCAGCAGCCCCCTGAGTGGAACGACGAGCTCGAGGAGAGGCTCTACAACGTCGTGGGCGGCCTCTCGAAGCAGGGGTTCAACTCCGATGCCTTCTACCGCGTGAAGGACTTCCGCAGCCAGGTCGCCATCGTGCCCATCTCGGCAAGGTACGGCGTCGGGATGCCGGAGATCATGGCGGTGCTCATCGGGCTCGCCCAACAGTATCTCAGCGAGAAGCTGGTGACGATCGACGAGAATGGCAGGGCCAGGGGGATCATCCTGGAGCTCCAGGAGGAGGTGGGGATCGGCGAGACGGCCAACATAATCCTGATAGACGGGAAGCTCAGCGTCGGCGACAGGCTGGTCCTCGTGAAGAAGGAGGGGGCCATCGAGTCCAGGGTCAAGGCGCTCTTCATGCCGAGGCCCCTCGACGAGATGCGCGACCCGCGCGACAAGTTCACCCCCGTGCAGGTGGTCTACTCCGCCGCCGGCGTGAAGCTGGTCTCGCCGGACCTCTCTGGGGTCATACCCGGGACGCCCGTGATATCGTTCAGGACCCAGGAGGAGTTCGAGGCGACCAAGGCAGAGGTGGAGAAGGAGCTCACCACGATAGTCGCCAAGACCGACATCGACGGGGTGGTCGTGAAGGCGGGCTCCATCGGTGCTCTCGAAGCGCTGCTCCGGATGCTCGAGCAGAGGGGGATACCCGTGAGGTCCGCGGACATCGGCGACATATCCCGCAACGACATCGTGGAGGCAGAGGCGGTGGCCGAGCACGACCCCTACCTGGGCGCCATCATCGGGTTCGACGTGAAGGTCCTCCAGGACGCCAAGGAGAACGCCAAGGCCGCCCAGCTGATCACCTCGGACGTGATCTACGACGCAGTGGAGGGCTACGTCCAGTGGGCCGCGACGAAGCGCGAGGAGGACCAGAGGCGCGCTCTCCAGGCGGTGACGGCCCCCGCCAAGATCAAGGCGCTGCCCGGCTCCTTCTTCAGGCGGAACGACCCGGCCGTCTTCGGAGTGGAGGTCATGGGCGGCCGACTGAGGCCCAAGGTCAGGCTGATGGACGCCAGCGGGGTGGAGCTGGGCACCATCGAGCAGATCCAGGACAACGGCAAGCCGGTCCCGGAGGCGACCAAGGGCATGCAGGTGGCCATCTCGGTCCGCGGACCCACCCTGGGCCGCCAGATCAAGGAGAACGACGAGATCTTCACCTTCCCGACCTCCCACGACGTCCGCATGCTCCGGGAGAAGCTGGCCGAGACGCTCACCGCCGAGGACGAAGCGGTGCTGGAGGAGATAGTCTCGATACGGTCGGCCAAGGACATGATGTACGGCTTCTGATTCCCACCAATAGAACTTATTAACGCAGCCTGATTGGGCTCTCGAAGGATGGCTTCGTTCAAGATCATTATCTCAGATGCCAAGACGGGCAGGTCCGAGGTCATGGAGGCCAAGGACTCCCAGGCCCAGATCTTCATGGGCCGCAAGATCGGGGAGGTCATCGACCTGAGCGTCATAGGCCAGAGCTACAAGGTCAAGCTGACGGGCGGGTCCGACAGGGCCGGGTTCCCGATGAGGGGCGACATCATGGGGAGCGGCAAACGGTACGTCCTCATGACCGAGGGCATAGGCTTCAGGCACTCGGTCGAGGGCGAGAAGCGCAGGAAGCTGGTCAGGGGCGGCACGGTGACCGAGGAGGTCTACCAGCTCAACGCCGTCAAGGTAGACTAGCCGGTCTTCCTCAGCATCTTTAATTATCCCTGAAACTCGGAACTTCCGTTCCAACGCTCATGGCCCAGACTATGTCCACGGTACCGACGATGCGCATCCCCAGGCAGCCCGAGTGCAACATCGGCACCAGCGGCCACGTCGACCACGGCAAGACCTCGCTC
>Ga0326728_10019221_pt1 | contig 13294 bp, 15 predicted proteins | sample MB3enrmetagenome_FD_207602 | JGI IMG/M metagenome (GOLD analysis project Ga0326728, IMG submission 207602) | Lab enriched peat soil microbial communities from McLean, Ithaca, NY, United States - MB31MN | ecosystem: Environmental > Terrestrial > Soil > Wetlands > Peat | place: USA: New York...
GGCCATTCTATAGACATCGGCAACAATGGATAAATCCGGATTCTTCTTACTGATATAATTTGCCGAAGCCAGAACGTCAAACCCATAGGGTAAGTATAGCTCGGCTTCTCCATCAATATGATTAAATAGAGAGTCCCTGTCGTAAAATTCAACCGCTCCTCCGATGGCCCACTCTCCCGAAAAGCTTTGTCCGGAAAAAACATCTTTGATCGCGGGGTCAGCAGCCAGGGCCGGATCAGACATCATTGTGATCAACAGAGTTAAGACAAATGCCATAATTGTCGTGATGGCGTCAGATCGTTTCGGGAGTCGCTGACGAAACCGAAAAGGATAACCGGCCAAAGAAGGCCTGATATTAGAATGATCGTGCATATTTTCTTTATGCCAATAATTTTCTGGCTCGCGCCATCTTTGCCGGAATATCAAGGCCGTTGACACACTTTGCCGCACAAGTCTGACAGGTAAGACACGCGGAGGCTGAGACAGAGGCAGGAATTTCGCGGTAAGTAGACCGGGAAAATTCCATGTTTTTGTATGCTTCTCCGTACATGACGCACCGGTTGATTGTGCTGATTTCTACACCCTTGGGGCATCCGGATTCACACTTTCCGCAAAAATGGCAGTAATAGGGTTTTATGGCTTCGCCGTAACGTTTCAGGATAAGTTCGTCGACGTAACTTAATTTCAGACCCATTACCCCCATGTCTTCTCTCAGTTCAGCCAGATTTCTCATGCCGGGGATTGCTGCCGTGACATTCGTATTCTGAAGCGCCCATTTGAGGGCTGCCCGGTGAGGACTGATCGGGCCGAGCTGATCCGTTTGATAACCCCCTGCCTGGGTTTTCATCGCGATAATACCGATTTTGTTCAAGGCGGCTCTCGCGATGGCTTCCTTTAAATCGTTGCCGTTCTTGAAATTATAAGCCACCAGGGCCGTATCAAAAAATTTATCTTTATCTTCCACCAAAGCATTAAGCACCTGCACTTGGTTTGTATGCGTGGTCACCCCGAAGAAGCGCACCTTTCCCTGCTGTTTTAATTTTACCAGCGCTTCCCTGATTTCAGGAGAAAAAATCCTGACATCATCGGTAAGATTGTGCAGTTGGATAACATCTATATAATCCGTTTCGAGGGATTTCAGGCTTGTTTCCACATCCTTGAAAATTGCCTCTTTTGTTATGGAATCGGGATGAATCTTCGTTGCGATATACACGCGATCGCGCCTGCCTTTTAAGGCCTTACCCACGATTTCCTCATTCTTTCCGCCCATATATTTACGTGCCGTGTCGACATAGTTGACGCCGTGATCAAAAGCGATTTCCATTACTTCCGGTTCCGGTGTTAACATCGCCCCAAAGCTTACTATTGTAATCTTCAGGCCTGTCCTGCCAAGCACTCTGAAAACAGGCGCGGGAAAGATGAAGGGCTCCGCTATTGTTTTTTCCAGGATTTGGGCAAAAGCGCTCGTCCCTATCAGAGTTGATGCTGTTACTATCACACCGGTCTTTAAAAAATCTCTTCTCTTCATTTCTACGCTCCTTTCTTTACATATAAGCATAAAATGATTGCGAAAACAGATAGTCCCGATTATAATTGAACATTTGGTAGCGCAATATCAGCAGCCCGAAAGATTATGACACAAAATAAATAGTAGCCTATCTGATCGTCAAAACCCAACAAACATTGGTAACCCTAATAAAAACTATTTTATCACCATACATTAAATTATATGAAAAGAATGCTTACCAGTCAATAAAAATCCCCGCCGCAGGAAAATAAAAAAGGCAGAATTCTGACTTTAAATATGATACATATTTGTGAATTCGGCAGCGAACGCATTCCTGTAGCATGCTACAGAATAAGTGAGCGTTTATATAATTGTAATATTCCTTAAGAATCGAAGATTTGCCGTGGCTCGTTGCGGAGAGCTTCAATAGATCAATTCAATAAGATATTGCCATTTGGGAAGGGGCAAGAACATGAAAATATTATATTATGACTGTTTTTCCGGTATCAGCGGCGATATGAATCTGGGCGCTATGGCCGACCTTGGAGTGCCCCTTGAATATCTTAGGGGCGAACTCAAGAAAGTTGATATAGGTTCCTATGAGGTGTTAATGCAATCGGACAAACGTAAGGGAATCGCGGGCATCCGGATCGAAGTTGCAATTCCGCCAGACCATCCCTCACATCAGCATCGGACGTTTCATGACATTTCCAAATTGATTCAAAACAGTTCTCTGTCTGAAAATGTCAAAATGATAAGCCTTAAAATCTTTGAAAAACTTGCCCGGGCGGAGGCGCACGTTCACAACCATGCCATAGAAGATGTCCGCTTCCACGAAGTTGGAGCTATCGATTCCATCGTGGATATTGTTGGTGCAGCTATTTGTTTTGATTATTTTAAGGTAGACCGGATTATGTCATCTCCTGTGCAGGTGGGAGGAGGTTTTGTAAAATGTGCCCATGGTACTCTGCCCGTTCCTGCACCGGCAACGGCAGAGATATTAAAAGGCATCCCGGTAAAATCGGGACTGGTTCCCTTTGAAACCACAACACCGACGGGGGCGGCCATCCTTGCGGCAGCGGTGGACAACTTTACGGAGGACATAAACATTATCACCGGGAAAATCGGCTACGGCATCGGACTGAGGGATACGGAGGTGCCGAATGTACTGAGGGTTTATATTGGTGAAATGGATAATCCCGCCTTTGATGAAGACGTTGAGGTAGCAGAAGCCTATTTGGTGGAATGCAATATCGACGATATGAATCCGGAACTTTACGGTTGTGTCCTTGATGCCCTGTTCGAAAAAGGAGCATACGACGCTTATCTTGTCCCCATTATCATGAAGAAATCGCGTCCGGCTATAAAGATAAGCATCCTCTGCAGCGAGGCGCGGATTAAAGATATCGAGGAAATTCTCTGGCGGCAAACGACAACATTCGGTTTGCGTGTCGCCAAGGTCAGTAAAAAAATGCTACGCAGGGATTTTTCAAAACAGTTAACGAAATACGGTGAAGTCTCCGTAAAGAACGCCTATTTCCGGGGAAAGAAAATCAAATCCAAGCCGGAATATGAAGACTGCCGGAGACTGGCAGGGGAAAAACGAGTCAGCATCAGAGATATTTATGACAGCCTGGATAAGCCTGAATAAGGACGATATATAATGGATGGGACGAATGCCGACGACCTTCATGATTATCGGCCGGGGATCACAGCTTTAAAAGAACTGAATATGGATCTTGAGGGCTACCGGATGGGCAGCATGAATCTTGAACTATCGGGAAAAAACAATTAAAGGTTCGTAATATGAATACAGATCTATTGCAAAAAATTCTGGAAAAAGTTAAAGATGGGCAAATCACTATAGAGGAAGGTATAGCTTCTCTCAAAGATTATAATTACGCGGATTTAGGATGCGTCAAGCTTGACACCCATCGGGAGATGCGCGTGGGTTACCCGGAAGTGATATACTGCCCCGGTAAAACCCTTGATCAGATAAAAACGGTGGTTTTGGCCATGTCGGAGAGGAACTCTAATATCCTTGCGACGCGGGCAGAGGAAAATGTGTTTCATGCGGTTCGAGAGGTCTGTCCCGACGCAGTTTATCATTCAACGGCAAAAATCATCACAATCAAAAAAAAGGAGACGGAGGTGCCGGAAAGTTACATCGCCGTGGTTACAGCCGGAACATCGGACATTCCGGTAGCCCAGGAGGCATCCGTCACGGCGGAATTTTTCGGAAACCGTGTCGAAAGAATAGTGGATGTCGGTGTGGCGGGCATTCATCGCCTGTTCCATAATATAGACAAGATCAGAGGGGCGCGGGTGATTATTGTTGTTGCCGGAATGGAAGGCGCTCTTCCAAGCATTGTTGGCGGCCTGGTGGATAAACCGGTCATTGCCGTGCCGACCAGTGTGGGATACGGCGCCAGTTTTGGCGGCATCGCGGCTCTTTTGACAATGCTCAACAGTTGTGCCAGCGGTGTCTGTGTCGTTAATATCGATAACGGCTTTGGAGCGGGATATGTGGCCAGCATGATTAACCGTTTGAAATGATCTGTCCCGTCTGATCCTTATCCGGGATGACAAATTTCTTGTTGCTTTTTCTATGTGGTATTTTCTACGATTTGTCCTGGCTCGCTTATCCGGCTGCAAACGAAGGTATTTTCGCTGCCGAAGTCAACGATTTAAATTTGCATGTATTATTTTGGCGCCGTCGAAACCATTAAATTTTGTCGAAGAGGCAATGCTGTATGCGCCGATATTTTCAGTAAGCAGATAATCTCCGATTTCCAAATTTCCCGGAAGCGAAACGGATTGGGATATCTTATCAAAACTGTCGCAGGTTTGTCCGACGACAGCACATACTTCTTTTTCGCCATTCTTGAATGCGGTGAAATTGGGAAGCCAATGATCGAAGATCACACCGGAAAAGGTATGATAAACGCCATCGTTGATGTAATAGAAAATCTTCCCGTCTCTTCTGGATTTGCCGATGATTTCGGTGATCAGCGTTGCCGCGGTTGCCGCGATGAATCTCCCGGGTTCTGCTATAATCTCGACATCCGGGGGGAAGAGTCTTTGACACTCGGAATCAATGAGGCTCGCCAGGCTTTCAAATTCGGGAACCTGAGTATCATAGGGCACGGGAAAACCTCCGCCGATGTCAATGATCTTCAAATTGTATCCTTTCCCATTGGCATTATTGAATATTTCAGATGTGATGGCAAGCGCTGCCGTATAATTGTCAAAATTTGTGCACTGGCTTCCCACATGAAAACTCAACCCTTCAACTATGAGACCGGCATCGTGTGCCTGACATATAAGCTTTTCGGCATCTCCCGGCTCCGCTCCAAATTTGGAACTCATCTCAACTTGCGAACCTGAATCCGGCACTTTCAATCTTAGAATCAAGCCGGCTGTATTACAGCAGGCCTTAATTTTCTTCAACTCATCGCTATTGTCGAAGGTGACAAGGGGCCGGTATCTTTTTATCTTGCTCAGTGTTATTTTGTCTTTGATGGTATTGGAAAAAATAATCTTATCCCAGATGAAAAATTCTTTATCTTTTTCTTCGAAATGTTTAATGTATTCATAGACCTGCATGAATTCATTATAGGAAGCGACATCAAAACTGGATCCTTCCAGAAAGAGGGTCTTGATAATTTCCGGATGAGTATTGGCCTTGACTGCGTAATAGCATTGAACCCTTGGAAGATCTTTCTTGAAGGTTCGGTAATTGCGCCTTAGCTTTTTATGATCCAGGATAAACAGGGGAGTTCCATGCTGTTTAATAAGTTCGGCAATCTGTTTTTTTATTCTCATCTTTTTATTTTTTATCTCTGAAGCTTTTTCATCAGGCTTTTCAGATGATCCACCTCTTTATTGTTTTTAAGATAGGAGGCGACCAGTTTCTTCTGTAATTCCGCCCCCCGGTGATAGAGCCTTTTTTGTTTTTTGGGCTTGGTCGTATGCCTGACATAGGCGACCATCAATGGCAGGGCCACCGTTACATCGAGATAGGCCGTAACGGTTTCATCGAGCTTTGTCGGATCGATCTTGCCCCAGCTTGCAGCTTCGCTGGGCGGAGCCCCCGATAATCCTCCCGTATCCGGTCTGGCGTCGGTAATATTGATGTCATAATCCTGTCCAGCTTCCGGAATCATGAGAACTTCCTGAATCTGCGGTTCTGTCTGGAGCATGAAGTTTTTCGGACTGCCGCCGCCGATAAGGATAACGCCTGTCTTCCCCTTTTCATATTCCTTGGCATTCAAGATGATGGCTGTAGAATCATTGACATCAATACTCGGATTTATTTTCAGCTTGAATTTATCCAGCAATCCGGCGCTTTGGGCTAAAAGCTCCATACCGGCGATATTCATGCCGATGGTGGAATCACCGGGCGAAGATGTGAAAACGGGAATCCCGTTTCTGTAGGCGGCCGCAAGAATACTTACTTCACCCAGTTTGTTTTTCTGCTCATATTCATTCATTATCTTTCCCAGATGGTAATAGAATTCACGGGTCCCCATTTCTTTCTGAAACTCCGGCAAAAGAAGTATTTTTCTAAACCGGCGATCCGTTTCCATCAGAACATCTTCATAATCGAACAGGATATCGTAGATCCTGGTCACTCCCTTATTCCGCAAATCAACATCATCGACAAGATGGGAGCCCCGATGCATCGGCAGGTTGAAGGCAAAATGCAGATCGTGATACATGTTTGCGCCGGTCGCGGTTATCCAATCCACAAAACCGTGATTCATCAGGGGGATGACAGCCGAAGGGCCCAGACCTGCCGGGGTGAGAGCCCCGGCCAGGCTCATACCCACGGTGACATCACTCGCGGAATATTTGTCTTTCAGCAAATGACAGGCAGCTCTTAATCTGCCGCCATTGTAGGCATCCATATTGTCAATTAATTGCACGATATCCGTCTTTGATGAGATGGGTTCAGGAAGAATCCTTTTGCCGGCAAGATATTTTAATCTGCCGGGGCATTGTGCTTTTCTCTTTTTCATTTTTTTCGCCTTTCGAAGAACAATTTTGTGGTTTGCCTTGATCAGCGCATGATTAAGCGCTGATTAAGCTTTTAAGCGATTATAGTAAACATGGATAAGCTCATCTTGTTATTAGATGCAATTCTCTGCCAAAGTATAGCAATTACTTTTATTTTTTCAGGATAATACTTCTTAATAACTTCATAGAAGATTACTTTTTGCGGCGTTATTCTATATATTTCAACACCATTGTCAACATAAAAGACGCCACTGCAGACATTTATACTTATGTAGTGGAATCAATAAGATCGAAGATTACAGATTGAAAATTATAAAACAGAAATCAGTTATTTAATTCTTTCAGGATTTCTTCCGCCCGCTCTTTTATTAATGAACACAATTCGCTAAAATCCGCGGCACAATGTTGACTCGCATTATTAGAAACTTTTTTAACATTATCAGGATCAACAGATGCATCAATGTGTCGCAATACGAATTTTAAAAATTCTTTATCCGTTTCAGCAAACGTCTTTAAATCTTTTAATGTGTCCCAGTTATTTGCCATTAAACCCGTAATTGAATCAGAATAACCTTCAGCAATTGCACCATCATCGCATTGCTGATATTTCCTGTAAGAATCATAAATATTTTGCCAGCTTTTTAAAGTAGAAGATTCCTTCACTGCCTCGATAACTCTGGCTTCGGAACATTGATTTTGCACATCAAGCGTCTCTGTGGCCGATTCAGTAAATGCAGGAGCATCCGCCAAAGCCTTTGGTTGCTCCACAAGGGCTTCTTTTGTTTCCGTCTTATGTGTTTTGTGATGTATTTTATGTTTCTTGTCTTTTGCCACATGGGTCTTTTTAACAGATTTTTTAATTTTTACGGCATGAGATGCCTTTGCCGGCGCCTTTTCCGGCGCCGTAACGGAATTCTGAGCCGCAGCAATGGTAACGCTAAACGTAAAAACCAATACAAGAACAAACAACAATAAACGCTTCATCTTAAAATCATCCTTCTAAATTTATTATATTAAGGAAACGCAAGCTTTATGACCAGCTTCCGAAATTTGTGCCACATGATATATCAAAACCCTGTCATTTCGTATAATGTGCATTATACATATATCACTTGTTCATTTCCAGTTGAAATATCGCATGGACAGGCAGGAGTAGAAATGATATCAATTAATACGCTTGCTTATTCCGCAGGTCGTTATAGGGAATACGCTTGCTTGCCGAATTGGCCGAATTCGGATAGGTCAGGTCAAATTAGTCGATCATGGAGAATCCTGCCTTGGTGATCTGGTCTTCCAGCTTTTTGATCCAAGCCACTTTGGCTTTCATTTTTGGAAGAGTGGCGGATTCGCAAAAAACTTCCTGCCCTTGTTTGAAATTTACTTCACCCACAAAAACGACACAAAATCCCTTGAAACTTTCATTCTGACCCAGACCCATACGCTGTCCCGTCTTCTTATTGCTCTCATCAAGATAATAAATAGTGACAAGCTCGTCTTGCTCGGCAGGATACCGGATATAATTTCTTTTGTCGAAATCGCTCATAGAACCCCCTGGCCTATTTCCAATCGAAATGAACTTTCAATTGGATTTAATCTTCATAGGAAAAATTTTGATAAGAATCTAATATATCTGGATATGAGTTTATGGCAGCAGCGCTTGTATGTCAAGAAAATCCTAACCGCAAAAAGCCGGGTTTTAATCCTGACCGCCGGTTACAGATAGTGTATTACGGTTTAAAAAAGAGCAGTGTTAAAAAAATCAGTGGCAGAACCCCTCTGCTTTAGCAGCGTCCAATCCATTACAATTTCCCAAATCACACGCTTTTTGCGCGTCGCGGCAGCCGGAGATATTATCGCCATGGCGTAGATAAGTAATAGCCCCGGTGTTGTAGGGATCGGCATCCTTCGGGTCTAAGTCAATTGTTTTATTGTAATCCGCAATAGTCTGATTATAGTTGCCAAGTTCAGCATAGGCATTTCCACCGTTAAAATAAGCCTCAGTATAATTCGGGTTTAGCAAGATTGCTTTATCAAATGCAAAGATTGCAACATTCCAGCTTTTCTCAATAAAAGCCTGATGTCCTTTTCCAATTTCAAATGAATGGCGGACATCATTTTCAGATATGGAATAAATTATCACAACTGTTTTTTAATTAAAAAGTTTTTTTCGTTTGTAATTGAAAGATCGAATTCAGCAGAATATGCAAATACCTTCGCGTGCTTCGGGATAAGCGAGAAAATACTGAATGGTATCATTCTTTATGAATCGAAGGTTCTTTGCAGCTTGTTGTGAAGATAATCGATGGATTTATCCGAATATTATATGTATAGTTAAACACATTGGGAAGCAAAGTGAAATCAGGTAATATCATATAACGTTCTTATCAAAGGAGAAAACTATGAGGAGAACAATTATATTACTAACGGTTTTGATTATACTGCTTGTATCTATTTGCGGATGTTGGACCTTGCGGGATAAAGGAGACTCAGGTAAAGAACATCAAGAACAAAACAAAGTTGATTACCCTAACAGCCTGGATCAAAAAGGTCCCGGTGTCCCTGACGGCGGAGGACCTGGTGGAAGCGGAGGCGGTCATTAATAACGTTGTCAGGCAAAATCAAGAAATTAGCTGATTATATAGAAGCGTGTTCAGATACATAACTTTTAGTAACCATTAAATTAGCTGTATACAAATTATTGTTAAATTAAATTTGTTTTGTAGCTGATAAAAAAAAGACCCCCCGCGAAACATTACTTATAGTGAGGGGTCAGGCGAGAACCGCTTGTGCCGTTTTGTCTTTTAACTGGAGTCCTTTATATAACAGTTGGTCTATTATGGGTGATAATCACCACGAAGACCCTGTGGTTTTCTTTTATGTTAACGTCCAGTAGAATAGACTCCCATCGCGCACAGCAGTATCTCGACTTCTCAAGTTTACCTCCGGAAGAGAGTTGCAATGCTGCTTTATCCATAAGCTGAAGTCAGCTTGTTTAGAACTGCTATCTAAACAGTTCCTGATACCCAAACGTTCTAAAATGCTTTTTTGTTTACCTCCCATCGAAATGGTGAAACTTTTACGCACATCATTCAGGCATTGCATCACCCTTCAATTTTAATTTAAGGATGCTGATTACTAATGTCAAGATGAGTGTCAAATTTGCAAACAAAAAATGTTAACGGAGAAATAAATAAAAAAGGCATGTAATTATAACTATATAATATCATTTAGCTCTTCGAGGATTACTTATTTAACGATTCATCGTATTTTTAAAGATTTCACTTTTTACCTGTTGTTGTCCCGCATGAATCAGCCATTTTCACAAACTGGTTTTGATCTATTCCGTACCCATGCAAACCATCCAATCGTTTAACGACAATCCCGTTTTCAAAATAAATTACGGTCGGGAAAACATCTATGGAATATTTATCTTCACATTCTTCCATTTCGTCAGCCAACACACGACAGCACTTATAATTCTTGTCATTGGCAATTTTTTCAAATACCGGCAAAAATCTTTGCGAGAAGGGACACCACGAGGCATAGAAGAGCACTAATATTTTATTATTATCCTGCAACATTTTATCGAATTCTTCATGATTCTCTATTAATTTGCTCATTTTCATCTCCCGGGTAACAACCCAACGATCATAAATATACTATGCCATGTCAATTATTTTAAAAGCAAACATGTGAAAAATTTTAATTTAAACATTCATCGGAAAGCAGATAGATATTTCCAATTTCTGTTTAATCTTTTCCGCATTCATAAACTTCCCAACGCAGCCGGTCATCGTCGGTTGTTAACCTTTTTCCTTCGCGAAAAAATTCGCAAAGTTCCTTATGCCTGTCCCGGTATTTTTTATCGACTATCTCTATTAATTCTTGAATTTTATAAAAGCATTCTACGTAACAATTTGCCTGAGCATTAGACAGTTTTTCTTCCCACGCATATCTGATTATTTCTTTTGTGATATAAGCGAATTTGATAATTTCCTGATTGGTGAGTTTCACTCTTTTTTCGCTGGCTCTTAGTTCCTTGACTCCAAGTTCGGTGGTTTTCATCTTATTCTCCTTTTAAAGAAAACATCGGTCAAGTATCTTTCTACAACATATTTTCTCCTATTGGCAAATTGTGCATGAAACTATTTTTATGAATCAGTTGTGTTGGCTCACTGATGCTGCAAATACTAACTATTCCTTTTAATAATTTAGCATAAAATTTGAAAATAAAAAATATGGAATACAGACAATTTTCAAGTTTATTTGACGATGGATAGTGGATGGTGAGTTGAAGCCATGCTTAATGTTGTGACGGTAAAACGGGAAGTTGCAAATAAGAGCCAAGAAAATAATCGAATGATTCAGGGTCCAGTTTATATAGCCCCGCCAGGGGATAGAATGTCATTTCTCCAAAATAGACTTTATTATTTACGCAAAGCAAGTCTACCCGGACAAAAGGAAATCCTCTGGAAAGTATAGTGGAATATTCAAGCATCCTGTCAAACTGCGGGGGGCTTGTGTACGGTTCGGGCAAAGGAGGGGAGCCATATTTATTTTCCAGAAGATTCATATTAAGGTCGAACATATTTACCCGATGTAATTCGCCTTCGTATTCATTTATCTCAACCAGGCGAACAACACCGTCATAGCAATAAAAACCATACTCGTGCAAGGTTTTGCCATCTGCCATCAGATTTTCTTCGCAGATGATACGGGGGATAATGTCTTTATATGCCCATTCTCTGCCATTAGTGTAATAAAGATTTTCTTTAAGATATTTATTTAACAGATTTTTGGAGTGATTCCAGTCAAATTCCGATTTATTTTTACAGAATATGTTTTGCTTGCAGCCGTGATTGACTTTTAATACAAACGCATTCGGGAGCTTATGGATATCGATATCCTCGGGTTTTTCATAGACACCGTATAACGATTTCAATAATTCCGGTCCGATCCGGTCTTCCACAAATTTTCTGGCTTCATATTTATCCGCACATTTTGTGATTGTGTCATTACGCCAATTTAATTTAAGCCACTGAATTTTTTCAGTGAAGGCCCGGGGATTTTTCAAATTGAGCCGCCTGCCCATTCTTCTTCTGTATATTAATAAAAGACATTTTTGGTCAGAAACGTATCGGTTTAAAAATGATTTTGCTAACCTGCGTAGTAAATTTATGCTTGGCATATTGGCGTCAATTTGCATGTCGTCACGTTATCAGTAGAGTTCGTATAGCCCGCTGCCGATAAATTCCAATGTCTTTAAATGATCAAGCTGCTCTTTTTCGTTAATCATATAATCTACGTCTTCTTTTGTTTTTAATTTAAAGTCCTTATAAAACGTCTTGAAAACGTCGCCGTTATTTATTTTCTCAATAAACAACTCCTGAAAACCATTGATGGTCACAGGATTTTTTATTTTTATTTCATGCACAAAGGTTTTTTCAATAAAAATAGTCCTGCCGGAATTTAAGGCGATCTCTTTTCTGCCCGCATCTTCCTTGTCGCGAATAGTTGACAGCTGTGGCGCAAAATATGCCACAATCAGGCTGCGTTTATTAAAGTCAATATATCGCAGAAGTGAGTGATGAAGATATAGTTTGTTATTTATTTTATTAAAAAACCACAAACTTTTGTGAAAATTATTTCCCTGAAATATTTTTACAAATTTCTTTATATTTGCCGGCGTATCCTGAATAGCCAGTCTTCTGATAAATCCGGATTCCGTCAATCCTTCATATCGTTCTTTAATAAAAGACTGGAATCTCTCCCTGTACGCTTTTTTCTGAAATCTATATTTATAAATCGCGCAGCAATAGTTAATGGCTAATCCGATATTGTTATCCAGAGAATATTTAATGAGCCGTAATGCAGTCATTTCCGATTCCAAAACAGGTATATCGGGCTGATGCAAAAAAGTGTACCTGCGATTAACAAATTGTTTATAACAATCCTGACTGGCAAATAATTGATGCAAATTTAGATGCGCCACACCTATCGCTTTCATTTTGGGCAGACATCTTTTGAGAATTTCATAATCTTCCGGAACAGCAGGAATTTCAACAGTGACCGTATCAATGATACCCGCGGCCATTTCTACGGCTTTTAAGTCATATTTCCGTGCTGCGATATTAAACCGCATTTCATTAAGACCGGCTTCCTTCAAAGTGATTAATTTATTTTTATCAATCAGGTAGCCATTTGTATACATCCAGAGATAGATACCCTTGCCCAGTCTTTCCCTGATTTTTTCGATATAGGTCAGTATTTTTTCATGCTTTAAAAGAGGTTCTCCTCCCGAAAAACTAACGCCTTTGAATTTAAATTTCTCCAGATAATCAACATAATCTTCCGGATTATCAAAAATTAGTCCTGATTCATTCGGAGGCCGTTCGCTTTTATTTTTATGTTCTTGAGGACAAAAGAAACAATTTGCCATGCAAAAGGAACCGATAAAAAGGCATGACCAGTTTCCTTTTCCACAAGCCATACATCCGGGAGACAAGCGTCCGGGACCTATTTTATTTCCCAGAAAATTGCTGTTTGCCCTGCCGGATATGGATTGCAAAAGCTCATTTCTCTTTTTGTTCGCTTCTTTTGCTTCATTTGCAAGGAGCCATTTCATCGAGGAATAAGCCCAGCCGGTATGTTCCCGGGCATATTGATTATCAAGTTTTTTATTTATCATACGATGTCCTGCAATAAATTAAATTCCGGATACTTCAATGAGCATCTTCCTGATCAGAAGTTTTTCCACAAACCCAATCA
>Ga0326728_10019222_pt1 | contig 13293 bp, 7 predicted proteins | sample MB3enrmetagenome_FD_207602 | JGI IMG/M metagenome (GOLD analysis project Ga0326728, IMG submission 207602) | Lab enriched peat soil microbial communities from McLean, Ithaca, NY, United States - MB31MN | ecosystem: Environmental > Terrestrial > Soil > Wetlands > Peat | place: USA: New York...
GACGAATCTCCTCTTGCAGGGCAGGAATTGCCATGACCGCATCGGGAATGGTCAGCGCTTTCATGCATAGATTATATGATCTCCCGATAAATATGTCCAATTATTAATGACGCTGCGTATAAAATATTTTTTCACAGTTTTACAGAAAAAAATCATGGCGTCTGGCCCACCGATGAACCCCTTTTGTCTTCGTTGTAGCCCAAGTCAAAATTCGGCCAAAAAAATCGTTCCCAAACAGAAGCTTGGGAACGAATAAGAGACTCGATTTTTCCCTTCTTAACTTTTCCCCCTTATTGCCTCTTAACCCTTCCCTAAATCTGCCCGCCCACCTCCGCCAATGTCTTAAAGTAGATCCGCCGAATCCTTTTCAGCCGCTTTTTAAAGCACAATCCCAGCTCCATGCAGGCGGTGTAAAACTTCACCGGGCTGAATTCCAGGGCCATGAGCTTCGCCATGGTCTCCTGGGCCAGTTCCTGGGGCAGGTCCCTAATCTTCTGGGCCGCGTCCCCCAGGCCCTGCCACAAGGGCAACAGCACCAGGTCGGCCTTTTCCTGGAGTTTGGCGATTTCGCTTTTCACTGTGGCCAGCGGGCCGGCTTCTGCCGCCGCCTCGCTGTCTTCTTCCACCACCTCCACCCCCAGGCGCCTTAAGAAGCGTAGCAGAAATTCCCGGGGGCCGCTCTCCCAGGGGCCCAGGTTCCAGACCCCTGCTGGAATCCCCACCCGCGGGACATCATGATGGTCGGGCAGCCACTGCCGCAGTTGCCGGGCCCGGCTGAAGAGCTGCTCCTTGAGCTGCAAGAAATGCTGGTTATGCCGGGAGGACTTCCACAACAGCAGGCGCCCATGGGCCTTGAGGTAGGCAAAGAACAGATCCCGAGCCACTAAACGTTTGAGCACCGAAGGCCAGGAGTAAAACTTCTTCATGGCCCGGTTAGTCTCCATTTGTAGCTCAAACGCGGTGAACTGGCGCGGCTGGAACACCGTGTGGTGGCCGTCGTATTGGCTCCAGTCCCGACAGATGATGCGGTTTTGGGCCTCCATCTCCTGGAAAAAGGCCGTGCCCGGCACTGGCGTCAGGATGAGGTATTGCAGGGAGTCCAGGTCCAGTTGCCGGGAAACCTTGACAGTGTCCCGAATCACCTGGTAGTGATCCTCTTCGGCCCCGAAGACGAACATGCCGTGGACCTTGATGCCATACTGATGGAAGTTGACCACTGCTTCTTTGATGCCTTCCACCGTCTGTGATTTATTGTAGGCCTTCAAAGTCGCCGGGTTGATGGATTCCAGGCCCACAAAAATTATGTAACAGCCGCTCCTGGCCATGAGTTCCAGGAGTTCCGGGTCCTTGGCCGCCTCCACCCGCACCTGGGCGCTCCACTCGATCTTCAGGTTCTCCCTGATGATCCGGTTGCATAATTCCTTGGTGCGGGCCCGATTGGCCGTGAAATTGTCGTCACAGAAAAAGATGTGGCTGGCCCGGAGACCGTTTTGGCGAATCTCCGTCATGATGCGGTCCACCGAGTTGACCCGGTGTTTGCGACCGAACAACAGGATCACCGAACAGAAACTGCAATTGAAAGGGCAACCCCGGGAGGTGGCGATGGAGACGACGCCTTTGCTGCGCCCCCCTTTCCAGCCGTGGATCAGGCTGTAGTCCGGGATGGGCAGGACGTCCAGGTCCTCCACCAGGGGGCGCCAGGGATTCTGGATGATGGTCTCGCCCTGGCGCCAACAGAGATTCTGGATGCCGCTGGGGTCACCGCCGTGGGCCAGGGCCTCCACCAGCTCCGGCAAGGCCCCTTCGCCTTCGCCGCAGATGACGTAATCGGCGTGCTCCAGGCCTTCCCGGGGCAGAAAGCTGGGATGGGCCCCGCCCAGGACCACCGGCTTGCCCCGTTGCCGGTAAAAGTCCGCCAGCTCATAGGCCCGGGGGGCGGTGGAGGAGATGGTGGAGAGGCAGACCAGGTCCGGCTCGAAATCGAAGGCCGCGTAATCCGGGGCGGACATCTCTTCGATGACCACCTTGACCTCAAGGCCCCGGCGCTGCAGGATGGTCCCCAGCAGCAGCGAACCCAGCCGGGGAATGGCCACCCGGCTGAAGATGTGCTCCCGGGGGGCCCGGGGTTCGATGAACAGAATCTTCTTCATGGGGCGAGCCATTTGCCGGCTCCTCGGGGGAGTGGTTTCCAAATCCGCCGGAAGTTCAAGGGTTCAAGCCCCACCGGCCATTTGCCGTCCTTTGACCGGTGCGACTATATTCGGCGCTGGAAAGGGATTGCCTATCGTAGAAAATTTAAAGGGAAGCGAGGCAAATGTCAAATGATTCTTCACCCCTAATCATCTCCTAGCACGCGAAGCAGATTCCCTCCTGGCAGGGAATCCGCTCCGGTGAAATTGCCTCTTATGTAAAAAGCAGGCGTAGCCTTAGACGCAGCCGGTGGGTTTCGACAATCCCGCCATTTTACAGGCGCCTTTCCCAGGTCCGGAGGGAAACAGCTCATAAATGTGTTTCAGTTTAAAGCCGGTCACCTTGGAAAGAATCCGGACCATGGGGGCGATGCCGTTTTTCTTGTAGTATTCCTGGAGCATGTTGATGACATCCCAATGCTCCTTGGTCAGCTCCTTAATGCCCTCGGAATCCTTGACGTAATCCACCCATTCCTGGCTCCACTCATCCAGGTTTTCCAGGAAGCCGTCTTCGTCTACGTTAAAAACTTTGCCTTTGTACTCCACAGTGGCCATGCGGTAATATCCTCCTTCAAAATTGGACGGGGTTTTAAATTAATATTATTATCTATTTAATTATGAAAATTTTGTCAAGTATCAAACTGATAAACTACCATATTTCCTTTAATACTCCGAAGTCCATTCCCTTCTGCCTCCCGGCCTTATCCCCCAGAAACTTGTGAACCCGCCCCAGTGGCTCCGATTCCCGGCGTCATTCAATGGCCGGCATTGGCCGTCTCCGGAAAGATCTTGCCGGGATTCATGATGTGGTTGGGGTCAAAGGCCCGCTTCAGCCGCCGCTGCAAGGTGATGGCCGCCTCAGAGAGCTCCATCCCGAGATACGGGGCCTTGGTGAGGCCGATGCCGTGTTCGCCTGACAGGGTGCCGCGCAGTTTCCGGGTGAGGGCGAAAATCTCCCTCACCGTGGGGTTCACCGCCTGCCGTTCTGCCTCAATCTTCCGGTCATAGAGCACATTCACGTGGATATTGCCGTCCCCGGCGTGGCCGTAACAGGGGATGAGCAGCCCCAGGCGCTGGGAAATCTCTTGTAAGCCGTCAATTAGCGGGGGAATGGCGCCCAGGGGGACCACCACGTCTTCGCTCACCTTGTTCGGTTTCACCTTGAGCAAGGCCGGCGAGATCACCTTGCGGGCCTGCCACAGGTCTTCCGCCTCCGCCGCGGTCCGGGCCCGGAGCACCGGCCTGGCCCCCTGCGCCTCACAGAACCGGGCGATGGCCGCCGCCCGCTCCTGCACGTCATGGGGATGGCCTTCCACCGCCACCAATAATAAGGCGGCGGCTGCGGCGGGCACTTCAAAGGGCAGCATCTCCCGGACGCAATTTAGGGTGACTTGGTCCATGAACTCCAAGGCGGTGGGGGCCAGACCCGCGGTAAGAATCTGGCTCGCCGCCTGGGCCGCCGCCGTCAGGGTCCCGAAGCCCGCCGCCAGGGTCTGCCGGGCCGCGGGCCTGGCCACCAGCCGCAGGATAATGCCGGTAATCACCCCCAGCGTGCCTTCGGAGCCCAGAAAGAGCCGGGTCAGGTCGTAGCCCACCACCCCTTTCATGGTGCGCGTCCCGGCCTCGATGATTTCGCCGGTGGGCAGGACCACGGTAAGCCCCAGGACATAATCCCGAGTGACGCCCCATTGCACCGCCACCGCGCCGCCGGCGCATTCGGCTACGTTGCCGCCGATGGTGCAGAACTCGGCGCTGGAGGGGTCCGGCGGGTAGTAGAGGCCCTGGGCCTCCACCTCCCGCTTCAGCCTCCCCAGGATCACCCCCGGTTCCACCACCGCCACCAGGTCGTCTCGCGAGATTTCCAGGATGCGGTTCAGGCGGGTCAGGACCAGCACCACCCCGCCCTCAATGGGCACCGAGCCGCCGCTGCGGCCGGTACCCGCCCCCCGGGGGGTGACGGGGAAAAGATGCTCATTGGCCAGGCGCAAAATCCGAGAAATTTCCGCCGCCGACCCCGGAAAGACCACGGCCTCCGGCATCCGGGCCTCCTTCGTGGCATCATAGGCATAGGTCCAGCAATCCTCCGGGGAGGTGAGAGTATGCTCCGGGCCGACGATGGCGGTAATCGCTTTAATTACTTCGGGATGCATCTTGGTTTGGGTTTCGGTTTTCGGTAAAAAAAATGTGGCGCGGCCTCCTGGCTGATGGGTGATTTATTGATTTGTCCTAGATCAACCTTATTTTATAGCATTGTAATAAATGGCAGGGGAAGTGGGGGCCGAAGGCCCTGGTTCCCCTGCCACCCTTATACGGGTTGGGTGGGGGGAGTGGGGGGGGGGGAGGGACGATGTCCCTGGCCCTCCCCCCACAATTTTATTCTCACAACAAATCCTTCTCCGCCAGGCTGAAATAACCCTGCCGGCTGATGATCAGGTGGTCGTGCACCGTCAGGTTCAGAGACTGAGAGGCCTTCACCAGGGCCCGGGTCAGTTCCAGGTCCGCGGCCGAGGGCTTCAGGTGGCCGCTCGGGTGGTTGTGCACCAGAATCAGCCCGGTGGCCTTGTGTTTCAGGGCCAATTCCAGGACCTTGCGGGGGTAGACCACCGTCTGGTTGACGGTGCCCTCCTGGACGATCTCTTCGGCGATGAGTTCGTTCTGGCTGTTGAGGAAGAGCACCCGGAACTGCTCGTCGGCCAGGCCCCCCATACTGGTGCGGCAATAGTCCACCAGGTCGCTCAGAGAGGAGATTTTCTGCCGGGCCAGCAATTCTTCTTTTAAATAGTATTCGGCGCAGGCTTTCACCAGGCGGATGAGCACCGCGGAATACTCCCTCAGGCCGGTGACTTCCATAATGTCTTCGGCCGAAGCATCAAAAACCCGGGTGAAGGAGCCGAAATGGGCGATCAGCTTTTTGGCCAGCGGCTTGACGTCGGAGTAGGGTATGGCAAAGGTCAACAGCAGCTCCAGCAGCTCATAATCCTGCAAGCTGCCGGGGCCGCCCTGGAGAAAGCGGTTCCGCAGGCGCTGCCGGTGCCCGTGGTAATGGGGTTTCTCAGGCTTTTGCGGTTTTTGGTTCATGCGCCAAAAAATGGACAAGCCTAATAAATTAATTTCTTTTAATATTTTCTGATATTTTTGTCAATTTGGGAGGGAGTCGTCAATAAAATTGGCCGGGGAAACCGGGGCTTTGGCTCCGATTTCCCCGGCCTTTCTAAGGGATCGGGGGTGGGGTTGGGGGGAGGGAGTAAGGGCCCTTGGCCCTTAGCCCCTTCCCCCTTTATCCTTATGCCTTTGTCTGTTACACCTCTTCGGCGCCGGCTGCGGCTTCTTCCAGTTCCCGGCGCATGGCCATGTCGTAGAGCACCCGCTCCCGAGCCTTGTCGATGCCCAGAGCCTTCCGTTTCAGGTCGATGTGGGCGATCATCCGCCGGGCCATTTCCTCGGGATCCTGTACAAAGTCCCACTTGCCGCCGTACTCTTCCTCGATGCCTTTGAAGAGGTAGTCGGTGAGGATCTCGGAGCCGGTGGTGGGCCAGGTGACGCCGAAGACGGTGTAAACCCCAGAGGCCACGAAGTACTGGCCGATGGCGATGGCCTTCTCGCTCATCCACTCCGGGGCCGCCCCTGCCGCGGGCAGGTCGCTGATGTCGGTGCCCAGGCCGCCGGCCTTGACGCAGGCGGTGGCTGCCATCAGGATGCGGGAGTTGTCCACGCAGGCCCCCATGTGCAGCACCGGTGGGAGGCCCACGGCCTCGCAGACCTCGGCCAGGCCCGGGCCGCAATACTTGGAGGCGGCTTCCGGAGTCAAGAGACCGTATTTTCCCGCCGCCATGGCGGCGCAGCCGGTGGACAGCACGATGACGTCGTTCTTCAGCAACTCCTTGATCAGGGTCATATGGGAGCTGTCCTGGGTGGTGCGGCAGTTGTTGCAGCCTACTACGCCGGCCACCCCCCGCACCCGGCCGCCGATGACGTTGTCGTTCAGGGTATAGTACGAACCGCGGATGACGCCGCCCAGCAGGTACCGGATGGTCTCATAGGAGAAGCCCACAATGGTGGGAGAGCTGGCCGAGGGGATCATCACCGGGGCCTTGCGGTTCGGGAAGTTATCAATGGCTGTCAGGATGATCTTCTTGGCCACGTCCAGGGCGTGGTGTTCGTCGAACTCAATGTGGGTCGCCAGCGGCATCCTGGCCCGGGGATCGGTGGTGATAATCTTGGTGTGGTAGCACTGGGCCACGTTTTCCAGGGCCTGCATCTCGCACTGCACGTCCACCACCAGGGCGTCCACCGCCCCGGTGATCACCGCCAGCTCCTGGTGCAGGTAATTGCCCGCCACCGGCACGCCGTGGCGCATCAAGACTTCGTTGGCCGAGCAGCACATGCCGGCCAGCTGGATGCCCTTGGCGCCCCTGCTCTGGGCCGCCTTGATAAGCTCCGGGTCCTGGGACGCCACAAAGAGCATCTCGGGCAGCAGGGGCTCATGGCCGTGCATCACCACATTGACGTGGTCTTCTTTCAGCACCCCCAGATTAATCTCCCCGGCGATGGGCACCGGGCAGCCAAACATGATGTCCTGCAGGTCGGTGGAGATCATGGAGCCGGCCCAGCCGTCCGCCAGGGCGCAGCGGGTGGACTGCTTCATGAGGCTGTGGTAGTCCTGGTCCACCCCCATGTGGGTGCGGTGCATCAGCTCCACCACCTCGATGTCTATGCCCCGGGGCGCCACGCCCAGTTTGCGCCAAATTTCCTGGCGTTTTTTGGGGGCCCGTTTGACGTAAGTGACCTCACCGTCCTGCTGGCCGAACTCCGCCAGGACCTTGGGGCCCAATTCCTGGGCGATGGCTTCGGCGGAGCGGGGTTTGGCCTCATCGCCTTCCCCCGCGGTAGTGGCCACGCCCCAGTCCCGGGCCACTGTCCTCAGCTTGGCCACATCCTTGATCTGGTAGCCCTGGGTCCGGCCGTTGGCCACTTCGATGAAGAGCTTGGCCACGCCCCGGGCGTGGTCACTGTGGGACGATGTGCCGGCGGCCACCATGCGGGCGAAGTTCCGGGCCACAATGGTCTCGGCAGTGGCGCCGCACAGACCCATGCGCTGCTTTTTCTCTTCCGCCGACTCTTCCCCCGCTTTCTTTTTGGGGGGCGGCACCCGGCAGGGACCCTGGGCGCAAATCCGGCAGCAGGCCCCTTCCGCCCCGATGGGGCAGGGTTTCATGGTTTTGGCGCGATCAAAAATGGTCTCCACGCCCTCGGCTGCTGCCTTCTTCAGCATCTCCTGGGCCGCCACGTCCATGGATAGTTTTTCCAAATCTAACTCAGCCATCTTTTACTCCTCATTTCAATAGGTTGATCCCAAGACTAACATGTCCTTTCTACTTATTCATTTTATCATCTATACAATTTAATAACGATAAAAATAAAATTCGAGGCCAAATCACGGAATCTCCGTATTTTCCTGATATTTCTACGGGTTTTCTGTTCTCTGTGGGCCAAAAGAATTACGGGGTGGGTTGGGCCTGGCGCACCACTCGGAGGCTGATATAGTTCTCGGCAGCTTGAAGCGACGCTGATTAGCGGGTATCTCGGGGTGATGCCTGGAGCAGTTTTTTGTCTGGAAACCGAAAACCGGAAACCGGAAACTTTACTTCAGTAGAACGGCCCGCTGGCAGGCGGTGAAATACAGCGCCAGTTTGATCTCCTCGGCCCTTACCCCCTTGGCCTTGGCGGCCATCTCCCGGTAGGCCAGGAGTTGGGGGCGGTATCTTGCCGTTTCTTGTTGAATAAATTCCTCCCAATCCTCTAACTTCTCGGGCCTGGAGGACTTGTAATCCAGGATCCACCAGTTTTCGCCGTCAAACCCCAGCCGGTCGAGGACCCCCCGGCGCAGGGTGCCCGGACTGGCCAGGTCCTCCAGGAGCCACTCGCTCACCGCTTCGGGCTGGGCGGGATTGAGCCGGGCCGCCAGCCAGGGGTCCCGCTGGCAGGCCTCCAGCTCCGCCAGCAGCTCCGGGGCCAGGGCCGCGGCCTTGGCCGGCGCCACCCCCTCCTGGCGCAGAGCCGCGGCCAGGCCCGCCAGCCCGGGGAGCTCGCCCCCCCGGGCCAGGGTCTCCAGGCTCCGGTGCATGATCTCTCCCCACAGCCGGGGAATTTCCGGGTCCTCCCGGGCCGCGGCTGCGGCCCTGATTTCGGCCTCCGCCAGTTGCGAGGGAAAAGTCACCTGATAAGGGGCGGGTTCGGGAACGAAGGGCAGGGGCGTCTCCAGGTCCGGGGCGATTCTCTCCCAGGTGGGCAGGGGCGGCGCTTCCTCCCATAACTCCACCCGCAGCTCCGGCGCCGGCCAGGTCACCGGCACCCCGGCCGGGGGCATCTCGGCCCCATAATGCTCCCGAAGCCAGGCCAGCGGGCTTTCCGGAGGGATGGCCCATTCCCCCTTACCATCAACTTTCACTACGGCGCTCATGGTTAGGCGTTCCTTAGCCCGGGTTACCGCCACATAGAAAACCCGCCGGGCCTCCTCCAGGAGGCGCCGGTCTTTCAAGTTTTTTAACAGTATATAAAGGGAGCTTTGTTTTTCCTGGGCGTAGGGCCGGGCCAGGGCCAGGACCGGGACCTGGCTGCCGGGAATCTCCTCCAGCAGGAAGGGTGGCATCTTGCTTTCCCCCGATAACGGCTGCCAATCCAGAAAGGGCAGAAACACCCGGTCGAACTCCAGCCCCTTGGCCTTGTGAACCGTCAGAATTTCCACCGGCGACTCCTGGGCCCGGGGGTCCGGCGGCTGATAGGCCTCCCGCAGGTTAAAATCGGCCTGCGCCAGGCTGGCCTCCGGCAGGCCGGCCTCCGCCCGGGCCAGCAACCCCAAATAGGTTTGGGCGCAGGCCACGCCCAGGGGGCCTTCCCAGGCGGTCAGGCCCGGCCAGCCCTCCACTTTCGCCAACCAGCCGCCGATAATTTCCGCCAGAGGGCGCCGCCCCACCATTTCCAGGCAGGTAAGGAGATTTCTCAGGAGATTGGATAAATCACCCGGACAGGCCGCCGTCTCGGCAAAGCGTCGCAGCTTCTCCGGCCACAGCTCCCCCGGCGTCGCCGCCACCTGGGCCAGGACCTGCAGAGGTTGCGGGCCCCAGGGGCCCCGAAGCAAGGCCGCCCAGGCCAGCCCGTCCTGGGGCCGGGTCAGGGCTCGGACCAGGTTATGAAGATGCTGCACCACCCGGCTGTCGGCCAGCTTGAGACCCTCCTGGACTTTGGGAGTCAGGCCGGCTTCCATCAGGGCCTGGAGATAGCTGGGCAGATGCCTCCGGGTGAATAATAAGATCCCGATCGTTTCCTTATTCTTGAGGCTGGCCTCGGCCTCGGCCACCTGCCGGGCCAGCCAGCGGGCCTCCGCTTCCCGAGCCTTGAGGTTCTCATTGCCGGCAAAAAGCGCCAGCCGGGGAGCCGGCCCCTCCGGGGCCCCCGGTCGGGGAGCGGCGGCCTGGAAGCGCAAACCCGAGGTCCCGCCCAGCACGTCGGCAAACACGGCATTGGCCCAGTCAATCAAGGTCCGGGTGGCCCGGAAGTTGGTGGTGAGTAACAAGGACTCCAGGGGGAAACGCCCCCCGGGACAGGGCAGGCCCTGGATGGATTCGGCAAACAGCCGCGGTTTGGCCTGCCGCCAGCCGTAGATGGACTGCCTGGGGTCGCCCACCACCGTTAAAGTGCGGCCCTCCCTGGTTTGCCAGCCCGCCAGGAGGCGGCACAACAATTCCATCTGGTTCTGGCTGGTATCCTGGAATTCATCCACCAGCAGGTGCCCCAACCGCACATCCAGCCGCAGCAGCAGCTCGCCCGGGTCCTCCAGGTCGAGCAGCCGCAGGGTGGCCTGCTCCAGGGCGATGAAATCCAGGGCCTGTTGAGCGGCGCAGAGTCTGGCGTAAGTGCTCAGGGCCTCTCCCAGGAGGATCACCAGGTCCTGGAGGGCCCGGACTTCTTCCGGGTAGACTCCAAAAGGCTGCAACTGCCGACATTCTTTTAGGCGCCGCACCAGCGAGTCAGGCAATTCCTGGAACAGTCCGAGCCAACGCCCTCTCTGGAAGCCCGCCGGGAATCCCAGCTTTTCGCTAAATTGCTTCCGGCGCTCCCCGCCCTTGGTAAGGAGCACCTGGGAAATGGCCTGCCAGGCCGGCAGGTCCTGGGGGGTGGCGCCAGGAATTTCCGGCGGCAAGGGTTCATCGAGAAAACTTCCTCCCAAATCTGCCAGGAGCCGGGGCCATTCCCGGCCCAGGGCAGATGCCCCAAAGCCAGCCGCCAGCTCCCCCAGAACCGGAGCCAGCGTCAGCCGGTAACGCTCCTCCAGCAGCCCCTGATAGGCCTCCGGTTCCCGGCTGTGTTTGGCCAGCTCCAAAAAATCCCCCAGGCTGTCCCGGCGGGCGAGCAGTTCCTGCAATTCTCGGGATAAGCGAGGCCAATCGTTGTTGAGCCGCACCAGGCGCCGCTCCAGGGCAAGGCGCCCCGGGTCGGGCCCCGGCTGGGAAGCCAGGCACCGGCGCAGCTCTTCCATGGCCTCCTCCTGGAGCCGGCGGGATTCGTCCTCCTCCAGGAGGCGAAATTCCAGGGGCGCCCCGGCCTCCTGGGGGGCCAGGCGCAGGAGCTGGGCGCAAAAGCTGTGAAAGGTCATGACCGGCAGCCGCTCGGCGGCCAGCAATTCCTGGAGGTTTCCGGCCTGCCGGCTGAAATGCCGCGAGACTTCCTGGGCCAAATCCGCCAGCCGCTGCTCCCAGGGATGCTCCGGGGGCCGCTCCTCCCTGTGCCGAAGCAGTTCCGTGACCCGGGTGCGCAACTCCCCCGCGGCCTTGCGGGTAAAGGTCAGGGCCAGCAGCTCCTCCGGCGCTTCGACTCGCGCCAGCAGGGTTAGAAAGCGGGCCAGCAGCACCGAAGTCTTGCCGGAGCCCGCCGGGGCCTCCAGGTGAAAGCTCGCCCGAGGGCTCAGGGCCCGGTCCCGGGTGGTTTGGTCGGTGGGAAGATTAATCATTCTTTTTCTCGGATTATTTTGAGCTTTGAGCGATCACCTCATCAATGAGCTGGGTATAATCCGGGAATCTTGAATTGAGATGTTTTCGTAAATCCGTGAGCCCTGGCTGTTCAAGTAACCTATCAAATTCGCTAGCCTTCAAATTGAGTTGACGAGTGTATTTGTCGATTATAGTTTGAGGCGCCTTCCCACCATGATGTCTAGCCACATAATGAGTAGCGGAAGATCTGCTGTAAGGGCCATTAATCACCAAATAGACCACCTCCAAGACTTGCCGCAATTTCTGAGGTATATGGCTAGGGAGCGTTGGTAGTCCGCCAGAAGGATGGGTATTGGTCCCACTAAACTGGATTACCATAGGACTCTTTTTCCCAGTTACTGGGAGTAGACGCCTTAAAGCAGAGTTGAACGTGTCCACCAAAGGCTCGGCGTGAGCTTTTACGAATTGAAAAACCTCTTCATCGACCTCGACCTGATACATGCGCATAGGAATTACCTCCAGTTTTTTAGAGGTAATATAATTATTAACTTGAAGTCTATAAAGTACTTTTCGTAAAAAAATCACCTGCGCATGAAGATATCCCGGTCTGCTAAGCTAAGTATTTGTTTAATCTAAATATTTAAAGCAGATGATGTTATTTTTGGCAAGCAATAATAACGCGTCAACTAGCGTAGTTGCCTAGTAATTAATCTAGTTCTAGCTCATTCTCAGATGCCGCGTTCCGCGCAAATCCGCAAATTAACGCGTAAGGACAATACTGACAGGCGCCCAAATTATTGCCCTCCGGCGCCGGGGTGGGGTGGGGGCGGAAATCCCCGGCCGCCAGCCGCCGCCCCAGCTCCTTCAGCCGCTCCCCCAGCGCCTCGACCACCCGCGGCCATTCCCCGGCGCGTTTGCCGAAGTCCTCGTGCTTCAAATCAGCCTTCCTCAAACTTTTGAGCCCGATAAACCCGGCCCGGAGCCGCTCATAGTCCCGCGGCGCCCCGGTTAAGCCGGATTCTACTGCCAGCAGATAACAGGCCAGTTGAACTTCCTGTAATTTGTCGAAAACCTCCGCGGCCTTGGGGATTTTGCCGCTTTTATAGTCCCAGATCACGGCCTCCCGGCGGTCCGGGTGATAATCCAGGCGGTCCAGGCGGCCTCGCAAGGCGAAAGGCCAGCCTTCCCGCCGGAGTCCGGCAAATTCGGCCTCTATGAGCTGCCAGCGCCAACCCTGCTCATATTTTTCCTTCTCCCGGAGGAGCCATTCCTTCAGGAGGCTCGGCCCGCCATCCTCGCCCCCCAGCCAGCGCGCCCATTCCGCCCGCCAGTGCACATCTTCCAGCAGGTTCCCCAGAACCTGGCGCGCCGCGGTCTGCAAAACTTCCTGAGCCCGGTCGTGATCCCAACCATGTGCTTCCAAAAACTTTTGGAATTCGCCGGTGAAGCGGGCCATCACCTGGTGCAGGCGCTCCCCCCGCTCCCGGGGGTCCAGGCCCGCCTCGATTTCCGGCAGTTCCTCAAGCTTTAGCAGGAATTCCAACAGAAACTGACAGGGACAGCCCAGGGCGGTGGCGGCCCGGCTCATGGAAACCTGGGCCGGGAGCTCCAGAGGCAGAGGCCCGTCGCCGTAACCAGGAAAGGAGACCCCGGCGCCGGCCAGGGCGGCCCGCACCGCCGGACTCCGGAGCCAGGCCGGGTGAGGCCGGCTTAAAGGCGCCATCTCTTGCGGCTCCCACGGCCCCAGAATCAGCGGACTGCCCACCCTTTCTTCATCGTCGATCACCTTTGGGCGGGTCAAGACCAGCTCCGGGGCGGTGCCCAACAGGGTATCGTATAGCTCCCGGGCAAATTCGTGCTGGCTGGCATAAGTGCCCCCCAGCACCACCCGGCGTTCGGCGGGGGCGAGCAGGGGCAGCACCCGGGGCGGCGGCGGCAAGGCCCCGGAGTTCAGTCCCAGGCAAAAAACCCGGGAAAAATCGAGGCCCCGCATTTCCAAAAGCCCCAGCACCTGGATGCCGGCTTCCTGAACCCCGGGGCCGGGCAGCAACACCTTCTCGGCCCCCTGCTCCAGCCAGGTCAGGTAGTCTTCGGCTCCCATAGGTTCCGCCCCCAGG
>Ga0326728_10019223_pt1 | contig 13292 bp, 10 predicted proteins | sample MB3enrmetagenome_FD_207602 | JGI IMG/M metagenome (GOLD analysis project Ga0326728, IMG submission 207602) | Lab enriched peat soil microbial communities from McLean, Ithaca, NY, United States - MB31MN | ecosystem: Environmental > Terrestrial > Soil > Wetlands > Peat | place: USA: New York...
AGCCGGCCGTCCAGCCGGCCGTCCACGGTGGCGGGCAACTCCACAAGCGTAATGCGTAAACCCTTCACGAAAACACCTGGACCATCCAAGACAACGACGGCGGCCGGAGCATGGCTCGGAGTGCAACCCTCAAGAACGCGAAGTACCAAGCCACCGCCGTTTTTAAGTCTCCCATGTCCAAGACATGAAATCTGCTCAATATTGCTCACCTTTCCGATATGGAATGGGGATCAACTCCGCGGTCGGTTTTATGGACCCGTTCGCCTGATGCGCACTAAATCGCAGGGCTACGCTCGCCCTGCGCCAGCCCGCCGATTAAGGCTGATCCGAAATGCTCCATAGCCTTCCGGACCGATGGAAACTCCAACCCATTAGCCATCACCCTCGCGGGGTAGAGCTCCTGAGCGGGACAAAGGGTCGGCACGTGTTGCGCTGCATGTTTCCCCCAGCTTCTTAATGATGTCCGCGAGATCCCCCGCCGCCCGCTGGTTGCTGTCTCTGCTGCAGTTGCTGTGTCTGCTGCGTGTGGGTTTGCTGCAAACGCTGCGTCTGTTGCTGGTGTTGCTGCTCCACCTGCTGGGTTCTTTGGGGACTGGCCTGCTGTTTCGCCAACTGCTGATGCTCATTGTCCTGCTTCTGTTGGAGTTGCTGCCGGTCCTGGGCCTGCCTGGCGAAGAGCTGATTCTGTTGCTTCTGGTATTTCTGGTCCACCTTCGCGTTCCCCGTGCCAGGAGCAGCGGGGCGCGCGACGGGCGGCAGTTCCTTCGGATGGACGGCAAGGTTCGGGCGAGCCGTGGCAACAACCGCCGGCGTGCCGTGGTTCGCAGAGAGCTTCTGCTGGGGGTCATTGCGGGCAGCATAAGCGTGTTGAGTCTGCGCGGCTCCCGGCCTCACATGGCTCTCATGGGCAGCCGACTCCTGTTGCGCAGTGGCGTGCACGTTCATTCCGCCGCTGCCGCCGTTGAAGCTGACGCGGTTGTTCGCGCCTTCATTCACCCTGCTGTTGTAAACATTGTGAACGCTGTGGGCGTCCACTCGACTATACGACGTGTTGTAGAAAAAATGGCCGTTGTCCCAGCGCCCGCCTTCATAACCATTACCGAAGTAACCGAACCCATAGTTGATCCCACCATAGAAACCTACGGACGTGCCCCAGTAGCCTTCATTGAAGAAATAGCCGTCGTTGTCCCAACCCCAATAGCCTGGAGTCCAGAGGTACCCGGGTTCCGGAGCTTCCACCCAGGTGCCTGGCACCCAATAATATTCGGCGCCGTCCCAATCCCAGTATCCCGGCGTCCAGATATAGCCGTCGCCCGGGCAGATCGGTTGGTCATACTCTGGCAGCGGCGGTGGAGCGATGCCCACCCTCACTCCCACGAAGACTTCCGCGGAAGAAGGCGCCGGTATCGCCAGGAACACCGCGAGCACAAAAAGTAGCGGCAGAATTACTCGCATCATCTTGGTCGTTCGCATTTTGGTTCACCTCTTGAGATTTTTATTTGCGCGCCATTCGCACGCGCGCGAGCTGGGACTGCACGTCGGACTTGCAGAGTCCCCGCATCCAGATTGTCGTGCCTGATGTCAGCCAGGAATCCCCTTGGGATTCCAAGGCAGATGAAGATCACGGAGAATCAGGATCCACGATTAGAGTAGGGGGAAGGAGATGAAGTTGTCTGTACAAGAGGGACCAGGGGCCTTTATAAAAGTGACCAGGCCGACACGCCTGCGGACCAGGCCGGAATTTCGATCAGACCAAACCCATTTGTCGCTTAGTGTGCGAGCGCATCGCCCGCTTGGCTAACCATACCCAAACACCGCTTCTTTTGATGATATCCTCCGTTGAAACAAAGCTTGTAAACGCATCGGGTTCTATAAGAATCTCGGCGCTTATCAAACGTTTCGCTTTGTCGAGCCTCATCGTGACAAGTCTGTAAAGCCACTGGATCATGGCAGGAACTCCCTTCGCGACGAACCACGCAAGCATCCCAGCGGCAACCGTGAGTGGATATGACGATTGTCTAACCGATCATTACCGTTGCGGCTCTATTGAGGCCGTGGCCTTTGCCATCGGTCATCATAAAAGGAACAAGCCCCGCGGAAACTTCCTGTTGGGCAATGACGATGAACTTTTTGCCTCCACTCTGAACACGTGCTTTGGCCCCGGCAATCAACTGGTGGGATCGTTTGGCCGACACCAGGATGAATCGAAACTTGCTGTCAATACCTTGTGGAAGTTCCATTTTTGATATCCCTCTCTCATCCTTCCAGGTTTGTTGATCGGGTCCGACCTGAATCGAATGTCGAAATCCTCTGGTTCTGCTGCCCATGGATGAATCTTGAAGAGTGCGCCTCGGAAAATGGCAGAGGGGCAGGAAAAAACAATTGAACGGGTTTAATCGGGATTTCCATTTCTTGTGTCCAAGGGCTGACACTACGCCACAAACCTCCCCATGCGGACTCCCTCCATACAGTAGACCGTGCTTGCGGCCTCTTGTCTGGTCAAAACAGCTCTCTTGGGCAGAAAAATCGCAACATGGGACATGGGTGGTGAATGCATGGGCGATTCGCAGGATTTGGCGAATGCGGGCGGGGGCGGGTAAAATGCTCTATGCGGGTTGAAAATTAAACTACCGCATTCCAGACAGGGTGGCATGAATGACAGACGGAAACGATAAGCAACACCGCACGATCCTGCAACGAATTGCCCATCAGGCGATGGTGGCAAAGGGACTGGTTCCGGATTTTCCGGCCCAGGCGCTCACCGAGCTCGCGGGAATCCATGGGCCAGCGACCGGAACGGATGGATCGATGCGCGATCTCCGCAAACTGCTCTGGTGCTCCATTGACAACGATGACTCGCTTGACTTGGACCAGCTTACGGTTGCGGAAGCTTTGCCGGGCGGAGCCGTAAAGATTCTGGTGGCCATTGCCGACGTCGACGCGTTGGTGAAGAAGCGATCGGCCCTGGACGATCATGCGCGGCAGAACACCACCTCGGTCTACACGGTGGCGGAGACGTTTCCCATGCTGCCGGAGAAACTTTCCACGGACCTTACCTCGCTCAACGCCGCGTCTGACCGCCTGGCCATCGTCATGGAGATGATTTTCACCGTGGACGGAACGCTGCAGAGTTCGGACATTTATAAAGCGACGGTGCGAAACTTTGCCAAGCTGGCATACAACAGCGTGGCCGCCTGGCTGGAGGGTAGCGGGCCGATGCCACAGGCCATGGGCGCGGTCAGCGGTCTGGATGAAAACCTGCGACTCCAGGACCATACCGCCCAGAAGCTGAGGGCGCTCCGCCACCAGCAGGGTGCGCTGGATCTGGAGACTATCGAAGCGCGCCCGGTCTTTGCCGGAGATGAACTCAAGGACCTGGCAGCCGATAAAAGGAACCGCGCCAAAGACATTATTGAGGACTTCATGATTGCCTCGAACGGAGTGGCCGCGCGCTACCTCGTGTCCAGGAAGTTTCCGGTGCTGCGGCGCGTGGTTCGCGTACCCAAACGCTGGGACCGCATCGTCGAGCTGGCCGCGGAGGGGGGCTCAAAACTGCCGCCGGAACCCGACGCCAAGGCGCTGGAGCAATTCCTGGTGTCGGCGAAAGCCGCTGATCCCCTCCGTTTTCCCGATCTGTCCACCAGCGTGGTTAAGCTCCTGGGGGCGGGTGAATACGTCGTGCAACTCCCGGGAGGCAATGCCGCCGGGCACTTCGGCTTGGCGGTGAAGGATTATGCTCACTCCACCGCCCCCAATCGCCGATTCCCCGATCTGATCACCCATCGCTTGCTGAAAGCGGCCATGGCGGGCAGTGCCTGTCCTTACGAAGACACCGAATTGGCTGGCCTCGCCCAACACTGCACCCAAGAAGAAGACGCGGCAAAAAAAGTGGAACGGCAGGTCACCAAGTCCGCGGCGGCCATCCTGCTGCAATCAAGAATCGGAGAACAGTTCGATGCCATGGTCACCGGCGCATCGGCGAAAGGCACCTGGGTCCGCCTTCTGCATCCGCCCGTGGAGGGAAGACTGACGAGCGGTTTTGAGGGCATGGACGTGGGCCACCAGCTCCGCGTGCAATTGGTCCACACCGATGTGGAGCGCGGATTTATTGACTTTAAGCGAGTGGCGTGAGGAGTGGTGGGCCACGTAAGGCTACTTTCCGAGGGCGAGACGATCCAGGTGGTTTCGGATTCTGTCAACACGGATGACATCAGAGTCTCTGGTGAGAACGAGACTCTGCCCTATCCGCTCATGTGATTTTACCGGCGGACCGCGACGGGCGGATCAGGAAGAATTTTGGCAGGTGATGTTATCTCCGCTCCCCCCTGCAACAGCTTGATCACCGCGTGGTTCAATCGGTAACGCACGTCCGTTCGTTCCGCGGCCCGTACAATATACCGCACGATCAAATCCACTCCGTGATCCGTAGGTTTCAGGTTCACCGTAGGCCCATCGGGAAACGACCTCGCCCCGTAGCGAGGGCTGAGACTTTGCCATTCTTTTTCCGCAAGTTGCGCATTGTCATTAGTTTCATCCGCCACGATTTCGCGGATCTTTTCTATGAGGGGGTAGGGATCCTGACCCGCTGGAACGCACACGTGGAACTCGTCCCAGAGCCACTGCCCGGAAGTTGAGAAATTAAAGTAGTAGCCTTCTACGGCAAAGCTGTTGAGGAAGGCCACCTGCCGGCCGGTTGGCTGTCCGGCATCGGCCCAGTTTCCGGTTTCGAGTAAGATGGTACGCAAGAGTCCAATCTCCACCACTTCGCCGCGCACGCCCTTGATTTCCACCCGTTCGCCCACGCGAATTCCATTGCGGCCCATCAGCACGAACCATCCCACGAAGGACACGATGAAATCTTTCAGCGCCACCGTGAGGCCCGCGGTGGCGAGACCGATGATGGTTGATAACTGACTGGGCGCGCCAAATATCACGAAGAGAATCAGCAATACGGCCAGCGCCTGCAAGCTGAAGCGAACCACCGCGTGAAGCGTTGCCTGTTGCTTCTGCTCCAGGGTCATCCGAACCAGAAAGCGGTCGATCAACCGGTTGATGAGAAACGGAACGAGCAGCAGAAGAAAAATCCAGAGGACGGACAGGATGATGTCGTGAAGCGCTGAGCGCCGATCCGCATTCACCAGAACCATCCATTGGCCGTAGCTTGCGCCCACTTCCTGGAAATCCTGGATTCGCTTTGCCAGGATCGAGACGCTCTTCTGTTCCGCGGAAAGATGTTGAAGCCTTGCGACTGCGGCGGCCGCCGTCTCTCTCGAATCCGGCGCGACGGGCTGGGCAGGGCTTTGGCTGCCGCCAGCGACCGTGGTGGCAATTTTTTCGGTCAGTCCCTTGCTTTGCGCTCGTTCTTTTTCGAGTTGCTCCGCCAAAGCGTCATGGTCGCGCGCCAGCGCGCCCGCCGCACTGAAGGCCTCCTGTTGGGCCTGGCGTAGTTGGTCCTGCTTCCGGCGGATCACACTCCATCGGGACCATTTTGCCAGAAGGCTGCCTGCGGAAAATCTCGGTGTTGGCTGATTGCTGGAAACGAACTGGACCGATTCCGCCGTGTTAGCCGCCGCCTTGTGTTCCTCCACAAGTTGTTGGATCTTGCTGTGTGGGTCGCCTCCGGCTCGAATCAAATCCTCTTTGGCGTCTGCCAAACCCTCCTTGTAAAGATCCAGTTCGGCCTGACCGACGTCAAGCTGCTGCTGCAAGACCTCCTGCTTATGGCCTCTGGAATTCTTAACCGCTTCCGCTAACTGCTTTACTCTGTCTTGGCGCGCCAGGATAGCCGCTTGTATTCTTTCGATCCGTTGTTGGATGGCGCTTGCTTCCGGGCTCAGGGAAGCCGACTGGTTGCCGGTTGCCTCAAGAGCGCCAGCCAACTCCAGGTCCAACTCGCGATCCGTGACGCGCAGCACAGCTTGTGCCAGTTGCTGTTCCTCGGGGGTTATCGCCAGAGCAGACAGCCGGCGGGCGGTTTCCAGATAGTGCTGGTCAATCTGTTCGCTGTCTGCCGCGGCTGGTTTCGCGCTGTCGTTTCCGCCCGGAAGGTTGGCCGCGCCGGGCGTCAGGAACAGCCCAGCCACGGCTGCTACGACGAGCCCCAGCAATCCGATCAGGGTCCATTTCTGTGATATTTTCATAAATACTGAATCAGCTCTTTGGAGAAGCTAACAGGTCGAGCCCTGAGCTGTCTGTTCAAAAAGAACCACTGGAGTCGCGGCCTCGACTTGGCATGTTTCGCGCAGACTTTCGTTCCTGTGGACCTCGCGGGTGGTGAGCGACGATGGACTCGGAAGTGATTGCTCGCGCCACAATCAGTCCTCGCTTGGGGGCAGGGAACGATAGCATCGCGGAAGTTCTAATCTCCTGTCTTGGACGTGTCCTGAAAAACGTCACGAACCGCATAAGGCTTGCGCCTGCCCGGCCGTCTGCCCCCAGCTTCTAAAACGCAACGGCCGACAGCGAGGGCTGTCGGCCGCGAGAAGTTCGAATTGATGATGGATTCTACCGGCGCCCACCACCATGACCACCTCTGCCTCCGCCGCCATGTCCACCCCCACTAAAGGAGCGACCGCCGCTGAAGGCATGTCCGCCCCCACTGGGGGAGCGACCGCCGCTAAAGGTCCGTCCACCCCCACTGAAGGAGCGTCCGCCGCTGAAGGCCCGTCCGGAATAAGCGTTGCCGGCGCGAGCGCGGAATCCCCCGCGCCCGGCAAAGGCCTGCCCGCCTCCATAGTAGCCGCGTCCGCCGTAAAATCCGCGTCCGCCGTAGAAGCCGCGCCATCCATGGCCAAAGCCCCACGGCCCGGCGCCAATAAAGATCCCGCCTGAGAACCAGCTAGGTCCATAGTAGCCGTAAGGCGCGCAGGCGTACGGGTAAGTGGGGTAGTAGCCATAAGGGCACGCCGGAGGTGGCCCCACGTAGGCTGGCTGCCCATAGCCCGGACCCGCATAGCCCGGATCAAGATAAGCCTGGTTTCCATAGCCCTGATTCGGATTACCTTGGTTCGGATAGTCCTGATTCGGGTAGCCTTGGTTCGGATAACCCTGATCAGGCGGGCCTTGATTTTCGTATACCGGACCCTGCGGTGGTCCTTGGGCCAAGGCATACGGTGCAAGTAATAAGCCCACTCCCAATAACGTCAAAAGTTTAGTGTAGCGCATTTGATTCCTCCCTCGAGCCCTTGTCCTTGCCCAACTGCAACCTTAGTTAAGGCAATTGGTCTGCCAATCAACACGGACCCGCAAAGGCTATGATTTCATGCGGTTCGGGATGCTGGGGGCAAACGCCGGGATGCCGGGAAGTCACAAGTGGTGGTGGTTTCCGTATTGGGTGGTGGTTTTGGGCTAATCCGTCCGGCCCCGGAGATGTTCCAATCTATCCGCTGCTCCTGCCTCCCATCAACTGCTTAACTCTGTTGCCGGGTTCCTCCCCCCTGGCGGACCGGATCATACCGTCAGCCGTCGATGTATGTGACAGATTAATATAGGCTTAGGCTATATAGTGCGGACCCTGGGTGGATTCCCCCCCACCGAACAACGGTGTCGCCGTCCAGTAGATGCAAGTCGAGACGCAGTACAAAGCGGACGAAATGTCATTTATTTGTGAGGTGAGCACTTTTGAACAGACAGTAAACATTCCCCCCAGTAAATTGTCAGAATCATACGAGCGGAGGCATCCCAGGTGTGCGATACGAACCTTTTAATCAATAAGATACGGGTGATCCTCCGCGATTGCCCTCCTACGCTTCACGCCTTGAAGCGAAGTTTCCCGATTCAAATGGGCATTTCGATTACGGTCGAGGTGCCCCCCCTCCTTACCGGATGATCAGGAAATGGATTTGTGGGATTCACTTTGGCACGCGACCGGTGCACACCGGCGGTGGTGCAAGGAGTTAAAGTAATATGCGATTGCTAAGTCGTCGAGTCGCTGACATGGCGTGGTTGGGTGTCTTCCTAGCTGTCTTTGCAGGCCCGGCCTTGGCCCAGACGCTAGTTCAAAATGGCCAGATTAACGGCCAACTTTCCGGTTGGACGTTGAACTTCGGGTCTGCCGTGGCTGATTCCTTCATTCTCGCGGGAAGTTCCACCCTGGATGAAGTGGAATTCGGCGCCTGGAATTATTCTGGCGAATCGACGACGGCCATCGATTGGGCGATTGTGACCGGAACCCCCTTTGGCGCGCAGACTGTGGTGGCTTCCGGCACGGGCGCTCCCGTCAGCGACAGCTTTCTCTATTCCAACGGTTTTGCCTTTGATGTGTCTGTGGATAGCTTTTCGCTGCCCGGCGTCGGCTTGGGACCTGGGACCTACTACCTTGAATTGCAGAACGCGGTGACGTCCGGTAGCAATTATGCGTACTGGGATATCAACAACGGCCCTTCCGTCGCCTATGTCAACACCCTCGGCAATGTGAACGGATACCTCTTTCCGGGATCGAATTCCGATGCGTTCCTGATTTCAGGCCCAGGTGGTGCAAGCACTGTGCTTACCCCGGAGCCCGGGACGCTGGCCCTGCTGGTTACCGGCCTGCTCGGTCTGGCGGGTTTGCGCCGTCGCTGGAGCTTTTCCTGACGGCGCCAGCAAACGGTGTGGCGCCAGTGAAAGTGCTGGCTTTCAAGGCCGCGTGGGGCGCGAACTGTTCTCTGGTGAACTCACCTGGCCCCGCAGGGGCGCGGCAAGCAGAACCGTGGGGGTGCAGACGTCGCCGGCCAGAGATGTGAAGGTCACGTTGGCCACCGGGTTCACCGCTGGAAACGTATTGCCCGTCCCGCTTCCCAGCAGGAGTCCGGCGCACGCCTCATTCACGGAATTGTTGCTGACGGTATTGTTGTTTCCCGTTGCCCCGCAACTACCATCCAGGTGAATTCCCGCTCCGCCGCTGCTGTACACCAGGTTCGAGATCACAGAATTGTTGTTGCTGCAAAGGTCGATGCCATCGCCAAGGTGGGTGTCTGACACCACGTTGGTGGAGACAGTGTTATCGTCGGCGGTTAAGCCGCCATCCGTCACCAGGGCGATCCCGTTCTGGGTATTGGCCACGGAATTTCCCGTGATGGTCATGTGGCCGGATCCGTAGATGAGAATGCCGGAGCCCGTGCCCTCGGCGCGAGCCTCGCTGGAGATATCATCGGCCACGCGATTATTCACCACACTTCCCGTGGCTCCAAAACCCACTTGAATGCCGTTCTGGGCAACGTTGATGGGCCCTGCCCCAACCACCGAGTTGCCATTCACCGTGACCGTTGTTCCCGTCTCGTTGGCGGTAATCCCATTCACCTGGTAGCCGTGGATGGTGCAGTTTTCGATCGTCACGGTGGAGGTTGAGGGACTGGCGCTCTGCACAAAGATGCCGAGGCCCGCCGACTCCGCGCACCCAAAGTTCGCTGCATCCTGAGCCTGGTTTCGGGCGACGATATGGTTGAGCGTTCCCGAAGCGTTCTGGAAGTAAATTCCTATGAGTCGCGTATCGCCGCAGCCACTATTCAAATTATTGCCAGCGCCATTGACAGTGAGGTTGTTGATGGTGACGGCGGTAGCGGGACTTTCCACCAGGATCTGTGCGGCAATCGGGTGACCGCTGGTAAGACTCGTGGTGTTGGCCGCGAAACCGTTCGCGGGCACGACCAGCACAGTATTAAAGGCGGTTCCGGAGTTTATCCCCAACAAAGACAGCTTCTTGTTGATGACCACTTGCTCGGGATAGTCCCCGGAGCAAACCTCGATGGTTGATCCGGCGCTGACCGCGTTGACGGCGGCCTGAATGGTGATGAAGTTAACCACGTTGGGTACGCAACCGCCTACCGCCACGGCGGACGCCCACAATGGCTGCCCACTGAGGCCCGCCAGAATGGTGAGGGCAGCGGCGAGCACAGTTCCTGGCCCGATTCCGGGGGTCTTGGTCATGGTGCCTCCTTGCATCTCCTTTTCCAATGTTGACCTGGCTGGCCGGAGATGATCCACGCCATTTATAGGCCCAAACGGATGCGTTGTCTGTGCGGTTTGATACACCTGCTTGGTCAATGGCGCTCACCTCTGCTTACCTCCCCCCTTAAAAGCCCTTTCTCGAAAAGAGCGGGGGAGGGAAGACTGGCGAGCGGTTTTGAGGGTGTGGACGTGGGCCACCAGCTCCGCGTGCAATGGGTCCACACCGATGTGGAGCGTGGATTTATCGACTTTAAGCGGGTCCCCTAGGCGCCGAATTATTGCATGGCACTGGAACGGGGTCGTAGCGGCGGGTTTACCCCGCCATGTGGCTGTAGCGGCGGTCTCCGACCGCCGCGCTTGAGGCCCTGCCCGAGTCCGGCGTCACTGCTCGGAGGATGGCCGACGTGAAGGTGACTTTTCCGGCGGAAACCGCCGGCGGCCTGTGCCTCCCGGCATTCGCTCTCGCCGAGGCCGAACGCCGTTCGGCCTTACACTGGCCCCCCGAACCCCAAGTCCCTAATCTCTATCTCTAACCCCCAGCCCCAGCGTTCACGGGGCTCGCTGTCACACCTCGTTTCATACTGAGCAAAACGATACGGCGCGTTGTTTCCGCTGGTGCGATGCTGCGTAATGGGCGGTGGCAAATGCACTCCCGAGCGGAGTACAAATACCCGTTCAATGGGATGACGGATTCGGCAGCTCGCCGCTTGTTCAGGCAGGTCATGGAGAGATCATGATGCGAGTGGGCATCGCCGCGGACTACGGTGGATTTACTTTGAAAGAGCAGTTGGCGGGCTCGCTGCGTGGCTCAGGGTACCAGGTCGTGGGCTTTGGCGCACACCCAATGGACCCCGAAGATGACTACCCCGACTTCATCATCCCCCTTGCCAGGGCCGTCGCCGCGGGGGAAGTGGACCGCGGAGTGGTCCTATGCGGCAGCGGTGTGGGAGCTTCCGTCGCCGCGAATAAAGTCTCCGGCGTGCGAGCCGGGCTGATCCATGATATTTTCATTGCTTGTCAGGGCGTTCAAGATGACAACATGAATGTTTTTTGTCTAGGTGGGCAAGTGATCGGTCCGGCACTTGCCTGGGAACTGATCGAGATCTTTCTGACCGCTAGCTTCAGCGGGGCTCCACGCCACGAGCGCCGCCTGGCGAAAGTCCAGGCGCTGGAGAGCCAAAAGGTTGGGCCATGAAGAGTTCATTCGAGATGTTTTGATCGATGGAGGAAAACCACATGGAACTGGGAATGATCGGACTTGGCCGGATGGGAACTAACATGGTGCGGCGACTTCTGCGGGCTGGCCACCAGTGCGTCGTTTACGACCTCCATCCGGAAGCCGCACAGGCGCTCGCCAAAGAGGGGGCGGTCGCGACAACTTCACTTGAAGACTTCGTGAAGAAACTGAAATTGCCACGCACCGTCTGGATGATGGTGCCGGCCGCTGTGGTGGATCCAATGCTCAAGACCCTCGTCCCACTTCTCGAACGTGATGACGTGGTCATCGACGGCGGCAACTCCTATTACCACGATGACATCCGCCGCGCCGCCGAAATGAAACCAAAGGGCATCCATTATGTGGACGTGGGGACCAGCGGCGGGGTCTGGGGGGCGGAGCGCGGCTACTGCCTGATGATCGGCGGCGATGAAATTGTGGTCCGGCGCATTGATCCCATTTTCGCTGCCCTGGCTCCAAGTATCGAAGCGGCGCCCCGCACGCCCGGCCGGGAGAAGCTTGGCGGCACCGCCGAACACGGCTACTTGCACTGCGGTCCGAGTGGCGCGGGCCACTTTGTCAAGATGGTTCACAACGGCATCGAGTACGGCATCATGGCCTCTTACGCGGAAGGGCTGAACATCCTTCGCCATGCTAACGCCGGTAAGCAACAGCGCATCGTTGACGCTGAAACCACTCCGTTGCGCAACCCTAAGTATTACCCGTACGACCTGAATCTGGCTGATATCGCCGAGGTCTGGCGCCGCGGCAGTGTGATCGCTTCGTGGCTCCTCGATCTGGCCGCCACCGCGCTCCTCGATAGCCCGGACCTGGCGAAGTTTGCCGGGCGAGTGTCGGACTCGGGGGAGGGGCGCTGGACGATCGCGGCAGCCCTCGACGAGGCGGTTCCTGCCCCCGTCCTGAGTGCCGCGCTATATGCGCGCTTCAGCTCGCGCGGCATGGACGACTTCGCCGACAAGTTGTTGTCCGCCCTCCGTTACCAATTTGGCGGCCATAAGGAAAAGGACGCCACAAAGGAGGTAGGTGCCTGATGACCGCTTCCCGTTCCGACGCGCTGGTGCTCTTCGGTGTGACGGGTGATCTCGCCCACAAGATGATCTTCCCGGCGCTCTATGCGATGGTGAAACGTGATGACCTCAAGGTTCCGGTCATCGGCGTCGCGTTCCCGAAGTGGAGTCTGGACCGCCTGCAAAAACGCGTGGCCGACAGCTTGAAGCGGGCCGGCGGGATCGATAACCAGCGTGCCTTCCATTATCTTATCTCCCTTCTCCGGTACGTGAGCGGGGATTATCGCGACCCGGGCACCTTTGCCGCAATCAAGAAGGAACTGGGAAGCGCCCGGCGGCCCGCGCACTACCTGGCCATCCCACCATCAATGTTCGAAACGGTCATCAAAGGGCTTGGCGCCGCGAACTTGGCCAAGCATGCGCGCGTCATTGTGGAAAAGCCGTTCGGACGCAGCCTGGCCTCCGCACACGAGCTCAACCACGTCGCGCGGACGGAGTTCCCGGAGGATTCGATCTTCCGCATCGATCACTTCCTCGGGAAGGAGGCGATCATGAACATCCTCTATTTCCGGTTCGCCAATTCCTTCCTGGAGCCGATCTGGAACCGCAACTATGTGGCCAGCGTCCAGATAACCCTGTCCGAGGATTTCGGCGTGGAGGACCGCGGGGCGTTTTACGAAACCGCCGGCTGTCTACGCGACGTGATTCAGAACCACCTCTTCCAGGTCGTCGCACTACTGGCCATGGAGCCGCCGGCCGACCGGGATTTTGGAGCCGTGCACACCGAGAAAGCCAAGGTCTTCGAAGCCATGCGCCCTCTCAAGCCCGATGACGTGGTGCGCGGCCAGTACGCTGGCTACCGTAAGGAGCCCGACGTGGCGAAGAACTCCGACGTCGAGACTTTCTGCGCTCTGCGGCTTTTCATTGATTCGTGGCGCTGGGAGGGCGTCCCGTGGTACCTGCGGTCCGGTAAATATCTGGCTGACACCGCGACCGAGGTCCTGGTGGAGCTGAAGCCCCCGCCGCAGCGGCTTTTCGCCGACTCCGCTCCGACGACCGGCCGGGCCAACTACTTGCGCTTCCGGCTCTCCCCCAGCGCGGCCATCGCCCTTGCCGCTCGC
>Ga0326728_10019224_pt1 | contig 13291 bp, 13 predicted proteins | sample MB3enrmetagenome_FD_207602 | JGI IMG/M metagenome (GOLD analysis project Ga0326728, IMG submission 207602) | Lab enriched peat soil microbial communities from McLean, Ithaca, NY, United States - MB31MN | ecosystem: Environmental > Terrestrial > Soil > Wetlands > Peat | place: USA: New York...
ACTCATGCCGACGCTTTGGCTACGACACTTTGTCACGATCACGAAAGCGTGTCGAGATAAGTCTCGACACGGCAGGCACGAGTGCCCGCGCCACATCGGGTGGTGGAGCGTGAGATATGGGCGCTAAGTACATTTTCGTAACGGGCGGGGTGGTCTCTTCGCTGGGAAAGGGCATCGCCGCCGCTTCCATCGGGTGCCTGCTGGAGAGCCGCGGGCTGAAGGTCGCGTGCCAGAAATGCGATCCGTACCTCAACGTGGACCCAGGCACCATGAGCCCCTTCCAGCACGGCGAAGTGTTCGTCACCGACGACGGGGCGGAGACCGACCTCGACCTCGGCCATTACGAGCGCTTCACCCACTCCAAGCTCACCCAGAGCAACAACCTGACCTCCGGCCGCATCTACGAGCAGATCATCGCCCGCGAGCGCCGGGGCGATTATCTGGGCAAGACCGTGCAGGTGATTCCGCACGTCACCAACGAAATCAAGGCCGCCATGAAAAAGGTGGCGCAGGACGTGGACGTGGTGATCGTGGAGATCGGCGGCACGGTGGGCGATATTGAATCGCTGCCGTTCCTCGAAGCCATCCGCCAGATGCGCCATGAGCAGGGGCGCGACAACACCCTGTTCGTGCACGTGACGCTGGTGCCGTTTATCGCCGCGGCCCAGGAGCTGAAGACCAAACCCACGCAGCACAGCGTGAAGGAACTGCGCGCCATCGGTATTCAGCCCGACATCCTGCTGTGCCGCTCGGAGCGTTTCATCCCGCAGGAGATGAAGGAGAAGATCGCGCTGTTCTGCGACGTGGACGTGAAGGCTGTGATTACGGCGCGCGACGTCAAGTCGGTATATCAAGTGCCGGTCATGTTCGCGGGGGAAGGCGTGGACGAGATGGTGCTTCGGCTGCTGCGGATCGACGCCGGGCCGCGCGATCTCAGCCGCTGGACCGCCATGCTGGAGCGCATCGAGCACCCGCGCGACCAAGTGACCATCGGCCTGGTGGGCAAGTACACGGACTACGAGGACTCCTACAAGAGCCTGAAGGAGGCGCTGCTGCACGGCGGGCTGGCGCACGAGTTGAAAGTCGATATTCACTGGATCGATGCCGAAGGTGTGGTGGGCGAGGGCTGGGAAAGGCAGCTCGAAGGATACGACGGCATCCTGGTGCCAGGGGGCTTCGGCAAGCGCGGCATCGACGGCATGTTGAACGCCATCCGTTACGCGCGCGAGCGCAAGGTGCCATATTTCGGCATCTGCCTGGGCATGCAGACCATGGTGATCGAATACGCCCGCAACGTGTGCGGCCTGGCAGGCGCCGATTCCACCGAATTCAACTCCGGAACGCCGCACCGCGTGATCTTCAAGCTGCGGGAATTGAAAGGCGTGGACGAACTCGGCGGGACCATGCGGCTGGGCGGCTGGCCCTGCCGGCTGACCGAGGACAGTTTCGCGTACCGCGCCTATGGGGTGCGCGAGATCAACGAGCGCCACCGGCACCGCTACGAGTTCAACCGGGAATACGAAGACCGGCTGAAAGCCGCGGGGCTGCGGATCACGGGCGAGACGCCGGACCAGACCTACGTCGAAATCTGCGAGATCGCCGATCATCCGTGGTATCTCGGCTGCCAGTTCCATCCCGAGTTCAAGTCCAAGCCGATGGAACCGCATCCCCTGTTCAAGGCGTTTATCGGTGCTGCCTATGAGAACCGGCGGCGCCGGTTGGCGCAACCTGGGGAAGAGTCGCGGACGGAGGCGGCTTACTCCCATGGCGATTGAGTACAGCGCGTTCGGGGGGTGCCCCCCGGGCCCCCTTGTGCTCATCGCCGGGCCGTGCGTCATCGAGAGCGAAGAGCACGTACACCGCCTGGCCCGCGGCATCCGCGACGCCGTGGGCGAGTTCGTTTTCAAGGCCTCTTTCGACAAGGCCAACCGCACCTCGGGCGGCACGTATCGCGGGCCGGGTCTCAAGGAAGGCCTGCGCATTTTGGCGGGCGTGAAGGCGGAGGGCTACCCCATCCTCACCGACATTCACGAGCCTTGGCAGGCCGAGCCGGCGGCCGAAGTGGCGGACATTCTCCAGATCCCCGCGTTTCTCTGCCGCCAGACGGACCTGCTGGTGGCGGCTGGCCGCACGGGGCGTATGGTCAACATCAAGAAGGGGCAATTCGTGGCGCCGCACGACATTCATCGCGCGGCGGAGAAGGTGGCTTCCACCGGCAACCGCCAGGTGATCCTCACCGAGCGCGGCTCGTCGTTCGGCTACAACAACCTGATAGTGGATATGCGCGGCCTCAAGATCATGCGCGACGCTGGTTGGCCGGTGGTTTTCGACGCCACCCACAGCGTGCAGGTGCCGGGAGGCGCGGGAGACGCATCGGGGGGCCAGCCGCAGTTCATCGAGACGCTGGCGCGCGCGGCCGTGGCGGCGGGTGTGGACGGCGTCTTTGTCGAGGTCCACGAGGAGCCCGAAAAGGCCCTCTCCGACGGCCCCAACGCCCTGCGGCTCAGCCTGTTGCGCGACTTCTGGCGGCGTCTGACGGCCATCCACGCGTTGGTCGAATCCGCGACCTTCCTGCACACCGCGGGAGCCTGATGCGTCATAAAATAGAGGGCAGAATGTTCCACCCAAGAAGAAGCCGCCGAGGCTTTTCACTCATCGAGCTGTTGATCGTGATCGCGATCATCTTGATCATCATCATGTTTGCTGTTCCCAAGTTCAGGTCGGCGATGATGCACGCCCGCGAAACCTCCGCTCTGGTGTCAATCAGGACAATTCACTCGGCCCAAGCGCAGTACGAGTCGCAATTCAACAGGTATGCAACAACGCTGGCCGAACTGGGGCCGCCCGCCACCGGCTCGCCCGGCCCTGCCGCCGCAGACCTGATCCCGACCGCCCTGGCTCATGGCCTCAAAGACCAATACAAGTTCACGTTAACGGGTGTCCCCGGCGGCTACCAGGTGCACGCCGATCCCGAAGTCTACGGGAGCAGCGGCGGCATAAGCTTTTACTCCGACCAAAGCATGGAGATTCGCGCTAACTACGGACCGGGTCCGGCCACGGCGAGCAGCCCAGAGTACGGCGAAGCCGCGCCCGCGAGCGGCGCCGCCCCAGCGGCGGGCGCCCCCTCGAGGTGAGGCCGCAATTCGGCAGCGAACTTTCCGAAGTGGCATACCAAGATTTGCGGTGCGCTCAAAAGGCAGCCGCGGAGTGAATCCCCTCCGATTCCAGCGCTACCGCCATCTTCTTCAGCGCGGTCTTGTGAATCTGGGACACGCGGCTTTCGTTCACGCCCATCACCTCGCCGATCTCTTTCATGGTCATCTCTTTGGTGTAGTAGAGGCACACGACCTGCTGGTACCGCTCGGGCAAGGTTTCGATGGCGTGCGCGAGCGTCACCTGCAACTGCCTTCGCTGGCATATGTGGTCGGGCTGCAAATCCGGCTTAGCGGCGAATTCCTGCGTGTGGTCGCGCTCCTGGTCGGGATGCGACGAGGCCGAAACCAACCCGACGGTCCGCAGTTCCATGAGCAGGCGGCACCACCGCTCCATGCTGACTCCCATCTCTTGCGCTACTTCGCCCTCGGTGGGGGCGCGCCCCAGCTTTGCGGAAAGATCGCGAGTGGCCAAATCCACCTGCTTTTGCCGCTTGCGGAGGTCGCGCGACGCCCAGTCGAGTTGGCGCAGGCTATCGAGGATCGCGCCTTTGATACGGTGCTTCGCGTAGCTATGGAACGCTACGTTCTTGGACTTGTCATATTTAGCTACTGCATCGAACAGGCCCAGCACGCCGGCGTGGATCAGATCGTCGAGATCCACATGCACCGGGAGGTTTTCGTGCACGCGAATGGCGATCGCTTTGACCAGCGGAAGATGCTCGAGCACGATCTGGTCGCGAACCTCGATGGAGATCTTCGGCCGCCGGCATGTAGACACACTTGGCACCCACATTGCGTTTCTCATCTTTTCCGGATTTCTTTTAGGAGCCGGCTCAAATCTTCCGGCAGCAGTAAGGGTGCAACCTGAGGGCCACGTAGAATTAAAGCATAAAGACCTTATTTTCAGTCATAGGTACTTTGAATTCACGTTCCAGAATGGAACGTGTTTCAAGTTGAAACGCGGGGATGTTTCAAAGAGGAATGGAGCCAGCTACCAGCCGGCTTTCTTCGCGATGTAGGTCTTGACGGCTAGCCCACCCATCAAGATCCAGACGGCGTCGCGCATCAGGCCTTCCAGCGTCAAGGCCGCCAGCAGGGCCAGGACGGCATAGGTGCCCATGGCCCACAGGAAACGGGTGTTCATGAATCTTCAATTCTGGCACGACTGGGGAAGCAGGCGGTGGGGTCGCTATGTTCACTCGCACCGCAGGGCCACGACAGCATCGACCGCGGCAGCCCGCCGTGCGGGGATGTAACACGCCAGCAGGGCAATTCCTCCCAGCAGCAACGTTACGGCCACAAGCGTCGCCGGATCGGCCGGGCGGACGCCGTATAGCAAGCCTGCCATGAAGCGCGTGAGCGCCAGGGCCGCCACCAGGCCCGCAGCCATTCCGATCGCGGCCAGCCTCATACCTTGGAGCAGAACGAGCCCGACGATCTCCCGACGCGACGCTCCCAAGGCGGCGCGGACTCCGATCTCATGGCTCCGCCGGGTCACCGCATAAGACATGACGCCGTAGATTCCGACCGCGGCCAGCAGCAGGGCCGTCACCGCGAAGATGATGAGCAACAGCATGGCGAAGCGGCGCTCGGCGAGCGATCCCGAAATGATCTGCTCCATGGTTCGAACCGCGTAGATGGGCTGATCCTGGGTGGGACCGGCCACCTCTGCGCGCACGGCGGAGACCAGGCTCAGAGGCTCGAGTCCGGTGCGCAGCATGAGCGTCAGCCCCGCCACGGCCTCGGACAGGAACTTATCGGGCACTTGCAGCACGGGAAAGTAAATCTGGTCTCGTATCTTGGCGATATCGTCGGAATCCAGCCCCCAATGCTTCACGTGCCCGACCACACCGACGATCTGGACCGGGCCAACTGCCATCAGGCTGATTTGCCGGCCGATCGGGTCCTGACCGGGAAAGATGCGCCTTGCCAGGACCTCATCGATCACCACCACCGGGGGCGAAGCCAGGGTATCGCGGTCCGTGAAGAACCGTCCGCTCCGCAAGGGGATTTGCATCACGCTGGGGTAATCGGGAGTGACGATATAGAACATCGCCGACTTCGTCTGGTCTTGAGCCGGCTGCGGTCCGGTGCCCGGCCAGAAGGGAATCTCGCTGTCATTCTCGCTGAGAGGAACCACTGACGTAATGGCCGCCGACTGAACTCCCGGGATCGCCGCCACGCGGGCGAGCAATTGCTGGTATGCCAGCCGGATGCCCGGCGGGCTGGCCATCACTTTGGGCGACAACGCGACCTTTGTCGTCAGGACGTTGCGCGTGTTGAACCCGGGATCGACCTGCCAGAGCCGCCAGAGGCTCTCGATCATGAGTCCCGCGCCAGCGAGCAGGATGACCGCCAGGCCGATTTCCACGGCCACGAAGACGCCCTCCGCGCGATGACGTCCGCCTCCGGCGCCGTGCGCGCCTTCCTTCAGGAATTCCTGGGGGTTCGCATTCGCGGCGTGGAAGGCCGGGGCCAGGCCGAACAGGACGCCGGTGACGACGGAGACCACCAGCGTGAAAAGCAGGACGTACGGATCGATTCCGATTTCCCCAGAGCGCGGCAAGCTGCCCGGCGCGGCGGTCAAAACGAGCGTGGTCCCCCAGCGGGCCAGCAGCAGGCCGATCATGGCGCCACCCAGAGACAGCAGCACGCTTTCCGTCAACAACTGGCGCACGATGCGTTTTCGGTCGGCTCCCAGCGCGGCGCGAATGGCGAACTCGCGCTTGCGAGCGGTGGAGCGCGCCAGCAGCAGATTAGCGACGTTGGCGCAGGCGATGATCAACACGAAACCCACTGCGCCCGCCAGCAGTATCAGAGTAGGGCGGATGTATCCCACGATGGCGTCCTTCATCCGGACCACCTTTGCTCCGTGTCCCGCGTTGGTCTTGGGGTACATCCGGACGAGACCATTGCAGATGGATGCGATCTCCGCCTGCGCCGCTTCGATGGTTGCGCCCGGCTCTAGGCGGCCAATGACCTGGAGTCCCGGGTGCGACTCCCGAGTGCGCAGCTCGACCGAGTTCCATTGCTCGATCGGAACGTAGACCCGGGTGTTCCCGCCGAAGCGAAAATCCGGGGGCAAAACGCCGACCACGGCGCAACTCATGGCGTTGAGTGTCAGGACCCTGCCGAGGATGTTCGGGTCGGCTCCCAACCGCCCTTTCCAGAAGCCGTTGCTGAGCATGACCGCGCAGGCGGCGCCCTGGCGATCTTCCTGAGGCAGAAAACGGCGCCCCAGGAATGGGGTGACGCCGAGAACCGGGAAGAGGCTCGCCGAGACGTACTCGCCCGAGACCTGCTCGGGTTGGCCGGCTCCGGTGAAGTTGAAGTCATCGCTGCGAAAGGTGCCCATGTCGGTGAAGAACCGGCTCTCGCGGCGCCAATCGAGGAAATCCGGGTACGCGACCGAGGACTGGCTGTCGAAGATCATCAGCAGCCGGTCAGGGTCGGGATATGACAGCGGCTGCAGCAGCACGCTGTTCACCACGCTGAAAATGGCGGTGTTCGCCCCGATGCCGAGCGCCAGCGCCAGCATGGCGACAGCAGTGAAGCCGGGGTTCTTGCGCAACGTCCGGAATCCGTAGCGGAGGTCCTGCCCCAGGCCGGTCATCAGACGCCCCTTGCTTCCCGCGCCCAAAACGACGGGCTCCGGCGCATCCGCACGCTCCACGGCCCGCAGTTCTCTGGCCAGCAGCTCGTGGCCGCCGATCTCGTCGAGCGCCATGCGGCGGGCTTCCGCCTCCGTTGCTCCACCGATTACGAGTTCCTGGTAACGATCCTCGGCGTGCTGAGCCAGTTCCTCGACAATCTCCGCCTCGCGAGCGGGAGCCAGGTTCAAGTCCGCCAGTGGCTTGCGAATCGGTTCGCTCCAGTCAGGCATTCTCGACTCCGGCGATTCGGTTGATGGCCGCGACAAACGTCTGCCAGCCCTGCCGCTGCGAAGCCAGGACTTTCCGCCCCGGCGAAGTCAGCCGGTAATAGCGCCGCCGGCGCTGGCCGCTCTTCTCGACCCACCGGCCTTGAATCCAGCCGCGCTTCTCCAGGCGATACAGCAACGGGTACAGCGACGCCGCGTGAAAACGGAGCGCGCCTTCGGACCGCTGCTCGATCAGCTTGCCGATTTCGTAGCCGTGGCGTGGCACAGCCTCGAGCAGCGAGAGCAGAAGCAGCTCGGCGCTGCCTTTCTTCCATTCGCGGTCGATAGCTTGATCTTCCATATGTAGCACTGCTATATATTACGGCCGAAACGGACCGGCGTCAAGGGGCGGATGCCCTCAGCAGCTTGCGTGCGCGCCGGAACACGGCCAGAAGCATCTTCTCCGTCAGCTTGCCGGTGGATGTGTTCTGCTGGCTGGGGTGATAGGAACCGATCAGCAGCGGTTGCCCGGGCGCGGTCGAGAACTGGCGGTTGTGCCCGAAGACGAAGGGCGCGCGGCTGGGGATGGCGCCGCGCGCCTTCAGCACATCCAGGTATGTATCGAACGCGATTTTGCCCAGGGCCACCACTACTTTCACGTTCGTCAGCAAATCCAGCTCGCGTTCCAGGTAGGGGCGGCAATTGCGAAGCTCCTCGGGCGTGGGCTTGTTGCCGGGAGGCGCGCAGCGCGCGGCGGCGGTGACATAAACATCGCGAAGCGCCAGGCCGTCGTCGCGCGAGACGCTGGCCGGCTGCGAGGCGAAGCCGGTCTGGTAGAGGGCGCGGTAGAGCCAGTCGCCGGAACGGTCGCCGGTGAACATGCGGCCGGTGCGGTTGGAGCCGTGCGCGCCGGGCGCGAGGCCCAGAATCAAGATGCGCGCCTGGGGGTCGCCAAACGAGGGCACGGGTCTTCCCCAGTACTCCCAGTCGCGAAAGGCGCGCCGCTTCACGGTGGCGATGTGCGCGCAGTGCTCGCGCAAGCGGGGGCAACGGCGGCAGCTTGCAACTTCGTTTTGCAGGACTTGCAAAATTTCGAGCATTGGTCTTTTTGATGGTAAAATGTTTTTCGGCTGCTCCGGCCGCTTGTTCAGTATCCGCTCTGGCGTAGACCGCTGCTGCGGCGAACCGCGCGTCGTTATGAAAAGACTATTCGTCGTCGTATTGGTACTGTGCCTGCTTGCGAGCGCTGGCGCCAGCGCCACCGTCCAACAGCCACGCAAACGCCGCCGCACCGCCGCGGCGACCACCGGCCGCGCGGCGCCCATAGTCAGGGTTGCGACGCAATCGCCGCGTCCCGCGGCGGCTCCGGCGCCAGTCGTCATCCAGGGCGGCCCCTGGACCGAGCCGACTTTTGCCGATTCCACGACGGGAGACATGGTGGACGGTGAAGACCTGGTCATTCGACGCGCGGCGGTAGAGGCTCTTGGACCTTATAACGGCTCCGTGGTGACAGTCGATCCCGGCACCGGGCGCATTCTCTCGATGGTGAATCAGAAGTTGGCGCTGAGCGCGGGTTTCCAGCCCTGTTCCACCATCAAGGTCGCAGTGGCGCTGGCGGGGCTGAGCGAAAAAGCCATCCGGCCGGCCAACCGGTTTCGACTGGGCGGTATGCGCATGGACCTGACTTACGCGTTAGCCCACTCGAATAACTATTATTTCGCCACGCTGGGAGAGAAGCTGGGTTTCGAAAAGGTCAGCCACTATGCCCACCTGTTCGGGTACGGAGAGAAGGCCGGGCTGAATGTTCCGGGCGAACAACCGGGGGCCTTTCCTTCCGCGGCGCCGCGCAATGGCGGAGTCGGCATGTTATGCAGCTTCGGCGAGGAGATCTCGCAGACTCCGCTGCAACTGGCGGCGCTGATGAGCGCCATCGCCAACGGCGGCACCTTGTACTACCTGCAATATCCGCCCAACCAGGTCGAGGCCCGAAACCTCGTTCCGCGGGTGAAGCGAAAGCTGGAAATCGGCAGCCTGATCCCCGTGATCAAGCCCGGAATGCGTGGGGCGGTCGAGTTTGGCACGGCGCACCGCGCCCGGGAGGATGGGCCTATTGCCGGCAAAACCGGCACATGCAGCGAGAACCACGCGCATCTGGGCTGGTTCGGTTCCTTCAACGACGCCGGACGGCGCAAGCTGGTGGTGGTGGTTCTGTTAACCGGAGGGCGGCCGGCCATTGGTCCGCTGGCCGCCGGCATCGCCGGCGACATGTACCGCCGCCTGGGAGAGCAGAACTACTTTGCGGCGTCGCAGCCGATCACGGCGGCGACGCTGGTTTCCAGCCAGATCTGCTGCGCGAAGTAGGCGGGGACGGCAGGCGGCACCGCCTGCCCCACCTTGGCTTCAAGCCAGCTCATCGAGGCACGCGAAGACTTCCCGGTAGAACTCAGGGTGGGCTTTCCAGGTCTGCGCGGTAACCAGATTGCCGTCGCGCACGGCGGGCTCGGAACTGTAGATGCCCCCGCCGCGTTCGACTTCGATGCGCACGTGGTCGTGGCAGGTGACGGTGCGGCCCTTGATCATGTCCGCCGCCGTCAGCACCTGGATGCCGTGGCCGATGGCGCAGATCAACTTGTCCTGGGCCGCGAACTCGCGCACCAGCGAGAGCAGGCTGGCGTTGTTGCGCAGGTACTCCGGCGCCCGGCCGCCCAGGATGATGATGGCCGCGAACTCCTTGGCCGCCACGGCCGTGATGGCCACATCCGCCTCCACGCAATGGCCCACGCGCTCGATGTAGGTTTCCCACCCCGGCTCGATGTCGTGGAACACCATGTGCAAGCGCCGCCGCGATGGCGCTGCTAACACCGGCTCCCATTGCGCCTCCAGAAACCGGTGGTACGCGTACAGCGCTTCGTAACTGTCGCCGCCATCACCCGTGACAATGAGGACTTTTCTGCTCATGGGGGCCAGCATAGCAGTTGCCGGAGGCCAGGGGGCGAGCTACTTGGCTAGTTTTTTGAGAATGGAGTCCACGTAATCGCGGGTTTCGGGAATATCCGGAATGCCGCCGGCCTGGTCTATGGTGGTGGGGCCGGCGTTGTAGGCGCCCAGGGCCAGCTTGAGATCGCCCTTGTACTTGTCGAGCAGTTGCTTGAGGTATTTGGCGCCGGCTTCGATGTTCTCTTTGGGGTCGAAGACATCGTGCACGGCGAGTTGCTCGGCGGTGTCCGGCATGAGCTGCATGAGGCCCTGCGCTCCTTTAACGGAGATGGCGCAGGGGCGGAAGGCGGACTCCTGCTCGATCACGGCGCGCAACAACTTGGCTTCGACATCCTGGGCTTTGGCGGCGTCATCGATGAGCGGCGCCACGGCTTCATCGGCGATAGGCTCGCAGGGCGGCGCTTGCGCCTCCTCCACCTGCATCTCGGCCGGCCACGGCGGGATCCATGCTCCCAAGTTCTGGGCCTGTTTGCGGGCGGCGGCGCGCTGCTTATCAATGGATGCGCGCATGAGATCGCCGGGCGCCGGTGCGGCCGCGTGCGGCGGCGGTTTAGCCGTGGGTGGGGGGATCGGAGCAGGCTCGGGGGTCTGGGTGGTTTGTGCGATGGCGCTAGAGGCGAGTAGAATCCACACCCATCTCATAAGAGGGTGGATCGGCAGCGCCGGGCTGGAACTTTAGGGTCGCGGCCGAGAGCAGCACCAGCGTAATCCATAGCAGGTCGGCCAGCAGCAGGTGGACCAGTTGCATCCATACCGGCGCCAGCAGCAGCAGGTTCACCACCCCGGCCACAATTTGCGCTCCCAGCAGAGCCACCAGGCTCCAGGCCCGGCCACCCACGTCCGGGCGGCGCGAAGCGCTGGAGACGGCGTAAAACAGCAGCCACGCGCCCACCGCGGCCGCGATCACGGGGTGCAGCAGGCGCAGGCGCAGAAAGATGTTGGACGCCGGGTCCAGATCCTGGGCCAGCCCCGCCGCCAGCGACGAGGCGGGGAAGAGCGTGTCTCCCAGCGCGGCGATGGCCCCGCTCACTCCCAGCACCGCTACCGACGCCAGGCTCACGGCGGCCATCCAGACAGCCCCGCGGCGCGGCCGGGCAGACGGCACCGCCGGCCCCGCCCTTTCCGTGCTCCACCACGCGGTGAGCGCCAGGCAGGCCAGCAGCGTCAGGGTATTGATGAGGTGCGTGGAAAGCGAGTAGGCGCGCGAAACGGAGGCGTTCTTGGCCACGTGTTGGAGCAGCACCAGGGCCGCGCCAATGAGCGCTTCGGTCACCAGAAACAGGGCCGAGAGTGTGGCGCCGAGCCGCACCGGATGCTGGCGCGGAAAGCGGCGAAACGCCCAGACGACCAGCAGCGCCACCAGCACCAGGTCGATCCCGCTCGTGACCCGGTGCGTGAACTCGATGATGGTGGCGGCGCTCGGGGAGTGTTGAGCAGCCGTTCCATTGCATAGCGGCCAATGGTTCCCGCAACCCGCCCCCGAGCCCGTGGCCCGCACGAATGCGCCCCACAATACGACTCCCAGGTTGTAGGCCAGCACGGCCCAGGCGTACCGCGCGAAGGTTTTCGGCATGGACGGCAAGTCTCATTGTAGCCCCGCAAAAAGATCTTGACAGGCCGCCGGTTCAATGCTATTTTTACAACAGGTTGCTGCTTTTGCAGCATATTGACATGAGGAAAGACGGACATCGCAATCTCAGCCGGCGCGAGCGCCAGATCATGGACATTCTCTACCAGAGCGGGCGCGCCAGCGCTTCCGAGGTTCATGCGGCCTTGCCGGACCCGCCCAGTTACTCGGCGGTGCGCGCCAAACTGCGCGTGCTCGAAGAGAAGGGCCACGTCCGGCACGCAGAGGAATCGCTGCGCTACGTATACCTGCCGACGGTGGCGCGCGAGACGGCGCGGCGGTCGGCGCTGCGCCACATGCTCTCGACCTTCTTTGAAGGCTCGGTGGAGCAGGCCGTGGCGGCGCTGCTGGATCTTTCGGCCGCCAATCTCTCGGAGCAGGACCTGGAGCGTATTTCGACCCTGATCGAAGAGGCTAGGAAGGAAGGAGCCAAGTCATGACGTGGGCGGAGTTGCTGGCGCAGAGCGCCTGGAGAGGAAGCATCGTTCTGTTGGCGGCTTTTGCCGCGGTGGCCGGGGGTGCCCCCTGGGCCCGCCGGGCCTCGGCGGCGGTGCGGCATTTCATCTGGACGGCGGCGCTGGCGGCGATGGTGCTGCTGCCGGCGGCCATGCTGGTGGCGCCGAGGTGGAGCTGGCGGGTGGCGACATCCGAACCGGTGCGGGCCACGGTGGCGGTGACTCAGCAACAGGTAGTGCCGATTTTGAAGACCACCGGCGCTACGAAGACGAATACCACGGATTGGGTCGTGGGGTTGTGGATGCTGGGCTGCGCCGTAGTGGCCGCGCGGTTTTTGCTGGGGGCGGGGCGCGCGTCGTGGATGGCGCCGCGCGCGGCGGAGGCGCGGCACGCGGGCGCCATGCTGGAAGAGCTGCGGCGCGCGCTGGGGATTCGCCGGCGGGTCCGCGCTCTGGAGAGCGCCCACGCTCCCATGCCGCTCACCTGGGGCGTCCTGCGTCCCGTGGTGCTGCTGCCGGAAGGGTCCCGGGAATGGCCGCCGGCGCGGCTGCGCACCGTGCTGCTTCATGAGCTGGCGCACGTCAAGCGCTTCGATCTGGTGGCGCAAGCCATCGCCCAGGCGGCCTGCTGCCTCTATTGGTTTCATCCGCTCGCCTGGATGGCCGCGCGGCAGCTTCGCAAAGAGCGCGAGCGGGCCTGCGACGACGCCGTGCTGAACCGCGGCGTGGCCGCGCCGGATTATGCCGGCCACCTGATGGACCTAGTGCGCGCGCTGGCCGCCACGCGGGCCCGCTGGGAGGACGCTCCCGCCATGGCCGAAGCGTCGGACCTGGAGCCGCGCGTGCGCGCCTTGCTGGACGGCACGCGCAGCCGCCACCCGTTGAGCCGGCGGGCGGCGCTCGCCATTGCGTCCGCAGCGCTGGCGGTGCTGCTGCCGGTGGCCGTCATCACGGCGCAGGCGCAAGCCGCGCGTGGATCTCTGGTGGGCGTGGTGGAAGACCCCAGCAGCGCGCACGTTCCCAATTGCCAGGTGACCGCCAAGAACCTGGACGGGACCAACCAGGAGGTCGCGCGCGCCAACGCTGCCGGCGAATACCGCTTCGCCGCCCTCCCGCCGGGGCATTACGCCCTTGAATTCCGCTCAGCGGGTTTCGCGGTCTTCAAAGCGGAGGTCACGGTGGAGGCCGGGAAAGCGGC
>Ga0326728_10019225_pt1 | contig 13290 bp, 7 predicted proteins | sample MB3enrmetagenome_FD_207602 | JGI IMG/M metagenome (GOLD analysis project Ga0326728, IMG submission 207602) | Lab enriched peat soil microbial communities from McLean, Ithaca, NY, United States - MB31MN | ecosystem: Environmental > Terrestrial > Soil > Wetlands > Peat | place: USA: New York...
GCACAGATATGGCGCAGCCGAAGGAGCGGGGTCCTTCCGATCTGCTCGACGGTGGAACCCGCGGACTTCCGAGTTATTCCGGGTGTCGCCAGTGCAGAACTCATTATGGTTGTAAGGACGGCCCTTGCCGCCGCCCTCGGGGCAGCCATCCAGCTTCTGCGGCACACATGACAGCCCCGCCCACGTTGTAGAGACACCACCCGTCGCGGTGCCCGGGCAACCACGAGGGTTGCCCCTACAATCCTATGGTAGGGAATGTTGACGGAAGTGTCAAGATTACGCTATCTTGGTCAATAGCACCGGCTCCGCACCTGCCGGGGCAGCGCCACGAGTCGGCTTCCGCTGGCCGAGCGCTACGAGTCACCGAAGAGTGGCCCCCAGAATCAGGAGCGGGATTACGAGTCAAATTGGGGCAGCACCTATTTAAAGGAGGTAAGCAATGTCAGGGTATGCTTTTCCTGAAACGTTGGTTAGCACGGACTGGGTTGCTGAACATGCAGGCGATCCGAAGGTCCGTATCGTGGAGGTAGACGTCGATACGTCCGCGTATGGTGAGGGACACGTGCCCGGAGCGGTCGCCTGGGCCTGGAACAAGCAATTGTGCGATACAGTCCGCCGCGACATCCTTCCCCAGGATGCCTTCGAGGCGCTCATGGAGGAGTCTGGAATCCGCAATGACACCACTGTGATTCTCTATGGGGACAACAACAACTGGTTCGCTGCCTGGGCATTCTGGCAATTGAAGATTTACGGCCACAAGGACGTGCGACTCATGAACGGAGGCCGAAACAAATGGATCGCAGAAGGCCGGGAACTAACCACCGATGCGCCGAAAACCCCGCGCGCTCAGTATCGGGCCTCGAAGCCGGATCTCTCTCTCCGCGCGATCCTTCCCCAGGTCCAAGAGGCCATCAACCAAGGGAGCGTTCCCTTGGTTGATGTCCGCAGCCCAAAGGAGTTCACAGGTGAGCTTCTAGCGCCTCCCGGTTTGCCGGAGACGTGCCAGAGAGGCGGACACATCCCCTATGCCCGCAACATACCCTGGAGCAAGGCCTGCAATGACGACGGGACCTTCCGTTCCATCGATGATCTGAGGAGAATATACGCCTCGGAAGGGATCGACGGCACCAAACCCATTGTCGCCTATTGCCGCATCGGCGAGCGGTCGAGCCACACCTGGTTCGTGCTGAAGTACCTCCTGGGTTTCCCGAACGTTAGCAATTACGATGGTTCCTGGACCGAATGGGGCAACTTGGTAGGCGCGCCGGTGGAAAAGGGTACTGCGCCTGCGGCTGACTGATACGACCACCCGGAGTAGATCTACATGAAAGCCGAGGAGCACTCGACAAGGACTCTGAAGTTAGGGGAATGGGAGGTCAGGCTTACGTCCTACAAGCTTGGCAACACATATCACTGCACCGCGGACAACGTGGAGCCCGGGGCATGGTTAGCCCGTGCCCAGGGCGCCACCCGCGAGGAAGCCGAGAATCGCGCCAGCCAACGCGCCCGCAAATTGCTTGGCCGCACGCGGCGAGAGCCAAGTCAAGAGCGCTGAGTCTAGAGAACCTTGAGCTCTCCAGGCAGGCTAGCCTCCACCGGCCCCTCTGAGGAAGCTACCATCTCGTCCAACACCTCAAAAAGCCGTCGCGGCTGTATGGGTTTCGCGATGTAGCCGTCCATGCCCGACGCCAGGCAGCGCTCCCGGTCGCCTTGCATGGCGTAAGCCGTCATGGCGATGATGGGCAAGTGCTGGCGTGCGGTTAGTTCTCTCTTACGGATCGCCGCCGTGGCTTCAAACCCATCCATCTCGGGCATCTGGACGTCCAGCAGGGCCACATCGAAGGTTTCCCTGTCGAACCATTCCAGGGCTTCGCGTCCGTTGTTAGCGACGGCCACCCGATGTCCACGCTTTTCGAGCAGGCGAACCGCCAGTTTCTGGTTCACTTCGTTATCCTCGGCTAAGAGGATTCGGAGGGACTTCTTTTCTTCGCGTAGGGAGTGGCGCGTGACCAAAGCCGGCCCGTTGGTCTGTAGGTTAGAGCCCAAAACCCGCAAAATGGCGTCCAGAAGTTCGGACTCTCCGATAGGCTTAGTGAGGTAAGCAGCGACGCCGAGTTGCCGGCAGCGTGCCGCATCGCCCCGTTGCCCGGCGGAAGTCAGCATCACGATCGTGGCGTCCGATAATCGCGGATGTCTGCGAATCTCCTCGACCAGATCGAATCCGTCCATGTCGGGCATGTTGACATCCGTGAGCACCAGCGAAAAGGGCGTTCCGGCATTGAGCGCCTGCTCCAGGAGGCTCAGGGCCGCCTGGGCGCCTCCGGCTAAAGTGGGTTTCATGCCCCAACCCCATAGCATCTCCTCCAGGATCCGCCGGTTCGTGGCGTTATCATCCACCGCCAGCACTCGCACATTGGCCAAGCTGGAAGGGAGCGCAGGCCAGGCCGGCTCGCAAGACTCCGCCACACCCAGGCGCACCGTGAAGTGGAACGTACTGCCTTGGCCCGGCGCGCTCTCTACCCAAATGCAGCCGGCCATCATCTCCACGAGGCGCTTAGAGATGGTCAAACCCAAACCGGTGCCCCCGTAGTGGCGCCCGTTGGAGCCGTTAGCCTGGGTAAAAGACTCGAAGATGGCGCCCTGTTTATCAGCAGGGATACCGACACCGGTATCCTGCACACTGAAGTGCAGGCACGCGCAGTCTTGTTCTGCCCGTTGCTGTGCGACTCTGACATTTACTTCACCTTTGTCGGTGAACTTCAAGGCGTTACCCACTAGATTGATGAGGACTTGCCGCAGACGGCCGGGATCACCGAGCAGACTCTCGGGCACCTCGCGATCAACCCGGTAGTTCAACTCCAGACCCTGTTGGTGGGCGCGCACAGCCAGAGTCTTGATGGTGGGTTCAAGGCTCGCGCGCAACTTGAACGCAATGGCCACAAGTTCCAGCTTGCCGGCCTCGATCTTGGAAAAATCCAAGATGTCATTGACGACCGTCAACAGGTTATAGGCGGAGGTCTGGACCATCTCCAGATAACTGCGCTGCTCGGCGTTCAGGTCCGTATCCAGCGCGAGCTCCGTCATCCCGAGCACGCCGTTCATGGGCGTGCGGATCTCGTGGCTCATGTTGGCCAGGAATTCACTCTTGGCTCGGTTGGCTGCATCAGCCGCCGCCTTCGCCCTTTGTAGTTCCGCATTCGCCTGCCTTTCAGCGGTCACGTCGCTAAAGCTCCAGACCCGTCCGGCAGGTGCACCGCCCACGAGCCAAGGCTCGGAGTGGCGCTCGAACACCCGGCCATCGCAGCACTCCAGTATGCAATCGCTCTTGATAAGGGGGTCCGCGTGCAGGCTCTCCACTCTGCTCCGAGCCTCGTCGGGCGCCTTCAACTGAGCAAACATGAACTCCAGCATGGGCTGGTCTTCGCGCGCAGCGATGATCTCGTCTGGAATGTGCCAGAGTTCTTGGAATTTTTTGTTCCAGGTTACTATTCTCCCACCTGATGCCACCACCAGGAGCCCGTCGGCCGTTGACTCCAACGTCGAGCGAATCACACCTGTTTGCTCCTCCACACGGCGGCGAAGCAACCACACCCAACCGGCAGTGGCGAGGATGAGCAAAGCCATCAAGGAGAGCAGCGCTAATAGGCGTCCGACCGTCCACCAGGATGGCGTCCTTAATATAACAATGTCCTGCGGACCGCGTAGGAGTATGCGAAACCCGGCGACGGCGCGGTTTTCATCACTTTCCACAACGCACACGCCCTTCAGCCTTAGCTCACTGCCCGGTCTGGGCGGGATGAATTGATTATCCCCTCCAGGTAGCTCTGCATTGAAGGTTGTGTTTCCCGATTGTAAAGCAAGCACCTGGGCCCCTGCCTGGGCCGAGCTTCCGAGCAATCGGCCATGAGTCGAGATGAGTTCGGCGTCGTGAAGGCTACCCCCTGCATTATCGGCACTGACCTCAGTAGGTCTAGGAGCGGAGGTCTCCCCAACGGGACGAAAGACGGCATCATCAAGCATGGGTGAGTAATTGCCGAACCTGGGGAATCCGACCACTTCAACTAAGGTTCCAGGTTTGACCGCAGTATTCTGGCGAGTTCGTACGAAAAGGTTATCCTTGCCGTCCGTGACAAATAAGGAGCTCCCGTTTCGTTGCAGGGCAACAACGCCCCTCACCTTAAGCAAGGAGCCTGCCGCTTGCACCGCGGCCTGAGACAGGCTTGAGATCGGCTGGAGAGGTTCCGAAAACGGGTCTTGAGGCGGGGGTTGCTCCACGACTATGTCTGCCGCGCGCGGAAGCACCAATTCGCAGCCGATGAGTTGGTCGCGGTCGTTATGAACCGATGAGGATACCCCCTTCAGCAGGACGCGCGCGCCATACAGGGCGGGCACGGTTTGGAAATTGCCCTGTTCGACCATCCCGCGCAGGCGCAATCCATCGGACTCGATCGTAATCATCAAATCGCCACTCACTACTTCCACCGAGTGGACCATCCCTTCAACTGACACCCACTGGCTATCTTCCCGGTCTTGCAACACCCACGAGACAGGCACTCGCCGCGCCGGCGGGATGGCGCCTTGGCCGTCAATGGTTACCTTGGCATTCTTGATCATGGGCGCTGTGCCTGGATCGGTCGTTCCTTCGACCGTCACAAGTTGGCCAGGCTTCAATGGGCCGTAGCTCGCATCGACGTCGACGTAGATTCCACCGGTGGCGTCCTGAAGGAAAAGACCGGGAGGCTCGTTCTCCCGCACGTAGCAGGTGACCACGCCGTGCACTCGCACGGGATAGGCTCGGGCAGCCTGCTCGGGCGTGAGCCGCCTGATTTCCCGGACGGTTTGAAGCAAGGGGAGGGCGTTCTGGGCGGAGGCAGGATGAGGACGGGCGGTGGCGCCGGCCGCCGCGATCAAGGTACACATGGCTAGCCTAGATACGACGTGCGCGACTCGTTTTGGCCGGCCCAACACTCCCACTGCCCCTTCCAGGAATCACTTTCAGGGAAATTATCGGCTTCCTCAAGGTTTTAGGCAATGGTACAGAAGAACCATGCGGATCACAGGCTTACTCGATTTCGGCCTGACTGCTTGCTGTTATACAAGCGCTGATCCGCCTTGTTCAAGAGGGATTCGGGAGAATCCCCGGGAGCGACAATGGCCGCGCCGACGGAGACGGTCATTCGGACCTCGGAGCGGTCTACGCGCACAGTAGACTGGGCGACCAGCCTTCGGAATTTCTCGCACGCCCTCGCCAGGGCTTCTCTCGAAACGCCGGGAAGAATTGCCATAAACTCGTCGCCGCCCCAACGTCCCACCACGTCGGAGGCGCGCAGACAATTTGCGAGGGTCCTGGCCACCGCGACGAGCGTAGAGTCTCCGGCGACATGGCCGTAGGTATCGTTGATCTTTTTGAATTCGTCCAAGTCGGCCAAAATAATCCCGAACGGAGCGCCGGACTTTGAATGTTTATCGAGATACTGAGAGAGCTGTTGCTCCAAGTACCTGCGGTTTCCCACCTGGGAGATCGGATCCAGAAAGGCAAACCTCGCGAGCTCCCTGGCTCGCTCTCGCACAGCCCTCTGCCGGGAATTATCATTGAAGAGCTCGATCACACCGACGACTTCACTGGCTGTCCCGCGAATCGGAGCCACCCGAACCTCCACGGGAACTCTGTGTCCACCTCTATGGCGGAAGTAAACGTCCGCTCGGCGCAGACGGCCGTCCTCGATGGTACGCCGCAGAGGGCAGTCTCCCTCACAAAGCAGGCACCCGACGTCTTCGCCGTGCGTCAGGAAGTTGTCGGAGCAGCGTTTGCCCACAACTTCGTCGGACCTGTATCCGATAAGGAATTCCGCTGTATTGTTCCAGTACGAAATTCGGCGTTCCCGATCAGCGATGTAAACACCGTCAGGAAGGCTGTCCATCACGCGTTTGAGGAGATCGGCCTGTTCATCCGAGGACAAAACCGGAAGAAAGGGAACAGGAGACTCCATGTATTCTCTCCCTCATAAGCCACGCCGAGCTGCGCAATCCATAACGGATCAGCGCCGAAGGCTTACGGCGCCGGGACAGACGGAAGCTTCATGCACTCCCCTAGCCTTTGACTTCCCTTTAGCAACCCCGGGTCTTTAGATTATACACCCAACCGGCTCGCAGCTATTCTTCTTCCACTATCGCTAGGTCCCAAGGCTTGAGTGAGACCGATTGTAGATGGGTGACCGCGTTGCCGGTCAAGAGATCTTTCCCTGCCGCGTTAGGATAGGCAAACGATTTTGCTTCACTGGAATAGTTGAAATAGTAATGGAGTTGCTTGCCGAGTCGGTTCACGCCATGCCTGACGCGGATCGGGGCGGGCAATTGCTGATCGGGCCCGGCGAGGGCGGCCTCCTTGAGCACATCGAGGAGCACGTTTTTTTGTAGCGTATCGGAAAGATATGTGCCCTCGTAGAGGAATGTTCCCGATCCATAGTGGTTCTCAGTGATGGCCGGCCAGCGTCCAAAGAAGGGATGGTCGTACCAGGCGCGCGCCTGCGCATGTTCCGGCATGAGAAACTCCGCCCAGTAGCTGACCTTGTTGCCTTCGGCGGCATGGAAGGGATCGCCCTTGAGCGCCAAAGGCTTTTCAAGATTGGAAAACTCCTGGTAGCTAAAGCCCGCCGCCTCGCGCAACGGTCCGGGCGCCCGCACCCAGCGCACGGCTGAATTCTCGTTGCAAAAACCGCTCTTGAAGGTCATGACCACGTGGCCGCCATTCTTCACGTAATCCGCGATGCGGCCGAGGAGGGCGTCATCAGCGATATAGAGGGCCGGAACCACCAACAGCTTGTAGCGCGAGAAATCCGGCGTCTCCGGAAAAACAAAGTCTACGCCCACATTCAGGTCGTAGAGCGCTTTGTGGAGTTGCCGCACAAGGGAAGCGTAGTCCGCCGAGGGTTGAGACGATGACCATTGCGGTCCGCCTATGGCGAAGGGCATGAAATCAATCGCATTCATCGAGTCGCGGCTCCACAAGATGGCCACAGGGTTCGAGATCTTCAGGTCAACGAGGTGCGGTCCGATCTTTTCGAGTTCGTGGGCCGTGCGCGAGACTTCAGCATAGGCGCGGTTGGGCTCCAAATCGTGCGACAGGACACCCTTCCAGTAGGTCTCCTGATTGGCTGCAATCGACGCCCAATGCCAGTACTCCACCATATTGGCGCCGTTGGCGAGATGCGTGTAAACATCCGCCCGCAACTGTCCGTCATAAGGCGGGAATTGGAAGGCGGAAGTCCAATCGGTGGTTTGCGCGTTGGTCTCCGTCACCAGGAAATTCGTTCCTCGGAGGGACCGCGCGAAGTCCTCGTTCAGGGCCTGCTCCGCGCCGTCGAAGTGATCCTGCGTGCCGTGATAGACGTTGATGGCGGGGACATCCAGCACGCTCGCGATCGCTTCCTCATTCACGTCGTTTCGCATGGCGCCGCCAAAATCCGTGGTGACGAATTGATCAGGGCGCCGGTACTGGCGGACCAGCGCGGCCTGCCAAGCGAGGAAACCGGTTACACGCATCTGCGCCCAGCGCGACCACTCGAGCTTGTAGCCGGTGCTCTGAGCACCATCACGAGCGGGCAGGTCTTCCCACTCATTCACATCCTCGCCCCAGTAATTGAGGAACCACGCCTTGTTTAAATTGGCGGTCGAGCCAAACTTCTCACGCAGGTGATTGAGGAAGCCCACGCAGACGTCGCGGTTCGAGGCGCCATAGGACGATGTCTCGTTGTCGATTTGCCATCCGATCACCGTGGGATTGTCCTTGTAGTGTTCCACCAGATTGCGAATCACGCGTTCGCAATAAAAGCGGTAAACGGGGCTATCCGTGTCCATGTTCTGACGCATGCCGTAGAATGTTTCTGCCCCGCCCAGCGGGCGTGCCAGAACTTCCGGATGCGCGTGATAGAGCCAAGTGGGGATCGAATAGGTCGGTGTTCCCATGATAACTTTGATCCCCGCCTTGCCCATGGCGGCGACAACGCGGTCCATCCATGCGTATTCGAAGTGCCCGTCAGCGGGCTCCCACAAGCTCCAGGTGGATTCCCCCATGCGCACCACGCTGAAGCCGGCCTGCTGCATGAGCGCGACATCTTTGTCGAGCCGATCGTAGGGCATGTACTCGTGATAATAAGCCGCGCCATAGAGCACGTTTTGCAAGGGAGGGATGGCGGAAGAATTCCCCGCCTGCGCCTGGGTAGGGCCAACGCCCAGACCGAGATAAAGAGCGACTACGGCGACCATGCCGATCCACCCCTTCGTCCGAAATAGAACCACAAAGGTTTGAAGCATAAGCCGACCTCCTGATGCCGGATAAGCACTTTCATTTCAACAGAATTTCGAGACTGAGCGGTGCAGTAAAGTTTTTCAAACGGAATTCCGTGTTAGCTCGTTCCATCCAGAATGAGGCAAACTGCAAAGCGGGGATGTACGACTTTTTATCCGTTTTATGCCTACGAACCATTGTGGGCTTTTTGTCATAATGCCCCCGCCCAACCCCCTTTGGCAGTCACCACCCTTGCCGCATCGCGTTTCCAGCCGGACGGGACAGCCGGTCCGCGGGAAGACAGGCGAGAGTGCATGTCCCACAAGCACAGGCGAGAGCGCATGACCTACACGGACAGGCAAGAGTGCCTGTCCTACTTGCGCAGGCAGGAGCGCCTACCCTACAGGGGCAGTTCTGCTACCCAGCCTGCGGGCCGAGCGAAGCGAGGAACGGCACTGCCTCTTGATTCTCTCACGCCTTCTCAATCGCGCGGAGTATGGGTAATTGTCCGCACCATGGCCCAGAAGTTCTCGAGCGGCGTATCCAACTGGACGTGGTGTGTGGGGCCCAGGATGAGCCCGCCATTCCGGCCCAGGGTCCCCAGGCGGGCGATCACCTCCCGCTCAACATCCGCCGGTGTCCCAAAGGGCAGCGTATACTGCTCGTCCATCGATCCCCAAAAGCAGAGTCGACCGCCAAACTCGCGCTTGAGCCCGGCCGGGTCCATGCAGGCGGGTTGGATGGGATTCAGAACATCCACACCGATCTCGATCAGTTCCGGTACAATCGGCATAATCATGCCGTCCGAGTGATAGGCGACCTTCACCTGCGGATTGATGGCCTTCAGCTCCGCAATGAAATTCGCCATGCGCGGTTTAAGAAACCTGCGCCAGCAGTCCGGGGAAATGACCATGGCGTGTTGTCCGCCCACATCATCGCCCGTCCAGACCATGTCGACGCCCATTTTGACCAGCCGCTTGGCGGCGCGCAAATGATATTGGTAAGGAATATCGAGAATCCTCTCCGCCATTTCGGGATTGAGCGTGAAGTCCATGAGCATTTGCTCGAGCCCACGCAAGGCCCAGGCCGTTTCAAAGATTGTGGTTACGGTGACGCCCACAATCCAATACTCATCCTGGAATTCTCGCACCGTGCGTTCGGCATCGCGATAGAGTTCCGGGCGGTTGGGGTCCGGGGGGCGGTAAGTTTCAAGGGCCGAGTCTTCAGCCAGGGGGTGTGAAGCCATCTCCGTGTAGCTGCCCTTGCCGAAGCGCGTGGCATACTCGCATTGCTTCCACCCAACACCCCATTCGTCGGTGTAGTCGCCTGCTTCCTGGTAATAGCAATTCGCCCAGCCCACCGAGGTCAGGAGCATGTCTTCGCCGAGCGCCCGCTCGAGTTCATAAGTATTGCCGCCCCCGTGCGGGTTGTGCGCCGCGCGATCTTGCTTGAGCATGTCGTGGCGGAGCCGGGAAGCAAACTCGGGCGTGAAACTGATCTGCATCGGACACCTGTCTGGTTGCTCATGGTTGAGCGCCATGAGAACTCTCTCGCGGTGCTTCATTGAGGTCCTCCTTTCGGTGGCCGCAGAAAAGGCCCACCGTGATTAGTCCGACAGCCGACTGATTTTAACCCGCAAATACTCGGCGCGCACACGAGATTCTTTGCCTCGGCTCTCCTGAAAGTCACCGCACGCATGTCATTCCCGCGTAGGCGGGAATCCAGTTCTTCCGGACATGGACCCCCGCGTGCGCGGGGGTGACGACGCTGATTCTCACTTGCTCGGGTGGGCCAAAGGCCCATGGAAACTCCGTCGAGAGTCACCTCATTCCCGCGAAAGCGAAAATACAACCCGCGCCTGGCGCATACACTGGGGCTGGCGCAGTGCGAATCCCCGCGATACGCGGGTGGCACATACGTGCCGGTGGTTTTTGCCGGCATGTATGCGCCCCTACAGAATCAGAGAAGCGCAAACATGCCAGAAAACGCGGGTGGCGCATACACTGGGGCTGGCGCGGACCGAAGCTCTACGATACACGGGTGGCGCATACGTGCCGGCGGTTTTTGCCGGCATGTATGCGCCCCTATAGATTCAGAGAAGCGCAGACATGCCAGAATACGGCACGTCCCGCGGTAATTAGCGGCTTCGCCGCCCCGTCTTGCGGAAAGGCTTTGCCTTTCCGAGCCTGCTCGATCCAGTTGCTGGCTTTTCGGCGAGGCTGTGCCTCGCCCTGAAGTTTCTACATTTCTGCTGGCCCATTCCCCGCACCGGACCCCCAGCAATGACGGCGCAAACCTAAGGTGCGGTTTTCGACTTACCGCTCATGTGGATTACTTCCGAATTGCCGACACGCTCAGAACCCGTCAATGAGCGCTTTGATCGTTGGCAATTACTGAGAATCGGACTTGGCACGACAAACCCGATCCTCAACGAGTAGATTGGCAGTTTATCTAGCTTCGGGCTTCGTCCCTTCCCGCTGCTCCGTCGAGAATCAGCGCGATCTCCGGATGGCCTGCCTTTTGCGCGATCTCGCTCAGTGTCGCGCCTTCGGGCGACCGTAACGTCCGAAGCGCGCCGCGCTCGATCAGCAGTCGTACGATCTCTTCACGGCCGCGCGTAATGGCGTAGGCCAGCGGAGTGTGCCATGCTTCAGCGTCCCAGGGAAACAGCCCGTAGTCGCGGAATGCCCGGTCGAGCGCTGCGGGGTCATCTTCCAGGACGGCTTTGACGCGCTCGGCCATGCCGTATTGGATCGCCTCGATGATGTCGATCGGCCCGCGCAGAATCAGGTCGCGGGCTTCTTTGTGACCGGCGTAATCGGCCCATCCGGCCGGCGTGCCCCGATACTTCTCTTCGCGCGCGCGGACATCAGCGCCGTGCTTCATCAACACGTCAATCGCGCTCACGTTCCCGTGAAACGCCGCCGCATGCAGCGGCGTGTACCCGCTAGTCGAGTCGATCGAGGTCTTCGGATCGTCGTGTACATTAACCGACGCTCCATTGCGGATCAGCGTCTCGATCACATCGCCCGGCGCGCGTTCGCTGGCGCGAAGGATCAAGTTGCCCCATCGTCCGCCGGGCTTCAGTGTACCGGGATCTCTACGTAGCAGTCTTTCGACGTCCGCGGTTCGATCGAGAGCCACTGCGGCCGGCAGCCGCACCTTCGCTCCGCGCTCCAGCAGCACTTGTGCCAGGTCGTGCCTGCCCAGGAGCGCCGCCAGATCGAGCGCAGAAAAACCGGCTTCGTCGAGCGACTCCGTGTTAGCACCGAGGTCGAGCAGCGTCGCGAGCGACGCGGGTTGATTCTTCATGACGGCGAGATGCAGCGGCATGGGGCGCATCCTCATTCCGTTCATGCGCCGCTCGAGATCGCTCGGCGTGCGCGCGACCAGCTCACGAATCACCTCTGCTTCGCCCATCGCGACCGCGGAAGAGATATTGTGTCTCGCGCCGTGCGCCACGAGATACGCAACGATCTCGGGATTGGGCTGGATGTAATCCCACGCCGTCGCCCACCCGATCACTCCCAGTTCGTGGTAGTCGCCTTCGCCGATCGTATCGGCCCCATGTTCCACCAGGAGACGAATGATGGGGAGGCGATGCTTCTCCACGGCGAAATGGAGCGGATACGCGTTGTCACCTTCGCAGCGGATGTTGGGATTGGCGCCGTGCTCGAGCAGCAGCTTGACGGCCGCCTCGCGGTTGCCGAAGACGGCTTGGTGCAGCGCCGTTCTCACGCCCTCCCCGCCGCGCTCGTCAATGAACTCCGGATGCGCATCAAGCAGCGCATTGAGTCGCGCGAGGTCACCCCTTCCAGCGGCATCGCGCAGAGACGCGACCCCCTCTGCGGTCGAGCTGGCTGCTTCAAGCGTCTTGACATGAGACTGCAGCTTGGACCAGGACGCGAATCCATATTCGCTCGCAATCACCAACTGCGCGTCCGCAAGCGCGAACCGCGGCGCGGCGACCTGTTCTTCCGACAGGTTTCTCCAGCGCGGATGGTTCTCGCGAATGCGAGTCAGAGCCTCGGAGTCCGCGGCCCGCTGATGCTTCAACAGGGACTTGGCTTGTTTCTTGAGTTGTTCGAGACTGGGATTCGGCGGGAGTTGCCTTGACATGGAAATCTCCTTTCCGTTCGTGGCCTGTGTCCGCACCGCAGGCAGAAAGAAGATTTGTCAGATTGTAGCCGTGCAATTCCAGCAGGGTGGGCTCGGCCCTTTCCGCGGACTGGATGCGCCCCGTGCGCCGAAGACCAAGGATAACTCCTGGCTTATGGCCAAGTCAACAGCCGCCTGGCCACTCAACGCGTACCGGCTCCGCAACGCTCGCCGCACACATCGTTCCCGACCAGAACCACGCGTCCGACGATCAATTCATTAGGCGGTTCAAGCACCAGCCAGAGTGCTCCGTCATCGGCCAACGAGATTGGCAACGATAGGCAGGCTTTCCTTCACCGAACGACGTTCTGCTCGGTTAACGAGCCACTCGGAAGCTGGACAGGAGCGGTCAAGTTGCCGATAAACCGCTTGACCGCCGAGACGCGCGGCGCCTGGCTGAGGATTCGTAGGTTACGCTGGAGCAGTGGTGCAGGCATGGAATGGTGGGCGGCCCTTCGACCCCGCCGGGGAGCCCCCGCACATTATCCCGTTGGTTTGCAGCCCGGAAAATGTGGAAACTCCAGGGCGAGACTGCGCCTCGCCGGTTGAGGCACAGCCTCAACATAAAAACAAGATCCGAGGCCGAGCCCGGAAAGGCAAAGCCTTTCCGCAAGGCGGGGCGGCGGAGGGTAGTGGCGTCATTTGCATCGAAAGGGTGCTCCCAACATCGTCATTCCCGCGAAAGCGGGAATCCACTCCGCAAACCTCCGGGAATGCGTTGTCTAGGGACTGGATTCCCGCTTTCTCGGGAATGACTGCGTATGCCAAGGGGCGCTAACTGCAAATGACGCCACTGCCCGGCGGAGCCGCTCGGCAGGGAAAACCACGATGATGGCTGATGTGCC
>Ga0326728_10019226_pt1 | contig 13290 bp, 13 predicted proteins | sample MB3enrmetagenome_FD_207602 | JGI IMG/M metagenome (GOLD analysis project Ga0326728, IMG submission 207602) | Lab enriched peat soil microbial communities from McLean, Ithaca, NY, United States - MB31MN | ecosystem: Environmental > Terrestrial > Soil > Wetlands > Peat | place: USA: New York...
GTCAAGTTTCCCCTGATTGAAAACGGCAAAGGCACCCAGGCCGTCCACGACACTGTGACCGCGTTTCGCGCGGGCCAGCGCAGCGGCACCGCCTGCACCAAAAACGTCGGTGAAGTCACCGGCAGCAACAAGAAACCGTGGCGGCAGAAGGGCACCGGCCGCGCCCGCGCTGGCTCCAACCAGTCCCCCTTGTGGGTGGGCGGCGGTGTGGTGTTCGGCCCCAAGCCCCGCGACTTCAGCAAGAAAGTTTCCAAGAAAACCCGCGCCCTCGCGCTGCGCAAGGCCCTGAGCGAACGCCTCAAGGCCGGCGACGTGGTGGTGGTGGACGATTTGAAACTCTCCACGCCCAGGACCAAGGACCTCATCAAGGTCATCACCGCCTTGGAAATCAAGGGTTCCACGCTCCTCGTCTCCAATGGCGAGGCTGACCAGAATCTGGCCCTGGCCTCGCGGAACATCGAGAATGTCACCGTGACCACCAGCGATTCGTTGAACACCTACGACGTTCTCCGCCCGGACAAGCTCGTCTTTACCAAGAGCGCGTTTGAAAAAGTTGAATCCCGTTTGATCAAGGAATAATCATGACCCCTTTTGAAATCATCAAGACCGTGCGCCTGACCGAAAAAGGCACCCGGCAGGGCGAGAAGTACAATCAATACACCGTGGTGGCCGACCGCCTGGCCACCAAGCCGCAGATCAAGCAGGCCGTGCAGGAACTCTTCAAGGTAAAAGTTCTGGCCGTCAACACCCTGAACGTGCGCGGCAAGGCCCGGCGCAAGCGCACCATCCAGGCCGGCCGCGCTTCCGACTGGAAGAAGGCCATTGTCACCTTGAAAGAAGGCGACCGCATCATTTTGACCTGAGCGGCGCGTAAAAATTGCAAACGGCGCGGAACTTTCCGCGCCGTTTTTTTATGGGGGGCACGAGAGGAGCGCCGACTTGCAGCCGGCTTTTGGCCGCCGACCGCGAAAAGCCGGCTGCAAGCCGCCGCTCCGCCCCTCGGTCCGGGTGTTGGGTTTTGGCGAGGCTCCGGCGATGGCGCAGAAATCTGGTTTAGCGGCCCGCCCTCATCCTGACCTTCTCCCCCAGGAGAAGGAACAGGCGGCGGCGTGTTTTGGTTGTGCGAATGGCCATCCGGCCAAGGCAGTCGCGCATTTTTCAAAGAGCCGGAGTGCGTGAAAGTCCTCGCCCCGGGGGAGAGGATTTAGGTGAGGGCGGGCTGCAAATTATTTTCATTCTGAGCGCATTATTTGGAAGGCAGATTTTGTCAGGGCGCGTCACTCCACGCGCCGTTTTTGTGTTCGGACGCCCGGCGGGCAGAGGACTGCCAGCCTACCAGTCTTTGCCATCCTCGATCCTCAATCCTCAATCCTCATATTTTCCCTGTCGCCCCGACTTGGAAAATATGCTACAAATGACGAAGGCATGGTTTCCTCTCAAACCAGCGAAAAGTCTTCGAAAACAGGCGCTCCACGCACTGAGCCCTGTCTTGCCCGCTCCCTGGCCGAGACCCTGGCGGAGGAGCCCTCGCTGGAGGCGGTCACGATTGATCACGTCCGGCATAAAATCTCAGTGGCAACCCTCGGACGGACGGACGTCGAAAGGCTTACCGAAAGCGTTTCGCACAAGCTCGCCGCCGCCCAGTCCGGGACCGGCGATTGCGGGCTGCTCGCGGGCAGGGAGGAATGCGTCCGCTGCGAACATCCCCTTTCCGAGGCCCAGCGGCGGAAGATCACCATTCGCACCGAAGGCACCGCCACGACCATTGCCCGCGTGACCTGCCCCACTGCGCCCTCGTTCTGGCGCTGGCGCGACCTCCCGCTGCCCCGCATCGAGCCGCGCACCATTGAATTCGAGGAGGAGGACGCGGAGCATCATCCCGACGAATGGAAATGGCAGTTGGCGGCGGCGGCGCTTTGCGGAGTCTTCGCGGTGCTGGCCGGTTTCGCCGCGCCGGGAATGTTTCGCATTTCCCTTTTCGTCCTCGCCTATCTGGCCGGCGGCTTTTTTCCCGCCGAGGAAGTCTGGGAGCGCCTGCAAAAGCGCGTGCTGGACATTCATTTTCTCATGCTGGCGGTGGCGGTCGGTGCGGCCTGCATCGGGGCCTGGGCGGAGGGCGCCATCCTGCTGTTCCTTTTTTCCCTGTCCGGCGGGCTGGAACACTACGCCCTGGGCCGGACGCAGAAGGAAATCCGTTCGCTGTTTCGCGACGCGCCCAAAACCGCCATCGCGATTGACGCGCGCGGCGTCGAGACGGAGGTGCCCGTCGAGAAAATCCGCGCCGGCGCGCGCCTGTTGATCAAACCCGGCTCGCAGTTTCCAGTGGACGCGGAAATCGCCAAAGGCGGCACCGCCGCCGATGAATCCAACCTGACTGGCGAAGCCGCGCCGGTTGAAAAGAGGGTGGGCGACCTGGCCCTGGCCGGGACCATCAACCTTTGGGGCGCGGTGGAAGTGACCGCCACCCGGCCCGCCGCCGAAAGTTCGCTGCAAAAAATCATCAAGCTCATCAAGGAAGCGCAGCAGCGCAAAGCGCCCGCGCAACAGTTCGCCGACCGCTTCAGCACCATATACACCTATGCGGTGCTCGCCCTGTCGCTGGCCATGTTTTTTGTGTGGTGGCAGGGGATGCATCTGCCGGCCTTCACCTCGACCGCCGCGTTGCACAGCGCCTTTTACCGGGCGATGACCCTGCTGGTGGTTTCGTCGCCGTGCGCGCTCGTGTTGTCCATTCCCTCGGCGGTGCTGGCGGCCATCGCCTTCGGCGCGCGGCACGGAATTCTTTTCCGCGGCGGCGCGGCGGTGGAAAAACTGGCCGACGTCAATGTGGTTTGCCTGGACAAAACCGGGACGCTGACCACGGGCGAACTGCGCGTGGAGAAAGTGGAAAGCTTCCCGCCCGGACGCGAACTGGACATCGCCCGCCTGGCGTATTCGCTGGAAAAACTTTCGACCCACCCGCTGGCCCGCGCCATCACGCGCCACGGCAAACAACAAGGCCTTCAACCGGTGGAGCTTCAGGACTTCGAATCCGTCACCAGCCACGGCCTCAAGGCCCGGGCAAACGGCGTCGCCTGCCGTCTGGGCGGGCGCGACTGGTTTGACCTGGAGCGCCGGGGATTTGACACGACCGCCCCCGCGGTGGACGCCGGGTTTTCCGAAATCTGGGTCGAAGCCGGCGACCTTCTGGGCCGGGTCATTTTGCGCGACGACATTCGTCCGCAATCGGCGGCGGTGGTCGCGGAATTGCGCGAGGAGGGGCTGCGGAGCGTGGTGCTGACGGGAGATCGGCGCGCGGCCGCCGAACATCTCCGCAGCGAGTTGAGTCTGGACGACGTGCGGGCGGAGTTGAAACCGGAACAGAAGGTGGCCGCCATCCGTGAGTTCAGCGCGCACGGCGGCCGCGTGGCGATGATCGGCGACGGCGTCAATGACGCCCCGAGCCTGGCCGCCGCGCATATCGGCGTGGCGATGGGCGCGCGCGGTTCCGATGCCGCGCTGGAGCAGGCCGACGTGGTGCTCATGCACGACCGCCTGGAAAATTTTCTCGCCGCCTTCCGGTTAAGCCAGCGCGCCCGGGCCGTCATCCGCCAAAACCTGTTTGTGTCCCTGGGCACGGTCGTGGTTTTGGTGGCGTTTGCGTTGCTGGGCAGGATTCCCTTGACCGTGGGCGTGGTCGGCCACGAAGGCAGCACCGTGGTGGTGGTCATGAACAGCCTGCGCCTGCTGTTTGGCGGCCGCGACCGGAAAACGCCGCCCGTCTCCGGCATCCATTCTTGTCAGTAAACCAACACCTGGCTCCACATCCTGAAGATGAGGCGTTGCAGCTTTATGCCGTCAAATTCAATGCCCGCCCAAAACCGTAAATCCAGACCTCCGCAAATCCCCGGCCAAATCTTTCTCCATCACCACCGCCGCATCAAAGGGCATCGGGTTCAGGTACGCGAAAAGATCCGACAGGAGACGAACGCCATACCGTTTAACCACTGACGCCGATTTGATGCCCGCTTTGTGATTTCTGAGTGCTTAATGGCATGTTTGCAGCATAGCGGGTTGGAGCGTGGCCAGAAATAAAAAAGGCACCCTGAATCCGAAAGGATCAGAGCGCCTTTGCTAAAAAGCAAAAATTACTTTTTCACGCCCAGAATCGCGTCTTTGGCGGCTTTGGCCACCCTGAACTTCACGACTTTCTTGGCCTTGATCTGGATCGTTTCACCAGTCGCGGGATTGCGGCCGACGCGGGCTTTGCGATTGACCAGAACGAGCTTGCCGAGACCCGGGAGGGTGAAGCTGTTCTTGGCATTCTTGTAAGCCAGTTCCGCGATAAATTCCAGAATTTCGACGGCTTGTTTTTTGGTGATGCTGTTCTTCTCAGAGAGTTCAGCGGCGATTTGTGATTTGGTCAGTGCTTTTGCCATGATTTTGGTTTGAGTTTTGTTTAATGTTGACGGGCTGATTAAAGCAGTTTAAGCGGGGCGAGCCAAGGAGAATCCCTGAATTTATTGGGAATTTCGCTTCCGGGTTGCCGTGCCGTTCCAATATCAGTCTTCCCTTGCAGGCATGGGCCCGGGGTTTCAGTGCCGTTTCTTGTGGCGGCCCTTTTGTTTTTTGCGATGCCGATGGGTGTCTATGACGACCAGCAGGAATATGACAAACCCCCCGGCGACCAGCAGGACGAGGACAGGACGATAGCGCCAAATTGTGGTCACCAATTCCTGAAAGTCTGAAAAAACATCGCTAATCATCCTCCCGCAATCTACATCGGGGCGCGCGAAAATCAAAAGCTGAAGACGCATCTGCCGGGGCGGCAACGCATTGCCAGCGCCGCTTTTATTTCGAAGCAGCGGAATTATCTTGTCTGAAACTTGCGTTTTCGCCACTTTGCGGACTTATGGGCGAAACCTCGTACGTCAAGATTGCCTGTCCCAGTTGTTCCGAACATCTGGAATTTCCGATGGAGATGCGCGGGCACGTCATCAATTGCCCCCACTGTTCGTTGAGCCTCGTCCTGGAACTGCCCGGGATGCAGCCCCAGACTCCGCCCCCCGCAAACCTGTACGAACGTCTCCGCGCATTGAATAATATCGCCGGCCCGGCGCAACCCTCGCCTGAAGAAGCCCGCCCCAATTCCTGAACCCCGGCGTCGGTGCCTCAGCGCCGGCAAATCGGAGGGCAAGAAAACCACGTCATGGCAGTTGACAAAGCCCCCGATCCGAACATGCTTTTGCGGATGTCTGAATCCGCACCAGCCAGCGCCACGAATCCGCCGCCTGCTATTTCCAAAATAAAGGTCACGGTCGCCAAAATCATTGTCCTCACGGCCATCAGTCTGGGACTGGGTTTTGGTCACAGTTGGGCGTCCACGAGGTTCTACAAGCCGGATTATGTCGCGGGGTTTCACACCGGCCTGATGGAAGGCGCGCTCATGCCGGCGGCGTTGCCAGGTTTGTTGATGGGCAAAGACCTGCCCATCTACGCGGTGAACAACCTGGGGCGGCCTTACAAGATCGGGTTTATCCTGGGGCTCAATACCTGCGGCACATTTTTCTTCGGGATCGCCTTTTGGCAACCGGGGAGAAAAAAAGCGCTGCGCTCAGGCTCCCGTCTTTAGGATCGCCAGAAACTGTTTCATGGCCGGCGAGAGGACGCGGCTCTTTTTGTAGATGGCCGCGGTGGGACGGAAGAATTGTCCGTCTTCGATGGCCACCGAGGCGAGCGTGTTTTTCTGAAGTTCCTGGGCGATGGAGCCTTGCGGAACGATGGAGATGCCGGCGTCAATTTCCACCGCGCGCTTGACCGTCTCGACGTTGTCAAACTCCATGGCGTGGGTCACGGTTACATCGTGCGTCTTCAAAATTTTGTCCAAGGCCTTGCGCGTGGGTGTGTCAGGCTCAAAGCTGATGATTTTCTGTCCGGCCAGCGCCTTGAGCTTGATGGATTTCTGCCTGGTGAAAGGATGCTGGGGATGGCAGACCAGCACCAGCGGCTCCTTGCGCAGCGGCACGATTTCCAGCTTGGAATCCTTGATGGGATAGGCGATGAGGCCGAGGTCCACCACGTTGCTGATGACGTCCTCATAAACCTGGTTGGCGCGGCGGTATTCGACATGCACATTCACCGTGGGATAGCTCTGCATGAACTTTTTGATGTACGGGGGAAGGTCGTGCAGTCCGATGGAGTAAATCGTGGCCACGCGGATGGTGCCCGAAATGATGTCCTTCAATTGCTGGAGCTTGCTGTCGAGCGAATCATAAGTCTGAAGAATCTGCTTGCTGTAGTCGTAGAGCACCTGGCCCTCGCGCGTCAACCGGAAGTGCTTCTTGCTGCGCTCGATCAGCAGCGATTTGAAAATGCGCTCCAGGGAGCTGATTTGCTGGCTGACGGCCGACTGGGTGACGTGGTTGATTTGGGCGGCCTTGGTGAAGCTTTCGGTTTCGACGAGGTCGCAAAAAACCTTCAGACTTTCGATTTGCATAAGGCCGATTAAACGACTGATGGCGGCGGATGTCAACCATCTTTATTATTCTGGTTGGCGGGGTGCATCTGAATCGCTAATCGGCAAATATGTCCGCCGGGATGTTCGCGACATGGTTCCGCCTACTCCGACCGGTAAAAGCTGTAAACCTGGACGGTGGGGCCGTTCCGGAACAGCACCGCCGTGTAGGTGTGGCTGATTTGGCCGATGGTTGCGGTGGCCTTTACTTCGTAGGTGTTGCCGATGGTTGTTACATAGGGTGAAATCTGGCCCACGGCCTGTGGCGGAACACCCGCGGTCGAAAGCAGTTGCGCGAGATTGCGAATGGGCGGGTCCTGATCGCGGGAAGAGACGATGGCCTCGGCTTGGGCGTCGTCGAGACCCGGGATCAATTGCAGCACCGTGGAATCCGCCGTAAAGATATTGATCTTCCCGGAAGAATGGGGGGTGAAGACATCCTGCAATCCAAATGCATAATTCACGTCCTCTCCCGGGCGATGGCCAAAGCCCAGTTGATGCTCCGGAAACGGCGTGGCCGCCGCGCCGGATTCCGACCCGCCCTGGTACATGGCGCGCGTGATGCCTTTCACAAGCTGCAGTTCATCCAGATTGTCAATTGGCGCGTTCTTGGCTGAATAAGACGGCGTCAGACCGAGATAATAATCGCTCTCCGCGCCGGCGGGCCGGGTGTTGTCGTCCGGGTCAATCCAGTCAAGGATGCAGTCGGGAACGCTGGCGATGGCGCTGGGGTCCGCGCCCTGCAAGGTGAGCACCTGTTGCAACAGCGGTTCATCGGCTGTGTTGATGTTGATTTTGCTTTCGCACTCCTTCATGGCGAGGGAGACGGAGCCGTCGCCGATGCTGAAGCTGGCCAGGGATTCGCCGGCGAGGGGGCCGTTGGTTTCAGGTCCGTCACCGGGCCCGCCCGCCCAATACTGTTGCAAGGAACTGTAGGGCTGGTTTCCTTCCAAGGACAGCCACCAGCACGCCCGCTCGACGCCCCCCCGCCCGATCCAATAAAATTCCTCGTCGTTATTGGTGTTGGCGGCGAGCTTGGTTTCAATCTTCATCGCATAGGCAAAAGCCCCGGCCAGCAGCGTCAGCACCGTCACTGCCACCAGGGCGATGATGACAGCGAATCCGCCGCGCTGGTTGCGGTCCCGCCGAGGGACGGGCGCGCCGCCCGTCCGGGTTTCACTTGGATTTGGGGAGCGCACGCGTCCCGCGTGCCGTTGACGGCGTCGCGCCGTCAACTTCATCAAACCATCTTGCCCCGCTCCATGTTGAATCAGTTTATGAATGAGATTTGCGGCGCGACGCCGCAAACCACACGCCAGAGGCGTATGCTCCCGATCTGCATCGTTCCGGTTATGTGGGAGGGTCAATCTCATGTTAGTGCAGTCCGTTAAGGAGATTGTTTACGTTGACCTGGCCGTTCTGTACCGGCGGACTGCCGTTGCCGCCGGGGCCGCCGCCGGGACCGCCCGGGCCGGCGACTCCGCGTTGCACGAAGACGGGCATCATGAGGGAAGGCACGGTGTAGATGCGCGTGGCCGCATAATCGGGGGCGTCCTTTCCGCGTTCGGTGTTCCCGCCGAGCACCAGGTGGACGCGCAGCATTTGGGGAATGGTGTTGGTCTGGCTGTCGTCCCAATCGGTGTTCCATTCGGTCCGGTTCAGGCGGTTGGTGCCCCACCATTCCACCGTGAAAACTTTTACGTTCCTGGCCAGCACGAGCGGAAACTGTTGTTCATCCTGGTCCATGTCCATCAGGATGGGGCTTTGGCGCAGGACGAGGTCCCGTTCGTTGCCCGTCCCCGCCGCCAGCGAAAACGTCACCCGGCGGGAACTGCAATCGCGCCCGTTGGCGGCGCCCACGAACTTGCCATTGCGCGGGTAAGTATCGGGGAGGCGGGCCACAAAACTGAGCATCGGCGAATCGCCGTTCTCGATCTTGAACCAATAATACTTCTGGGACGCCTGAAAGGATTCCACGCCCATGATGGCATCCCCGATGGCCCGCAGGACCACGCGCTGCCGCTGGGCCTGTTTGGCGGTGTTCTGGCCCACTTCCGTGGCCCGCATGACCAACGCCCAGGTGGCGTAAATCGCGGCGATGACCATGCTGAAGATCATCAGCGCCACCATGATCTCGACCAGGGTGAAAGCGGACCGCCGGCGGGCGGCGGGCGGCCCCTCGAAAAGGCGGCGCAAATTGGCAGTCGGCAAATTCATCGGTTCAATGTCCGGTGAGGCCCGGGGCGCCATCCAGGGAGCCGGGGGGCGATTGCGGACGGTAGAGCGCGGTGGTGATGTCGGAAATCACAGGGCGGTTTCCCTTGGTTGACAGGATGCGGCAGCGGACGCCGTACAGGTGGTTTGACGCCACTTCGGCGATGTCCACGATGTAGTTGTAATCGCGATAGTCCTTGCCCAGCAAATCAGGGTCGCCCAGGCTGCCTTGATAGGTGCCCTCGACGAGGCTGTTGGTGGCGGCCCAGCGGGCCAGCACCGGGCTGGCGTCCACGGACGGACGTTGCAAACGCCGGACGTTGTCCAAGGAACTGGAAACCAGGCCGAGAATGGCAAACGCGCCCACAAAGAAAATGGCAATGGCAATCATCACCTCCAGCAGGGAGAAAGCGGAATTGGGACGGGGACGCGCGCCCCCGCAATTTTGAAAACACGCCATGATCTTCATTTGTCCACGTCCGAAATCTCCGGCAAGCCGGTGGCGTATTCCAGGGTGATTTTTTCCGTTTTCCCCTTCGAGATCAAAACAATCACGGCTTCATCGCTGGTGCCGTCGGGGTTGAAAAAGATTTTTGCCCATTCCGACTGCACATAGTCCTGGCGGTAAATGTCGAGCATGGCAAAATCCACGCCGTCGGGCAGCGACGCCACGAGCGTCTTGCCGGAATGGAGGTTGACGACGGTGCTGGCGTCGGCCGGATTGCCCGAAGAGGCGGTTCCCTCCACCCCAAAACGCCGTTCGCGCGGATAAAACATGACGGCCACTTTTTTGTTGCCGACGATGGCCTGTTCTCGCGCGGAAAAGAAGACGTCTTCGACATCGCTCACCGCTTTGCGCATGCCCTCCTTTTGGAGCGCCTTGTTGATGGCGGGCAGGCCCATGGCCGCAATCAGGCCGATGATGGCCACCACGATCATGATTTCAATCAGGGTGAAGGCGGAATTGCGGGCAGACGAGCGCCGTCCGGAAAATCGAAAACCGAAAATCGAAAATGGCGCCCGGGCAACCGGCAACTCGCTATCGGCAATCGGAAATTTCATGCTAATGGATCGAGGAAATCAACTGGAACAGCGGCATGAAGATGCTCAACAGCAGGAAGCCGACACCAATGGCCATGACGACAATCAGGACCGGCCCGATCAAATCGCTCATCACGCGCAGGGCAATTTGCAGTTCATTCTCGTAAGTGTCGGCGATGTTGTTCAGCGAGCCGGGCACGTCGCCGGTTTCCTCGCCGATGCGCACGAGGTCAATCATGAGCTGCGGAAAGAGCTTGCTGTTGGCCAGCGGCTGCGCGAGCGTTTTGCCGTCGGTGACCGCGTCGCGGGTCAGGGAAATGGCCTCGCGGATGAGCTGGTTGGACATGACCTGCTCGGTGATCTTGAGGGCGGTCAGGACGGGGACGCCGTTTTGCAAAAGCGTGCCGAGGGTGCGCGCGAACTGCGCGAAGAGGTTCATTTTGACGATGTTGCCAAAGACCGGCATTTTCATGCGCCATTCGTCCAGTTTGCGCGAGCCCGACTTGCTGGACTGAAAACGCTTGAACAGGATGAACAGGGCGATAATGACCCCCGCTCCGATGGTCAGGCACCAGAAATTTGTAAAGAAGTTGCTGACGCTGATGAGCATTTGCGTGGGCAGCGGAAGCGGGATGTTGAAGCCGTTGAAGATGACGATGAACTTGGGCATGACCGCGATCATAAAGAGCACCACGAGCATGATGCCGAAACAGATGACCAGGATGGGATAAATCATGGCCGACTTGAACTTGGCCTGCACCTCCGCGAACTGCTGGAAATGGCCGGCCATGCGCCGGAGCACCGGCACCAGCGCGCCGCTTTGCTCGCCGGCCCGGACCATGTTGATGTAGAGGTCGCTGAAGATCACCGGTTGCCGGGCCATCGCATCGGACAGCGCGCGCCCCTCCGTGACCTCCTGCTTGAGCTCGCGGCTCACCGCGGCGGGGATTCCCCTGGTTTCCAGGTGCGTCATGCTGTTGAGCGCCACCGTCAAGGGCATGCCCGAGTTCAGCAAATTGGCCAGTTGCGTTGTGAAAGTGGCCAGCTCCTGCAGCTTGGGCTTGCGCGCCTTGCTCAACTGGGCCTGCATGCTGGCCGGCAGGAAGGCGGCGAGGTTGACCCCCTTGTCCTTCCGGACGACGGCCACCGGGCTGGCCTTGGAATCCGCCACCGCAATGGGAAAGAGGCCCGAGCGCTGTATTTGCAACAACGCGGCGCTACGGTCGGTCACTTCAAGAACGCCCTCGACCAGTTCGCCCGAGCGCTTGCGTGCCTTATATGAAAACTGCGGCATAAAGACCCTTATACATACCCGCAAACGGGACAAAGTTGCAGTAAAAACGGAGGTAAAAATCCTTTTTGGGCCGCGCCGGTTCGTTTACGTTGGTTCCGTGCCAGCCGAGCCACACCCAAACGCGCCGCGCATCCTCATTGTGGATGACGACAGCGGCCAGCGCGGCCTGCTGCATTCGTTTTTGCGCGGACAGAATTTCGACGTTGTTCTGGCCGAGTCCGGCGAACAGGCGCTGGCCCTGCTGGCCGACGGAAATTTTGCCATGATGATTTCCGATGTCCGGATGCCCGGCCTGAGCGGTTTGGAAATGCTCCGGCGCGTGCGGCCCAGGTTTCCATCGCTTCCGGTGCTGCTCGTTACGGCGTACGCGGACATCCGCGACGCCGTGGTGGCCATGCGCGACGGCGCCCTGAATTATCTGGCCAAGCCAATAGACCTGGACGAACTGCTGGCGACGGTGCGGCAGGCGACCGGCCTGGCGCCGGACACGGCCCCGAATTTGGGGGAGGCCAAAAAACTCCCGCCGGACGTCGTGGCCAGCAGTCCGCTGACAGTGGCGCTGTTTCAGGAAGTGGCCCTGGTGGCGCCGTCGGAAGCGCGCGTCCTCATCAGCGGCGAAAGCGGCACGGGCAAGGAAGTGGTGGCCGACGTCATTCACAGTTGGAGCGCGCGGGCGGCGGGACCGCTGGTGAAAGTCAATTGTGCGGCCATACCCGAGACCCTTCTAGAAAGCGAATTGTTTGGCCACGAAAAAGGCGCTTTCACCGGCGCGAACTCGCAGCGCATTGGCCGGTTCGAGGAAGCGGACGGCGGCACGATTTTTCTCGACGAAATTCTGGAGATGTCGCCGGCGTTGCAGGCAAAACTGTTGCGCGTGACCCAGAATGGCGGGTTCCAGCGCATCGGCTCCAACCGGGAAATTCGCAGCAACTCCCGCATCCTGGCCGCCAGCAACCGGAACCTGGAGGAGGAGGTCAAGCAGGGCCGCTTCCGGGAAGACCTGTATTACCGGCTCAACGTCGTGGAACTGGTCCTGCCGCCGCTGCGCGAACGGCGGGAGGACATCCTGCCGCTGGCCAATCTGTTCGTGTCCAAGCTGGCCCGCCACCGCGCGCGGCTGGCGGAGGCGACCGGCGTGTGCCTGCAAAATTATTCGTGGCCGGGCAATGTGCGGGAACTGCGCAACACCATCGAGCGCGCCGTGCTGCTTTCGCAGAGCGAATTGATTCTGCCGGACCATCTGCCGGCGAAATTCCGCGAAGTCCTGAAGTCTCCCGCGCCGCCGCCGGAAGACACCCGGCAGCTTGATGAAATCGAGCGCCAGGCCATTTTGTCCGCATTGGCCCAGCACAAGTTCAACCGCACCGAGACCGCCAAGGCGCTGGGCATCAGCCGCCGTGCCCTGATTTACAAGCTCCAACGCTTCCGCCAGATGGGGCTGCCGGTGGACTGACGGGCCGGGAGCACACGCCTCCGGCGTGTTGTTTGCGGCGTCGCGCCGCAAATCCCGCTCACAAACTGATTCACCATAAGGCGGGAAAAGATGGTTGGATGAAGTTGACGGCGCGACGCCGTCAACCGCACGCGGGACGCGTACGCTCCCCAAAATCATTGGCTGAGGGACGATTTGGACGGATTGTTTCACAAATTTAACCTGGCGGGAGCGGATTAGCGTTGACTCGCCGCTTGCGCGGGAAAAAAATCTGGGGAAAGTTAACGGGTACTTTGATGCTGTCTGTTTGCAACTTCATTTACCGCCGCATAAGCGGCGGCCACACCCCCTGCCGTTTTTTTAGCCTGTGAAAAATTACATACTTGATACCAACGTTCTGCTTCATGACCCCAACTCCCTCGTGAATTTCGAGGATAACCATGTCCTGGTGCCCATCGAGGTGATCGAGGAGATTGACCGCTTCAAGCGCGAATCCACCGAACTCGGACGCAATGCGCGGACGGTTTCGCGAATGCTGGACGGCTTTCGCGGCGAAGGGAGCTTGAGCGCCGGCGTCGAGATGCCCCACGGCGGCAAGCTCAAGATTGCCTTCCACAAAAACGGCCACGGCGACACCATCTTTCCCAAGGACTCGGTGGACAACCGCATCCTGGCCCTCGCGGCCGCCATGCAAAAGTCCCAGCCAAAGAATGCCACCATCCTTGTCTCCAAGGACATCAACCTGCGCATCAAGGCCGACGCTCTCGGCCTGATGGCGGAAGATTACGAGACCGACCGCATCTTTATTACGGACCT
>Ga0326728_10019227_pt1 | contig 13290 bp, 25 predicted proteins | sample MB3enrmetagenome_FD_207602 | JGI IMG/M metagenome (GOLD analysis project Ga0326728, IMG submission 207602) | Lab enriched peat soil microbial communities from McLean, Ithaca, NY, United States - MB31MN | ecosystem: Environmental > Terrestrial > Soil > Wetlands > Peat | place: USA: New York...
GCTTGCCCATCACGGAGCGGCGCGGACCTTTGCGAGTGCGGGCGTTGGTGTGCGTGCGCTGACCGCGAACCGGAAGCCCCCGGCGGTGTCTCAACCCCCTGTAGCAGCCAAGGTCCATGAGACGCTTGATGCTCATGGAGACCTCGGACCTAAGATCGCCTTCCACCTTCAAGTGGGTATCGATGACCTGCCTGATGGCATTGATCTGGACTTCGCTCAGATCGTCACTCTTGGTATCCTTGTTGATACCGGCCATTTCGAGAACTTTCTGGGACGTGGGTCTGCCGATGCCGTAAATATACGTCAGCGCGATTTCAATGCGCTTGTTCTTCGGTAAATCTATGCCTGCGATACGTGCCAATGTCTAGCCCTCCGTTAGCCCTGGCGCTGCTTGTGCCTGGGATTTTCACAAATCACGCGCACATTTCCGTGACGGCGGATGATTTTGCACTTTCTGCAAATTCTCTTAACCGATGCTCGCACTTTCATCGTAGGATTTTCCTTCCCAAGCCAGCCTCAACGCCTCATAACTTGGACCTGTAAGTGATACGGCCCCGAGTCAGATCGTATGGAGAAAGCTCCACTGTAACTTTATCGCCGGGCAGAATACGAATAAAATGCATCCGCATTTTTCCGGAGATATGGGCGAGGATGCGATGGCCGTTAGGCAGCTCCACACGAAACATGGCATTGGGGAGGGTCTCCACGACCGTTCCTTCGACTTCTATGGCGTCCTCTTTAGCCATGCCCGCAGGTTCTCCTTAAATTAGTTTGCCGAGAACTTTTCATTATATTCTATTCAAGCACTACTGTAAAGCGGTTTCGAGTTGAGTCAGAATCTGAGGACCCTCTTCGCTTATCGCTATGGTGTGCTCGAAGTGGGCCGAAACCTTGCCGTCCCGCGTCACAGCCGTCCACCGGTCTTCGAGCACCTCAACGTCGGGGCCCCCTGCGTTTATCATCGGCTCCACGGCCAGCACCATGCCCGGCTTGAGCCTCACGCCCTTGCCCGGCGGCCCGTAATTGGGAATCTGAGGACTTTCGTGCAGATGCTGCCCGATTCCATGCCCCACAAATTCCCTCACCACGGAAAAGCCCCGTTTTTCGACGTATTCCTGTATCGCATGGGAGATGTCGGAAAGACGGTTTCCGGCAATCGCCTGCGAAATCCCTTCGTAGAGCGACTCTTCGGTGACCGTGCACAACCGTTTGGCTTCCTCGCTGACATTTCCCACCGGCACCGTCAGGGCCGCATCGCCGTAATAGCCATCAAAAACGACACCAAAATCCAGGCTTATGATGTCCCCATCCTTCAACCGGCGGCGCTTGGAGGGCATTCCGTGGACCACTTCCTCATTCACCGAGGTGCAAAGAGAAGACGGGTATCCATGATAGCCCTTGAACGCAGGTTTCGCATGCTTCTTCGCGGCAAGTTCCTCGCTTATCGCATCGAGTTCCCAGGTACTGATCCCCGGCCTGATATGTTCGAGCAAACGGTTCAGGATCTCGGCGACGATCAGGCACGCGGCTTTCACCTTTTCTATTTCAGCTCGGGACCTAAGGATAATCAATCTAACAGCCCCCCCTAGCCAAGGACCTTCCGTATCCGCTCCAGGATGTCATCCATCCTGCCCACGCCGTCTATGCGGCGGAGCTTGCCCTGTTTTTCATAGTAGTCAATCAGGGGCTTGGTCTGGGCATCGTAAGTCGCGAGCCTGGACTTTACCGTCGCCTCGTTATCGTCGGACCTCTGGTAGAGTTCGCCGCCGCATTTATCGCAGACGCCGTCTTTACCGGGAGGATCGAAAACGAGATGGAACCCGGCCCCACAAGCCCGGCAGGTCCGCCGGCCGGTAAGGCGCGCAAGCAACTCGGAGTCAGGGACTTCGACGCTTACCACATGATCGATCTTCAGGTTCATCGCCTGGAGGATCTTGTCAAGTTCCCCGGCCTGCGCAACCGTACGGGGGAACCCATCCAGCATGAAGCCGCCCGCGGCGTCAGGCTTCCGAATGCGCTCCTTCACCAGCCCGATCACCACATTGTCGGGAACGAGCCCTCCGGCATCCATATATTTTTTTGCCTCGAGCCCCAGGGGAGTACCTTCCTTCTGGGCCTCGCGCAGCATATCGCCAGTGGAAATCTGCGGAATATGGTATTTTTCCACAAGACGTTTGGCCTGGGTGCCTTTACCGGCCCCCGGAGGCCCAAGCAAAATGATGTTCATCGTCCTACCTCCCGTCGAGATTGCAAGCAAATCCCTATCACACCGCCGCTCCACTTGGGGGGTGGAGGCTAGCGGCGGCCCTTTATCCGGCCCTTCTTGAGAAAACCCTCGTAATGGCGCGACAGCATGTGAGCTTCAATCTGGGCCAAGGTATCCAACGCGACACCGATAACAATCAGGAGGGCCGTCCCGCCGAAATAGAAAGGCACGCCGAATCTCGTAATGAGCAGGGTAGGCAGAACGCAAACCGCCGAAATGTAGATTGCGCCACCGAGCGTAATGCGGCTCAAAACCTTGTCGATATACTCCGCGGTGGGCTTCCCGTATTTTTTCATATTGTCCGATACGTCCACCGGGTTGAAAACGATGGCCGTGTAGAAGAAGCAGAAAAAGATGATGAACCCCACATAGAGCACAACATAGGCCCAGTGACCGGGAGCCAGGGCCTGCGAAATCGACTGAACCCACGAGATTTTAATGAAATTGGCCACAGTGGCGGGGAACATGATGATAGAAGACGCGAAAATCGGCGGAATAACCCCCGAAGCGTTTATCTTGAGCGGTATGTGGGTGTTTTGCCCCCCGTACACCCGCCTTCCGACCACTCGCTTGGCATACTGGACGGGTATTCGCCTCTGCCCCCGTTCCATGAAAATGATGAAAGCAACCACGCCCAGCATCATCAAGGTCAGGGCAATGAGAATGAAGATGCTCATTTCGCCCGCCTCAACGAGCCTCGCCGTACTGATGAGGGCGTTGGGGATCCCGGCGACGATGCCCGCGAAAATGATGAGCGATATCCCGTTTCCGATGCCGCGCTCGGTAATCTGTTCGCCGAGCCACATGATGAAGGCGGTGCCGGCAGTCAGGGTGAGCACCGTTATCAGGCGGAACCCCCATCCGGACATGAGGACAAGCGGAATGTCACCGGGGGCGTGCTGGCTCTCGAGCCCGACCGCTATTCCGAAGCCCTGGATGACGCTGAGCACGACGGTCCCGTACCGGGTGTACTGGGTAATTTGGCGGCGCCCGGCTTCGCCTTCCTTGCTGAGCCTTTCGAGGGCCGGAATGACCACCGTAAGGAGCTGGAGGATAATGGACGAACTGATATAGGGCATAATGCCGAGGGCAAAGACGGAGAAGTGGCTGAGCGCGCCCCCGGAAAACATGTCGAACAGGCCCAGGAGCGTTCCCTTGGCCGCGTTGAAGTATGCCTCAAGGGCCCTCGTATTGATATAGGGCGTCGGAATGTGCGCTCCGATGCGGTAGACCCCCAGGAGCAGCAAAGTCGTTCCGATGCGGCGTTTGAGCTCGGGAATTCTTCCTATATTCGCAAAACCTGAGAGCACTGAATTATTTTCCTTTTTTGACCGGTATCAATTCGACCTTACCGCCTGCAGCTTCTATTTTCTGAATGGCCGAGGCGCTTGCCTTGTGCACGCGAACCGTGATGGACTGAGTGATGTCGCCGTTAGCCAGGAGCTTGACTCCATAGCGGACTTTCCTCAGCAGGCCGACGCCGATGAAATCGGGCGGGCCTATTTCGCTTCCGGCAGGAAATCCACTCAAATCGCCAAGGTTGATTATCGAGAATTCTTTTTTGAATATATTGGTGAAGCCCCGCTTCGGAATTCTACGCTGAAGGGGCATCTGGCCGCCTTCGAACCAGGGAGGCGTACCGCCGCCGGAGCGCGATTTCTGTCCCTTGGTTCCCTTTCCGGCGGTCATGCCCTGGCCGGAACCCGAACCCCGGCCGAGACGCTTCGTATTCTTCTTCGCTCCGGGAGGCGGAGCCAGTTCTCCGATTCTCATCAAAAACCCCTATCTTTCCTCGATCTTAACGAGGTGAATCACCTTCCTGAGAGCACCCAGCACCTGAGGGGAGCTATAAAGATTGACGGGCCTGTGCATCCTGGTGAGCCCAAGCCCCTGTAAAATCCTGCGATGCTTTTCGGGACGCCCTATCGAGCTTCGAACCAGTCTTACCTGAATTGGCTTTACCATACCTGCACCCTTATAGTTTTGAGTTTTTAGTTAACTCAAAACCATCAACCAGGAACTAAAATCTGCTGAGCTAGGCATTTTCCAGAAGGGCTTTGCCCCTGATTTTGGAAACCTGCTCAAAGCTGCGCAGCTTCTTGAGACCCTCTATCGTCGCTTTGACAACGTTGTGGGGATTTCTCGAACCGATGCATTTTGTCAAAATATCGTGAATGCCCGCGGCCTCCATGATGGCGCGCACGGCCCCGCCGGCGATAACGCCGGTACCCGCGGAGGCCGGCTTCAAGACGACCGATGAAGCACCGAACTGGCCGAGCACCTCGTGAGGGATCGTGTTGTCCTTCAAGGGCACTTCAACCATCGTTCGTTTCGCCGATTCCATTCCCTTGCGTATGGCCTCGGGAACTTCGTTCGCCTTGCCAAGGCTGTATCCGACCTTCCCGTTGCCGTCCCCGACCACGACTATCGCACTGAACGAAAAACGGCGGCCGCCTTTGACAACTTTGGCCACCCGGCTTATATGAACCACCTTGTCAATTAGCTGGAGCTGGCTTGATTCCACAGCTATCAATGTAAGTGCCTCCGATTTTGAAAGGAGTTAAAAATCGAGCCCCTTCTGGCGGGCCGCGTCCGCGAGGGCCTTAATGCGCCCGTGGTAGATAAAACCGTTGCGGTCGAAAACGACCTTGGCGATGCCCTTTTCGATGGCTTTGCCGGCAACGAGCTCTCCCACGCGTTTGGCGGCGGAGATCTTTCCCTTGACCGCCTCCATTTCCCTGTACTCAGGGGAAAGGGTGGAGGCGGACACCAGGGTTGCCCCGGTCTCGTCGTTGATTATCTGAGCGTATATATGCTTATCGCTTCGAAAGACCGTCAGCCTGGGCCGCAACTGGCTGCCTTCGATTTTCCTTCTTATACGTTTTTTGCGCTTCAGCCTTGCGGTATCGCGCGGATTTGTATTGCCTGAAGCCATTTTAGCTCCTTCCGAATCTACTTCTTGGAACCGGTCTTGCCAGCCTTGCGGTGGACGCGCTCGCCGGCGTATCGAATCCCCTTACCCTTGTAGGGCTCCACCGGCCTCAGAGCGCGAATGCGGGCGGCCGTTTCGCCGAGCACCTCGATATCGATCCCTTCGAGCCGGACAATGTTAGCCCTTTCGACGGTGGCTTTTATCCCTTCGGGCAACGGGAACTGAATGGGGTGCGAATACCCCAGGCTCAGATTGAGATTGTTTCCCTGCACCTCAGCCCGATAGCCGGTCCCCTGAATTTCGAGTCCCTTGGTGAAACCCGTGCTTACGCCCCGCACCATGTTGCTCACCAATGCACGGACGAGCCCATGCGTGGAACGAGCCACGATTGAATCGTCCCTGCGCTTGAATGCGATGGCTTCGTTTCCGATCTCGATGTCCAGGATTGCCGGCAGAGACCTCTCCAGCGTACCCTTTGGACCCTTGACCGTCAGCACCGCCCCACTGAGAGCAACCTCTACCCCTTTAGGTAAGGGTATGGGCAATTTACCCACCCGCGACATGCCATTACTCCTTTACGAATTATGCACAGGGTGCGTCACGACCTACCAGACGGCGCAGAGCACTTCGCCGCCCACGCGTTCCTTGCGGGCCTGCGTGTCGGTCATTACGCCCTTGGAGGTGGAGACGATGGCGATCCCCATTCCGTTCATGACCCTGGGGATGTCTTCATGGCCCACATAAATACGGCGGCCCGGCCTGCTGATTCTTTTGGCGCCGACCAGGGCGCCTTCCCGGCCTTCGCCGTACTTGACATGAACCCGGAGAATTCCCTGTTTGTCGTCTCTGATGAATTTATAGTTCTTTATATATCCCTCTTCCTTCAGGATGCGGCACAGGTTCGCCTTTATACGGGAGGCGGGGATATCCAACTTGTCAAACCGTGCTTTTTGCGCATTCCGAATCCGGTTCAGGAAGTCGCCTATTGAATCCGACACCATCATGTTATGCTCTCCTCCGGTCCTACCAGCTTGCCTTGACTACGCCGGGAAGCTCGCCTTTGAGCGCCATATTGCGGAAGCATATACGGCAGATTCCGAACTTGCGGATGTAGGCGCGAGGCCGCCCGCACACCGGGCACCGATTGTAGGAACGGGCCTTGAATTTGGGAGTGCGATTTGCTTTTGCTATGAGAGACTTCTTAGCCAAATGAGGCCTCCTTCTCAACGCTTGAACGGCATGCCCATCAGTGCGAGAAGCGTTCTTGCCTCCTCGTCCGTCCTGGCCGTCGTAACCACAGTGATATTCATCCCCTTGATTTTATCGATCTTGTCGTAGTCGATCTCGGGGAAGATGATATGTTCCTTTATTCCCAGGGTGTAATTGCCCCTGCCGTCCAGCGCCTTCGGAGAAATGCCGCGAAAGTCGCGGACGCGGGGCAGGGCGACGTTAACGAGCTTATCGAAGAACTCGTACATCCGGTCGCCTCTCAGGGTAACCATACACCCGATCGGCATGCCCTTCCTGAGCTTGAAGGCGGCAATGCTCTGGCGCGCCCGGGTGATGACCGGCTTTTGCCCGCTGATCTGGGCAAGCTCGGCCGTCGCGGAGTCCAGGATTTTAATGTTCTGAATCGCCTCTCCCAGGCCCATATTGAGTATGACCTTGGCGAGCCTGGGAATTTGCATCGGACTTTTGTACTTGAACTGCTCCCGGAGTTGGGGAGCTATTTCCGCATAAAACCTGTCGCGCAGTAACGCCATTTTGCCTCCACTGCCGCCCTTGCGGTGGACGTCCCTAGTCGATGACTTCCCGGCATTTCTTGCAATACCTGACCTTGCGGTCGTCATCGAGCACTCGATAGCCCACCCGGGTCGGGTCTGTGCACTTCGTACAAATCAACATGAGATTCGAAATCTGAATGGGTGCTTCCCTTTCCAGGATGCCCCCCTGCCTGGTCTGCTGATTGGGCTTGAGATGACGCTTGACCATGTTGAGTTTTTCCACGATCGCCCGATCTTTTTTGGGAATGACCCGCAGGACTTTGCCGCTCTTTCCCTTATCCTTGCCGGCGATTACCTTCACCGTATCGTTTTTCTTGATATGAAAATCCTGATGTTTCATGGCACAAGTCCCTTTTCGCTACAGAACTTCCGGAGCAAGCGAAATGATCTTCATGAACTGTTTGGCGCGCAGCTCCCGGGCCACGGGTCCGAAGATGCGGGTGCCGATCGGTTCCTTAGCAGCCGAGATTAGGACCGCCGAGTTATCGTCAAATTTGATATAGGAGCCATCCGGGCGACGGACTTCTTTTTTCGTACGCACGACAACCGCCCTGAGAACATCGCCCTTTTTTACTTTCGCGTTTGGGATGGCTTCCTGCACCGATACCACAATGATGTCGCCCACCGAAGCATAACGCCTGCGGGTGCCGCCAAGCACCTTTATGCAATAGAGCCGCTTGGCCCCGGAATTATCTGCGGCGTTCAACTGGGTTTCCACTTGAATCATTTGCTACTCCACATCTCTACGGACTCAAGCCGCGCCGCGGCTAGACCGCCGCTTTCTCAAGGACCTTGACAACCAGCCAGCGCTTTTCTTTGCTGATGGGCCTGCTTTCCTCGATCAGCACACGGTCTCCAACGGAGCAGGCATTCTGAGCGTCGTGGGCTTTGAAGGTATTCCTGCGCCGGACGTACTTACGGTATTTGGTATCCTGAATCAGGCGTTCGACCATGACCACGACGGTCTTGTCCATTTTGTTGCTCATGACCGTGCCGACTCGAGTTTTCCTCGTTGATTTCCGTTCTTCCATAGTACTCTCTCTGCCCCTATGCTCCGGCTTTTCGGTCCATCTCGGACAAAATCGTGATAATCCGCGCTATGTCCCCTTTATTTTTGGGAAGCTGGGCGGTGTTTTCCAGTTGACCCGTCGCATGCTGAAACTTGAGATTGAACTGCGCTTCCCGGATCTCGTTGAGCTTCTGAACCAGCTCGTCCCTAGTCATTTCCCGCAGAGCACTCGGTTTCATAGTATATCCTGCCTCGAAACAAAACGTGTGGGCAGCGGAAGCTTATGGGCGGCGAGATTGAGCGCATCGCGCGCAACGGCTTCCGTTACGCCCTTTATTTCGTATAAGATCCGGCCGGGCCTGACCACGGCCATCCAGCCTTCGGGTGAGCCCTTGCCTTTTCCCATTCGAGTTTCGGCGGGTTTCTTCGTGAAGGGCTTATCCGGGAAGATGCGAATCCAAACCTTGCCCCCGCGCTTTACGTGGCGAGTAATGGCGACACGGGCGGCCTCGATCTGCCTGGCGGTAACGTAGCCCGGCTCGAGCGCCTTGAGCCCGAAATCGCCGAAGCTGATCGCGCTTCCGCGAAATGCGGTGCCCCTCATGCGCCCCTTTTGCACTTTTCTGAACTTGACCCTTTTTGGAGCTAACATCTCATTTCTCCCGTGCTATACAACCCCGGAGACAATCCGGGGCATCCCGATCCGCCAATTATTCAAAACCGCCGAGCACCGTGGCGCGGGACCAACCCAAGCTTCAGGGCAGCACTTCGCCCTTGAATATCCAGACCTTCACACCGATTATGCCGTAGGTGGTCCTCGCCAGGGCCGTACCGTAGTCTATATCAGCCCGCAGAGTATGCAGGGGGACCCTGCCTTCGCGATACCATTCGCGCCGGGCCATTTCCGCTCCACCCAGCCGCCCGGCCGAGGCAACCCGCACGCCCTTGGCCCCGAACTTCAGGGCCGAGCTGACGGCGCGCTTCATTGCGCGGCGGAAAGCGACGCGCCTTACAAGCTGCAGGGCTATATTCTCGGCAACCAGGGTGGCATCGAGTTCGGGACGGCGTACTTCCTGGATGTCGATCAGGACTTCGCGCTTGAACCTGCGTTCGAGATCGCGCCTGAGCACCTCTATTTCAGCGCCCTTCTTACCGATAACGATCCCGGGGCGCGCCGTGTGAATCCGGATCTTGACCTTGTTGGCGGCACGTTCGATCTCGATTTTGGAAATACCCGCGTGGAACAGCCTCTCTTTTATATAATCACGGATCTGCCGGTCCTCAAAAACGAGCTTGGAATAGCCCTTGGTTGCAAACCATTTCGAATCCCAGGTCTTAATGATCCCGAGCCGGAACCCCGTTGGATGAACTTTCTGTCCCAAACTTCACCTCCATATGGGCGATTTCAAAAACCAATCATAACCCGTTTCAATCCATACCCCGCGAGATGGGCCGGCCCGCAGGCGCGCAAGTCCCGCGCCTTAACGGGGGGATTTATTTCTTCTCATCCAAAATCACAGTTATATGGCTCGAGGGCTTTATAATCTTGGTCGCTCTACCCATCGCCCGGGGACGAAACCTCTTGAGCCGCGGTCCCTGGTCGATCTTTATGGTCTTGACGTAGAACTTTTCCAGATCGCCCGCATTAGTATTTTCGGCGTTTGCCATGGCCGAGCGGAGCACCTTGGTTATGAGCCGCCCGCTCTTTTTCGGCGTAAACCTGAGCAGAATGAGGGCCTCATCGACCTTCTTGCCTCGAACCATATCGGCCACCAGGCGAGTTTTCTGCGGAGAAACGCGCAGGTATTTGCTAACGGCTCTGACTTCCATCATTTTTTCCCTTTTACTTTGGACTTCTTATCTCCGGCATGGCCATAAAAGGTCCGGGTCGGAGAGAACTCACCGAGTTTGTGCCCGACCATGTTCTCGCTCACGAAAACCGGAATGAACTTCTTGCCGTTGTGCACCGCAAGGGTGACCCCGACGAATTCGGGCAAGATGGTGGACCTTCGCGACCAGGTTTTGATGACCTTGCGGTCGCCGGCATCCTTGGCCCTGGTTACTTTTTCCATCAGGTGATCGTCGACAAATGGCCCTTTTTTTAAAGACCGAGGCACTTTCTCCTCCTGTATAACTACTGTTCGGCCCGCGGCCGGGACCGGCGCTGCCTTCGGCGGCGGCTCTCAGCCCGGATAACGAGTTATCGACCCTTATTTACGGCGATGAAGAATGAACTTATCGCTCTGTTTTGCCTTACGCGTGCGGTATCCCTTGGTGGGGACCCCCCATGGAGTACATGGATGGCGTCCACCGGAACTCCTTCCTTCGCCGCCGCCCATCGGGTGGTCCACAGGGTTCATGGCGACCCCGCGCACGTGAGGTCTTTTACCGCTCCAGCGGGTGCGCCCGGCTTTTCCGAGCGAGATGTTCTCGTGATCGATATTGCCGACCTGGCCGACGGTGGCCTTGCATTCAACCGAGATCATACGCATTTCGCCCGAGGGCATGCGAAGGGTGGCGTACTTGCCTTCGCGGGCGATAAGTTGAGCGCTCGCGCCTGCGGAACGGGCCAATTGGCCGCCCTTTCCGGGACGCATCTCTATGTTGTGCAGAACCGTACCAAGCGGCAGGTTCACGAGCTTGAGGCAATTGCCGGGCTTGATGTCGGATTGCGGACCGGTCATTACCTGGTCCCCGACCTTGAGCCCGACAGGGGCAATAATATAGCGTTTTTCACCATCGCTGTACTGAAGCAGGGCAATGTGCGCCGAGCGGTTGGGGTCATACTCGACAGTGGCCACCCTGGCCGGGATGTTTTCCTTGTTTCGCTTGAAGTCGATGATACGAAAGCGCCGCTTATGGCCGCCTCCGCGATGCCGTAAGGTGATGCGCCCCGCATTGTTGCGGCCGCCCGATTTGCGCAGAGGCTCCAGGAGGCTTTTTTCCGGCTTGTTAGCGACCGTTATTTCCTCAAAGGTGGCATATGTTTGAAACCGGCGGCCGGCTGAGGTCGGCTTCACTGTCCTGATTCCCATTTCGTGTTTTCCTCTTCGAGCTAGGCGCCTTCAAAAAACTCGACCCGCTGCCCGGGCTTTATGGTAACGACAGCTTTTTTCCAATCAGGCGATTGCGTAAAATGGCGACCGGCCCTTTTCAGTTTACCCTTCATGCTCATCGTAGCAACATCGAGAACGTCGACCTTGAAAATCTTTTCCACCGCTTCCTTGATTTCGATCTTGTTGGCCCTTCGGTCCACTTCGAAGAAGAGCTTGTTTCTCTTGTCTTTTTCGACGGTGCTCTTCTCAGTTATCAAGGGGCGCTTCAATGTCCGGTACGTTTTATCGTTCATGCCAGAGCCTCCTCGATCCTGCTTACGCAATCCCTGCTGAGGATTACCACATTGTAGTTCAGCAGATCATAGACGTTGAGGCCTTCCGAGCGCAGGACTTTAACGCTGGGGATATTGCGGGCGGATTTTTCTATCATCTCGTCGTGCTCGGGCAGCACAACCAGCGTCTTGCCAAGCTCGAACCGGCCGAGCAGTTCCACGAAGTCCTTAGTCTTGATCCTGTCCAGCTTGAACAGGTCGAGAACTTTGAAGGACTCATCGGCAACCTTCTGGCTGAGGGCCATCTTGAGGGCGAGGCGCCTTACCTTTTTGGGAATGCGCATTTCGTAGTCCCTGGGCTGGGGACCGTGAATAGTCCCACCGCCCCGCCAGATCGGAGAACGGCTGGTGCCCGCTCGAGCGCGTCCCGTGCCCTTTTGCCTCCAGGGCTTTTTGCCGCCGCCCCTGATTTCGCTGCGCCCCTTGGTCTTGGCGGTCCCAGCCCGGCGTTTGGCCAGTTGATAGACCACGACCTCATGGAGCACGTGAGTTTTCACAGGCACGCCGAATATGGCGTCACTCAGTTCGAGCTTGCCCGTGATTTCGCTGTTCATGTTAAAAACATCCACAATTGGCATGGTGATCCCCGAAAATCCAAAAATCTGTTTCGCCTCTGTAAGCGCCTTTATTTCACCCGGTTGGTCTTGCGGATGACTACGATCCCGTTTTTTGCGCCAGGAACAGCGCCGTGGATCAACAGCAGGTTGTCTTCCGCAAGCACGTCCACAACCCTGAGATTCAAGATGGTCTTGCGCCTGTTGCCCAGTTGTCCGGGCATTTTCTTGCCCTTGATGACACGGCCCGGGTAGGTCGCCATACCGGTCGAACCCGGCTCGCGAACGTTTTTGGAGCCGTGGCCGCTTGGCCCCCGTTGAAATCTCCAACGCTTTATCGTGCCGGCATATCCCTTGCCCTTGCTCTTACCGATTATATCGACCCGGTCACCGATCTCGAACATGTCGGCAAGCACCTGATCGCCCAGGTTGTGTTCCGAGGGATTTTCAGCCGGTATCTCCCGCAGGACCTCGAAATAGCCTTTTCCGACCTTATCGAGATGGCCCTTCGCGGGACGGTTTACGCTCTTTGGCTTTTTGGTCCCAAAACCTACCTGAAAGGCCGAGTAGCCGTCCTTTTCAGGGGTCTTCACCTGGGTTATGGTGCACGGACCTGCCTGTACGAGGGTTACCGGATAGACCGTACCGTCGTCTGCAAAGACCTGGGTCATGTCGAGTTTGCGTCCAATAATTGCCGTAATCATGATCCGTTACTCTCTTTCACTGAGACTGCCGCCTGAAAATCCTAGAGCTTGATTTCGACATCGACCCCGGCGGAAAGGTCCAGTTTCATAAGCGAGTCTACCGTCTGTTGTGTCGGGTCCAGGATGTCGATCAGACGCTTGTGGACACGTATTTCGAACTGCTCGCGCGACTTTTTGTCGACGTGAGGCGAGCGCAAAACGGTGTACCGGTTGATCTTGGTTGGAAGAGGAATCGGTCCCGCGACACGAGCCCCGGTCTTTTTCGCCGTCATTACGATCTCGTTTGTGGATTGATCGAGCAGCTTATGATCGTAAGCTTTCAGCCGGATGCGAATTCTTTGATTCGTCACCATTTCATTTCCCATCAAATAGACAACCGGAGCCCGGCCCCGGTTTCCTTGTCTGGAAATTAAACTAATTGACTATCTCGGTAAGGACCCCCGCGCCCACGGTGCGGCCTCCTTCGCGGATAGCGAACCGCAGTTCCTTCTCGAGGGCGACCGGAGTTATAAGCTGCACTTCGCAGCTGATATTGTCGCCGGGCATAACCATCTCAACGCCTTCGGGCAGGGTCATGACGCCTGTAACGTCAGTGGTCCTGAAATAGAACTGCGGCCTGTAGCCGGGGAAAAAGGGAGTATGCCGCCCGCCTT
>Ga0326728_10019228_pt1 | contig 13288 bp, 5 predicted proteins | sample MB3enrmetagenome_FD_207602 | JGI IMG/M metagenome (GOLD analysis project Ga0326728, IMG submission 207602) | Lab enriched peat soil microbial communities from McLean, Ithaca, NY, United States - MB31MN | ecosystem: Environmental > Terrestrial > Soil > Wetlands > Peat | place: USA: New York...
ATTGTTGGTTTGCGCGAAATCTCCGGCGGCGGCAATCGAGCTGATGGTAAGGCTGGCGTTGCCGGTGTTGGAGAGCGTCACCGTCTGTGCGGCGCTGGTGGTGTTCAATACTTGGCTGTTGAAGCTCAGGCTGGTGAGCGACAGGCTGACGGCCGGGGCCGGGGCACTGGCTCCAGTGCCGGTCAGCGAAACCTGCTGAGGACTTACGGCGGCGTTGTCGGTAATAGTTAAAGTGCCGGTGCGCGCTCCGGTGGCGGTGGGCGTAAAGGTGACGCTCAGCGTGCAACTGGCGCTCGCTGCCAGCGTGGCGCCGCAATTGTTGGTCTGGGCAAAGTCGCCGGTAATGGCGATCGAGCTGATGATAAGGCTGGAACTGGTTTGATTGGACAGCGTAACCGTCTGGTTGGCGCTGGTGGTATTCAGTATCTGGCTGGTGAACGTAAGGCTTGCCGGCGAGAGGCTGACGACCTGGACGAGGGCGCTGGTTCCTGTGCCACTGAGCGAGACCTGATGAGGGCTGCCGACAGCGTTGTCCGTAATGGTTAAAGTGCCGGTGCGCGTTCCGCTGGCCGTGGGTGTAAACGTGACGTTCACGGTGCAATTGCCGTAGGCTGCCAGCGTAGCGCCGCAGGTATTGCTCTGGGCAAAGTCGCCGGTGATGGCGATCGAGCTGATGGCAAGGCTGGCGTTGCCGGTGTTGAAGAGCATCACCGGCTGTGCAGCGCTGGTGCTGTTCAGTAATTGGCTGCCGAAGCTCAGGCTGGTCAGCGACAGGCTTACGAGCGGGGCGGGGGCGCTCGTTCCGGTGCCGGTTAGCGCGACCTGCTGGGGACTGCCGGCGGCGCTGTCGGTAATCGTTAAGGTCCCGTTAAGCGATCCCGTGGCCGTGGGCGTAAAGGTGACGCTTACGATGCAGTTACCATTGGCCGGCAGCGTGGCGCCGCAGGTGTTGCTCTGGGCAAAGTCGCCGGTAATGGCGATCGAGCTGATGGCAAGGCTGGCGTTGCCGGTGTTGAAGAGCATCACCGGCTGTGCAGCGCTGGTGCTGTTCAGTACCTGGCTGCCGAAGCTGAGGCTGGTCAGCGACAGGCTGACGGCCGGGGCCGGGGCACTGGTTCCGGCGCCAGTTAGCGAGACCTGCTGAGGACCGCCGGCGGCGCTGTCGGTGACGGTTATAGAGCCGGTGCGGGTTCCGGTGGCGGTGGGCGTAAAGGTGACGCTCACCGTGCAACTGCCATTGGCGGCCAGCGTGGAGCCGCAGGTGTTGCTCTGGGCAAAGTCGCCGGTGATGGCGATCGAGCTAATGGCAACGCCGGCGTTGCCGGTGTTGGAGAGCGTAACCGCCTGTGCGGCACTGGTGGTGTTCAGTACCTGGCTGCTGAAGCTCAGGCTGGTCAGCGACAGGCTTACGGCCGGAGCCGGAGCACTGGTTCCAGTGCCAGTTAGCGAGACCTGATGAGGACTGCCGGCGGCGCTGTCGGTGACGGTTATAGAGCCGGTGCGGGTTCCGGTGGCGGTGGGCGTAAAGGTGACGCTCACCGTGCAACTGCCATTGGCGGCGAGCGTGGAGCCGCAGGTGTTGCTCTGGGCAAAGTCGCCGGTAACGTCAATCGAACTGATGGCGAGGCTGGCGTTGCCGGTGTTGGAGAGCGTGACCGTCTGCGCGGGGCTTGTGGTGAGAACAGTAACATACGGAAAAGCAAGGGTTTCCGGCACAAATGTCACTGACGGCGAAGAGGATGTACCGTTTCCATTAGAGCTGGAATCAGTTCCGCCCTGGATGGCGCCACCGCAACCGAAGCTCACCAGGCACAGCAGAACCACTAAGAGCAGCCCGCACTCTTTAGAGGAAAATTTACCCTGCATTAATAATTTTGAGCTTAGCATTTTTTCCGGATGCCTACGTTGGCGTTATCGGAAAAAGAAGCCCAATTCGTTAGGCGAGGGCACCAGGCGGAGGACGCTACCCTAAAGTGCCGGCTGCTAAGACGCTGAAAGTGCGTGAGTTACGGAGTACGTGTGGCCCCGGCCGACAGTTCATGATCTTTAGTAACCAAGAAGCTACCAGGCCTTGATGGAAACGGCAATTCCTGCCGCGCTTGGGGCTGCCCAGAGGTAGGGAGCGTAGCGTTCCAGGGTGTGATGGCCCATGCGGTGCAGTCCGTAGGAACTTAGTACCTGTGCACCGACCATGGAAAGACTGTACCCGGTAATCGCTGCACACGATTGCGTGGGCAGCCACGATTCCCGGCGGCCCCCGCGAGCAAGCAAAATACAACTCTGGGCGGAATCGGCTATTCTCACAGCGCTGTGGATTGCGAGACCCAGCAGATTCTGCCGATCAAAGAAGCGGTGTTCCGCGGGCTTCAACGGCTCGTTAGGCACGACCGGGACGACGAAAGTGGCAGGGCTAACCACCGGCTGCAAAAATGTCGTGACATCTTTCCCGGGTGCAGAGGGCGTCAGACTTGCCGCGGTTCCGTGCAGGGTGGCCGAATCGCCAGGGTCCGTGGGCAGGTTCGTAATATCTGCCCGCGCGAACAACGGCAGGGATGACGTTGTCGTAAGGCCACTTACGCCGGGAATAGGCGAAATATTGGAAACCTTCTGCCGCGGCGCGCAGTTGCCGCCAGAAGCGCCAACTGCGTGGCAGTCAGGCGCGTTTCCCGAAAGCGTGATGGGAGGCGGTTGTTGGGGCAATTGTGGATTAGAAAAAGTGCTTGCCCCGAAAAGAACTGCCATTAGGATCGATTGCATATATAGGCTTTGTTCCTCTCCCGGGAACCGCTATTGCAAAGACCACTCAAGCTAGGTTACCAAAGTACATTACTAAAGTACATTACTAAAGTGCGTGCCCTCTAAAATTAGAAGTTACTAAAGTAACATTAAGCAGAGAGACGAACCCGCAGCTATCTGTATAAAAAGAAGACACTTCTAGCTTAAATGGAAGATGCGCAGAGGAATCACGCGTTCACGGTGTTGTTCTTCGTTCAGGCTGCGGGCTCTGGCAATCATCAGGTCTTTCAAGCAGAGCAATCCTATCACCCGGCCGGGATCGCGACGCTCCACCACCGGAAGCCGGGTTACGCCGGTTTCCGCCATCCGGTTGGCCACTACGCGGAGGGGTTCGTCGGGGCAGGCGGTAATTGGGTTGGAACGCGCCAGGTCGCTGACCGGTTGATGCTTGTCGACCAAAGGATCGTGTTCCCAGTTTTCGGCATCGCTGCCGGTAACCACCCCCATCATGCGCTCATCAGCATTCAGGACAGGGTACAAACGCTGGCTGCGCGTCTTCCCGGTCAACAGCGAAAACAGCGTTTTTAGCGGCGCCGATGAGGGGAAGGCCAGGAAGTTGGTCTGCATCACGTCGCGGACGAGCAAAGTTTCAAGCGGGTCCACCTCATACTCGCAACGCAGGTGATAACCGTGGCGGCTCACCTTTTCCGTCAGAATCGAGCGGCGGAGGGTGAGTACGGTCACGCCGTACGCGATGGTTACCGCCAGCAGTAAGGGCAAAAGCGCGCCGGCATCATGGGTGAGCTCGAGCGCAAAGACGACCCCGGTGAGCGGCACACGCATGGTGCCGCCGAGCACCGCAGCCATACCGATCAGCGGCCAGAAACCGAGCCCCTCGTTGGGCAAGAAGGTGGCCGCCAATCCACCCAGGGCGCCTCCAATCAACAGCAAAGGAGCAACGACCCCGCCGGACGTTCCCGAGCCGAGGGCCACAGCCCAAATCAGCCACTTGACCAGAAGAATACCCCAGAGCAGGTGAACGGGCAGCGGGCCCGCGACCAGCACGCGAATCATGTCATAGCCGACACCCAGCGCCTGGGGGAAGAAGAACCCGCCAACACCAACCACGATCGCTCCCAAGGCCGGCCACCACATCCAGTGGATAGGCAGCTTGCGGAAGGCGTCTTCCGCGGCGTAAACCGAAACCGTGAGCAAGGCGGAAAGGCCACCGGCCAATAGGCCAATGAGTACGCAACCGAGCAGGCCCGCGGGACCGATCACTATCGGATGAGGGGGGACCGGGAAGAGCGGACCCGGGCCCAGGATGTACCGCCGGGCGGCCGCAGCGGCGCCGCTGGCCACGGCCACGGGAACCATGCTGCGGGGCTTCCACTCGAACAGCAACAACTCGACGGCCAACAGCGTGGCGGCTACCGGCGAGGCAAAGGTGGCGGACATGCCGCCGGCGGCGCCGGCTACAAGCAAGGTCTTCCGTTCGGCGGAGGTCAGGCGCATGACCTGCGCGCAGAGGGAGCCAAAAGCCCCACCCGTCATGATGATGGGGCCTTCGGCGCCAAACGGTCCGCCGGAACCTATGGAAATAGCGGCCGAGACCGGCTTGAGAATGGCCAAGCGAGGCTCGATAGAACTGCCTTGCACCAGAATGGATTCGATGGCCTCGGGAATGCCGTGACCGCGGATGCGCTCGGAACCATAGCGCGCCATGAACCCTACGATCAGGGCGCCGGCAATGGGCACGAGCACCACCAGTATACCGAGCCGGTTAGCGGCAGGGGACACCAACGCCGAGCCCCAGCGCTGATAAAAGAAGAGATTGGTAAACACTCCAATGAGGCGCAACAACGCCCAGGCAACAATAGCGCTGAGCGCGCCAAGGGGAACGGCCGCGGCAGAAAGCCACAACAAGCGGCGGCCGGCCGTAAAATCACCGGGCCGCTCGAGCGCCGGCGCCGGCGGGTTCCGGCGGCCGCCTGGAGCAGCGGAATACCGGGGGAAACGCGGCGCTGCGGGCCGGGCGCGGGTTGAGCTTTGCGAGTTCACGTGCGGCTGACCAATTTCCAGGGTGCGGTTGTGGCGCCAGTTCGGCTGTTTATATATATCGTGTAGAGATATATACTCCCTCCGCATAAGATGTGCCTGAAAGCCCGCGGGTTGCAGAGCACGAGAGGAAAATTAAAACCGAGAACGCGCGGCCGGAAAGATGAAGCAGAAGTGCTGAAGCGGCTCCGGCCAGAACCCGATCGTGTCCGCCTTTAACTTGATCGGCCGATTTACGCCAAAAGATTAGGATTTTCCGGTTTGCTTTGGCCGGCAGCTCATGGGAATGCGCCTCGCAAAGCCGGCGAGAGCGCCAGATTCGAAGGACGGTCACAAGCCGTTCCTCATCTATGTCCGCGCGCTTTGGGCAGACGCCATAAGGTTGGACGCGAAATCTGCCGATTACATATACAGGCGGCACGCGCGGCGAAGATGGCGTGTGCTGAGACAGGTAGACTTGCGCGATGCCCGAAGTGGTCCGGCAATCGCCTTAGGACGGTGAACAGTGGGGGAACGGACATACATCTTTCGTTTTCAGTGCTTTTTCTGGTTGGGGGTGGCAGTTCTTGCTTCCTGCCTTACGGCTGCACAGACGGTCGCCACGGGGGACTCGCGCACGGTGACGGAGCCCACGATTCCCACCGGCATCTGTACCGTGCTGACGGCGAATCAGGCCGCCGGCAGTCTTAATCAGACGCTGTTCGACACGGCCCGCATTAATAGCGCCATCAGCAATTGCAGCTCGGGCGAAGCGGTGGAACTATCGGCATCCGGCAGCAATAACGCTTTCCTGACCCAGCCGCTATCCATGAAAAACGGGGCAACCCTGCTGATCGACGCCGGAGTCACCCTGTTTGCGTCCCTTGATCCAGCCGATTATGGCGTGGGGTGCGGAACCATTACCACGTCCAGCACGAATCTGTGCAAACCTTTAATACCCGTGCAATCGAACAACGAATCCATCATGGGCTATGGCACGATCGACGGCCAAGGCGGACAATACCTGGTCACGGGCACGGGGAGTTACTTTACGTGCCCGTCTCCCCTTTCCACGCCCTGCACTTGGTGGGATATCGCCAGCGAGGCCGAAGCTCTGGGCGAGAACCAGAACAATCCTTACCTGGTGCAGGTGCACTCCGGCGGGAACTCCTTCACGTTATACAAGGTCACCTTGCAGAATTCGCCGATGTTCCATGTGACGGGAACCGGCGGCAATGGCTTTACCGCCTGGGGCGTAAAAATTGTCGCGCCGAACACGGCGCGCAACACGGACGGCATCGATCCCGGCCCCATGAACGGCAACGGTTCGACAAACATCACCATTACCGATTCCTATATCAGCACCGGGGATGACGAGATCGCAATCAAGGGAGACTACTCGATCTCGAATGTCACGATTTCCAACAACCACCTGTTTACCGGCCACGGCATGTCGATCGGCAGCGAGACCAACGGCGGAGTCAACAACGTGCTGGTGAGCAATTTGGTTATGAATGGGTTGGGCTCGGCCGACCACAATGGCAATGGGTTGCGTATCAAGTCGGCCCAGACCGAAGGCGGGACGGTAAGCGACGTTACTTACGAGAACGTATGCATCCAGAATGAATACAACCCTCTGGTCTTCAATCCGTTTTATGCCTCGGGCTCCGGCTCCGAGTATCCGTACTTTGAGAGCATCCTCCTCGATGACGTTCACGTCTATCCGGGTTATGGTGGATCCACCCCGTTCCTGTTGGAGGGCTATAGCGGCGCCTACCCTATGGGAATGACGCTGGACAACGTCCAAATAGACGGGTCTCCGGGTTGTGGGTTATTCAGCAGCTCGAACACGAGCTTTACGCTCGGTCCGGACCCGGTAAGCTTCAGCAGTTGCCTCACCGGCACGGGGGTGACCGTAACCAACGGCATCTCCGACAGCAATGCGGCATACACCTGCCCGGCATCGGCGTTTGTGCCGTTGGCGGGAGAACTGGTTGCTTCGCTGAATGGGTCAGCAGTTTCCTATAACGGAGGACAGACGGTAACGCTCGACGTCATTCTCCAGGCCATGATTCCCGAGTATGCGCCGCCGGCGGGAGGCACGATCAGTATATTGGAAGGCAGCACGGTGGTGGGCAGCGCCACCGTCCCATCCGACAATGATCTGGCTTATCTCCTGATCCCGATTGCCATCGGCACTCCCAGCGCCGGACAGCACACCTATACGGCGCAGTATGTGGGAGATTCCAGTAGCAATTATTCGGCGGGGATCAGCTTTGGTTCCCTGACGATCACGGTCGATCTTACGGCCACGACCACTGCCGTAACCCACTCTCCCTCGAGTGTGACCTATGGACAGGCGGTCACATACACGGCTACCGTAGCGCCCACGACCGGGCCGGGGACGCCCACGGGCACGGTAACCTTTACGGTGGATGGCGTGCAGGGTTCGCCCGAGCCGGTCACCGACGGCAGCGCGACTTTGCCCCTGTCTTTGCCCACCGGCGGGACGCATACGGTGGGCGCCAGCTACAGCGGCGATTCGCTTTTCGCGGGTTCCAGCGGGTCGGATTCCGGACTCAGCGTGTCGCCGGCGACGCCCTCAGTGACCGTAACCGGGGGGCCTTTCACGTACGACGGCAACCCCCACGCGGCGGACTGTTCGGCGAGTGCGAACGACAATGTGGTTCCCGGTCTGTGCGCCCTCACCTATAATCCGGGCGGAAGCACAATTCCGGTGGGCGCCGGCACGTATTTGGTTACCGCCGTTTTTAGCCCGGGCAATACCACCGACTACAACAGCAGCACCGGTTCGGGCTCGATCGCCATTACCGCGGCCACCCCGGCCCTGACCTTGATTTGTCAGGAGGTTTCCTACAATGGCCAGGCACACTCCTGCACCGCCACAGCAACCGGCGTGAGCGGAGCGGTCAGTGGCACCTGGAGCTACAATTACCTGGGCGCCGCTACCGGCTACGACAGCTCCACTCCACCTACGGACGCCGATACGTACCAAGTGTCCGCCACCTTCGCGTCCGGCGACCCAAACTATAACTCCAGCACTATAGACGCTACGCTGATCATAGACCAAGCCATGCCGGTAATCTTTGCCAATTGCTATCCTGCCCTGTATGACAACAATGCTCACGGGTGCATGCCGCTGGCTGTTGGCGTGGGTACAGACGGGCCGCTGGCCGGTCTGGGCTCGATAGCAGGGGAATACGTTGGCGAGAATACCGGGTCCGATACCATTAGTCCGCCGGCAGCCTTTCCGTCAGCCGCCGACACCTACACCGTGACGTTGACTTGGACCCCCACCAACCCGAATGGAAATTACGCGTCCAACACAGTAAATTCTCAACTTTTGATCGCGGCGCCGATAGGGTTGATGGTGGTTGATCCCGGCGCCCTGAACATTCCGCAGTGGCCCACCGGACCGGAGGGGGCAGGAGTAATCCCGCACGGGGTGGCGGTGGACCCGGAGGGCGATACTTTTGTAGCCGACACCGCGAACAACGCCATCGAAGAACTGGACGCCAGTGGCAATTACAGCGTGTACGCAAGCTCGGGGCTGCTGAATCCGCAGGCTGTGGTTGCGGACTCCAATCCGCTCGAGGCCGGCGTGATCTATATCGCCGACACCGGCAACAATGCGGTGGAGATGTTTGATGGCACGAACCTTACGACGTTGGCCGGCGGCCTGAGCAGTCCTGCGGGCATTGCCATGGATTTGGATGGGAATTTGTATGTGGCGGATACGGGCAATAACCTCATCAAACAAGTGGATACCAACGGCAGCGGCATCACCAGCCTTATAGCCGGCGGGGGGACGGGTTGCCCCGGACAAACCGATGCCTTGGGTGACGGCTGTCCGGCCACCCAGGCAGCCTTCAGCGCCCCGGCTGGGCTGGCTACCGACGCCAACGGCAACATTTATGTTGCCGACACCGGCCACAACCTGGTCCGCCAGATTAACGTAACCACCGGCATGATCACCGCCGTTGCCGGAACGGGCAGCGCCGGCTACGCCGGAGACAACGGAGCGGCAACCGCGGCCCAACTCAGTAGCCCAACCGGAATCGCCGTGGACCCTGCGGCCAACGTTTACATCCTGGATTCGGGCAATCAAGCCGTGCGGGTAGTAAGCGTGGCGACCGGCAACATCCAGACCTTCGCCGGAACCCCGCAAACTGCGGGAGCGGGCGGCGCCGACCAGGGATCCGTGACGGCGCTGCAATTGAGCTCCCCCGGGGGGATCGCCATGGACAACTACGGCAATGTGTTCGTGGCTGACACCGGCAACCAGCGAAGCGTTGAGATCAACCGCAACACGATCACCCGGGATTTGGGAACAGTAGCTATCGGCAGTAACGGAACGGCGGTCAAGTTTACGATTACAAACGCCGGTAGTGGGACCATGCTGTTCGATAAACCCTGGTGGCAGGACAACAGCGGTGACGCGGACAATCCAGGGGGAGACTTCTCCTTTAGCGGCACCAGCGGAGGCTGTCAGGACGCAGGCTCGGTGGCCGTGGGGGCGAACTGCACCGTGAGTATCGCCTATGATCCTAACGTCAGCAACGGAACAGGAGTTACCGCCGGCGTTCAAGAGAGCGACATATTCTACCCGATGAGCGACGCCAGTGACCGCGACTATGAGGTGGCCATCAACGTCACCGGGGAGCCAGTTAACCCGATTGCAACGACGACGATGTTGAGTTTCAGTCCCCAGAGCCCCGTCTATGGCCAAAGCGCGTCGGTGACCGCAGTGGTGACGCCGCAGAGCGGCTCGGCGGTACCGAGCGGTTCCGTCAGCTTCACGGTGGACAGCCTCACGCCCCAAGTCGAGCCGCTTAGCGGCGGGCAGGCATCTCTGACGCTCGCTTTGAACGCCGGGTCACACACGGTGACCGCGCTGTATAGCGGAGACAACACTTTTGGCGTATCGTCGGCAAGCGGCAGCGTAATCGTAGCGCAGGTAACGACGACGGTAACCATAAGCTGCCCGAACGGCGTGACCTATGACGGCGCCAAGCACGCCTGTACCGGTTCCGCGGGCGGGGAAAGCGGGTCGTTGACCTACTCATACACGGGCACTTCGGTTACCGGTTACAACAGCGCGACTGCCCCGACCGCCGCCGACACCTATACCGTCACTGCAACCTTCAGCAGTAGTAATCCCAATTACAGTAACGGCACCCCGGCAACGGGCACGCTTACGATTGCCCAAGCCACGCCGACGGTCACGGTAACCTGCCCTACTAAGGTTACCTACGATACTACGGCGCACTCGTGCTCAGCGGCGGCGAAGGGACTTGGGGGAGCGGTTCTCACGGGAAGCGGTTCGTTTACGTGGAGCCCCGCGCAGAGCGAGACCGAGGCGGGCAGCTATACGACGACTGCCACCTTCATCAGCAGCAATAGCAACTATAACAATACGGGTTCAGGAGAGGCCTCCTGGTCGATAGCCGAGGCCGCGGCGACGGTCACCGTAAGCTGTCCCACCGGGGTCGTCTACGATGGCAACGCGCATAGCTGCTCGGCCACGGCAAACGGCATAGGAGGAGCGGACATAAGCGCCAGCGGTTCGTTCTCCTGGAGCCCGGCGCCGGCCGAAACGAACGTTGGAAGCTACACGCTGACGGCCACATTTACCGGCACGGCGCCCTCCGACTACAGCAGCGCATCCGGGCACGCCTCGCTGAGCATCGCCAAGGCCACGCCGAGCTTGGTTCTAACCTGCAATGAAGTGACTTATAACGGCAGCCCGCACGCCTGCACCGGTTCGGCTACGGGCGCCGGCGGAGCGTCGGTCAGCGGTTCCTGGGTTTACAGCCCGGGGACCGAAACCCATGCCGGCAGCTACCCTGTGACCGGCACCTTTACCAGCACCAACGCAAACTACAGCAGCGGCGGGAGCGCGAGCGGTACGCTGCAGATCGATCCCGCAACACCGACGGTTACTGTGAGCTGCCCTTCGGGCGTGACCTACGACGGTAATGCACACTCGTGCTCGGCTACGGCTAAAGGAATTGGCGGAGCCAACATTACCGACAGCGGTTCGTTCACCTGGAGCCCGGCGCAGAGCGAAACGGCGGTGGGAACTTACCCGCTGACGGCGACGTTCAACCCCACGCAGTCCTCCGACTACGGCACCGCCTCAGGAAGCGGAACGCTGACCATTGCTGCTGCCGGGGCGTCAGGCACGTCTTCCAGCGGGACACCGGTTCCAGCTATCACCACGGTGAAGCCATGGCACGTGGCGGCAGGTTCGACGGATACTGCGCTCACCGTGAGCGGAACGAATTTTGAATCCGGGGCGGTGATGCAGTGGAATGGCGCTAACTTGACCACTACGGTCAATTCTAAGGGCACCGTTGCGACGGCAACGGTTCCTGCCGCCGATCTGGCAACGGTGGGGACGGCCAATATTACGGTGTACAATCCGCCAGCGACTTCGGCCGCGGCCTCAAGCACTTCGCCGGCGTTTGTTTTTGCCATTGATACCGCTGCCAGCACATCCGGCGCGGTGACGGTGACGGCGAATACTGCGAGCGTATCGGTTCCGTCCGGGGGAACGGCGAACCTCTCCGTGACCCTTGGCGGCGGCAGCTCGGCGGCGGACATCAGTGTGACGTGCGTGAATATGCCGGCGGGCGCCAGTTGCAGTTACAACAACAGCGAGGTGGCGATCAGCACCACCGCCCAGACGCCGGCGGGAAGCTACGCCATAACCGTGATCTTCACGGCCACGCAGACGGCGGCCGCCGCGCTTCCGGCAATGAAAGACCGGTTCCGCGCCGGGGGATTTACCGCCTGGATGGGGATAATGGGACTGCCGGTGGGATTCCTGTGGATGGGGGACAGAAGGAAGAAAACTCTGCGCCGCGTCCTGCTGGCGTTGCTGGGAATAGTGCTGCTTATTTCGCTGGCCGGCTGTGGCGGGGCGATTCAACCCTCGGCGAGCAACGCAGCCAGCGGCGCCACCCAAACCTCGGTGCAGGTGACGTTGACGGTGAAGTAGGAAAACGGCGATTGGCTATTGGCAATTAGCGATTGGCTATCAGCCATCAGCTATCAGCCAAAGAGGCGCTCCGGCGAGGCGGGGCTATTGGCTATCAGCCGTCAGCCATCAGCTATCAGCCATCAGCCAAAGAGGCGCTCCGGCGAGGCGGGAGCAATTGGCTATCAGCCGTCAGCTATCAGCTATCAGCTATCAGCCAAAGAGGCACCCCGGCGAGGCGGGAGCGGCTGGGCGGGACAGGTGCGGGCCAGGTTCCCCCGCCGGGGGCGCGTTACAAAACCCACAACGGAGGCACGGAGGCACAGAGGAACACAGAGGTTTTTGGGAAGAGTCCGGCGAGAGCGGGCGGGGCGGATAGCCGCCGCCAAAACTTGGGGTGCGCAGGTCAGGCTGGCCGCAATTACCGACAATTACCACAGTTACCATAATTACCGACGATTACCGAACACCTGCCGCCACCCGGGTCCGGAATTCCCGGAAGGATGCTAATTTGGGCAACAAAGTACTCGACATACCCTGCCGATTGGGGGACGATCTAGATGCATAGCGAAATCCTGCGGAGGCTTTTGTGTCCGATAACGAACTGCCCGGTCCAGCCAAGGGAGTTTATCTATTTTTTGAGTTTATTGCGCTCGGCTTTGCTCTTGAAGCGGTTGCAGCCTTTGTGCGCGGCGGGTCGTGGTTTATTTGGACTGGGTCGCTGCTGCTCGCGGCTCTTTTTCTGTGGGCTGGCATTAAGGGTCCGCTGATTAAAGAGAAAATCGGTTCAACTTGGTCCGCATGCAGTATTAAGGCCAGATGGACAGCGGCAGTGCTCGGCGTTCTTATTATTGCTGGAGGGTTGGTGTTCCTTGGATTATGGCCGACCGCGTCCAGGGATACGTACTCACGATCAGAATCGCAAGAAAGGTCTAGCGCGGCGCCTACAGTAACCCTATCGACCCCTCGGGATGTTTTTGAAAATGAAACACAACCGGACATGACCCATATGGTTTTTGGACTGCCGAGGCGTGGATGGGTTAACGTCGTCGGTAAGAAGAACCCAGAGCTTAGAGAGTTGCAAATACCTATTAAGTTCATTTTCGACAGAACTACGAAAGCGTGCATGATGACCACTTTCGTTGATTCCACTCTTCCCGCATTTGAAGTTATTGCCGAAATCGTAAACTATGTCGATCCTTTGTCTCGGTGGGTCCGAGACCCCACGCTGACGGGTTTCGCCGGTTTCACTGAACAAGGGAAAGACCCAGTGGTACTCAGCAGCTTTTCCTTTTCGGGAAAAGTGATTGTCTATTACGCGGGTCCCGAGCTTACAATCCAGGAGCAGGCGCAACTGGATCACCTGTATAGGCAACGCAAGCTCTCGCTTGAACTTCGTGGAGAGGGGTATATTGGGAGGGCGCTTGTAAATTAGATCAATCTGGTCTGGTGTTGGTCCTTCGCGATGCGCTTTTTCCTTCTGGGAGCAGGCGGGGTTCCACTCCTTCGAGA
>Ga0326728_10019234_pt1 | contig 13285 bp, 10 predicted proteins | sample MB3enrmetagenome_FD_207602 | JGI IMG/M metagenome (GOLD analysis project Ga0326728, IMG submission 207602) | Lab enriched peat soil microbial communities from McLean, Ithaca, NY, United States - MB31MN | ecosystem: Environmental > Terrestrial > Soil > Wetlands > Peat | place: USA: New York...
CGAAAACGAGCTGGTGGCCGGCTTCCACGTGGAGTACAGCAGCATGAAGTTCGCGTCGTTCTTCATGGCCGAATACGCCAACATGATCACGGTAAGCTCCATGGCGGTGCTGCTGTTTCTGGGCGGCTGGGTGGCGCCGTGGCCGGCCCGCTACGGATCGAGCCTCGTGCCGGTGGCGATTTTCGCGGGCGCCGGCGTAGTGGCGCTCTACCATGGCATGCATCCGGGCCACCGGCGGGACCGGCGCACGCTGCCGGTATTTGGCGCGGCGTTCCTGGCGCTGGCGGCGGCTTTCGCGCTGCCGGCGGTGCAGGCATGGCTGCTGCCCCTGTTCTGGTTCTGCGCCAAGACGGGCTCGGTGCTGTTCACTTTCATGTGGGTTCGCGGCACGCTGCCGCGGTTCCGCTATGACCAACTCATGGGCTTCACGTGGAAGTTCCTTTTCCCGGTCGCGGTGGCGAACCTGCTGGTGACCGGCTTTCTGGTGGCGTGGTTGGGGTGATATGAGCGTCATTCTCTTCCTGATCTTCGCGGTGATCGCCGTGGTTTGCGCCATCAACGTGGTGGTGCAGACGCATCCGATTTCGAGCGCCATCTCGCTGGTGGGCGTGATGGTCTCGCTGGCGGTTCTCTACCTGCTGCTGGGCGCGGAGTTCATCGCGGCCGCCCAGGTGATCGTCTACGCGGGCGCCATCATGGTGCTGTTCGTGTTCGTGATCATGCTCTTGAACGCGGGAGCGGAGGAGAAGCACGGCCGGTCGCTGGTGGCCCAGTTGCTGGGCGCGCCGCTGCTCGTCGCGCTGCTCGGGCTGCTGGCGTTTTTCGTCGAGCGCCTGTACCCGCGCAGTGTCTCCGTGCACTTCGGCGGCTTCATGCACGGCACGCCGCTGGACATTGGCCGCGCGCTGTTCACCACCTACCTGCTCCCCTTCGAGGTGACTTCCATCCTCATCCTGATCGCCATTGTGGGCGCCATTGTTCTGGCGCGGAAGGAGATGGACTGAGATGCCGGCGGAGGTCCCGATTTCCTGGTTTCTGACGCTGAGCGCGGTGCTGTTCGTGCTGGGCGTGGCGGGGTTCGTCTTCCGGCGCAGCGTGATCACGGTGTTCATGTCGATCGAGCTGATGCTCAACGCCGTGAACCTGAGCTTTGTGACGTTTTCCTACCAGCTCAAGGAGGTCAACGGGCACCTCTTCGCGTTCTTCGTGATGGTGGTGGCGGCGGCCGAGGCGGCCGTGGGCCTGGCCATCATATTGACGGTCTTCAAGAACCGGGCGACTTTGAATATCGATGATGTGGATTCGATGAAGAATTAAATGCAACTCTGGCTCATACCGGTGCTCCCGCTGGCGGGCTTCCTGATTAACGGCCTGCTCGGCCGGCGGTTCTCCAAGGGAACCGTCAATGCCGTTGCCATCGGCAGCGTGGCTCTTTCCTTTGCGTGGGTGCTGAAGACTATCTTCGCGCTCGGTGCCCTGGCGGGCGTCTATAGCGAGCACTACTTCACCTGGATCCGGAGCGGAGTGGTCAACGTCGGCTGCGATTTCGGCGTCGATCGGCTCACTATCGTCATGCTGCTGGTGGTGACCGGGGTGGGCGCGGTGATCCACATTTATTCCATCGGCTACATGGCGCATGAAGGGGGCTATTACCGGTTCTTTGCGTTTCTGAACCTCTTCATGTTCTTCATGCTGGTGCTGGTGCTGGCCTCGAATTACCTGGTGATGTTTGTCGGCTGGGAGGGCGTGGGCCTGTGCAGCTACCTGCTGATCGGGTTCTATTTCGATAAGAAATTCGCCACCGACGCCGGCAACAAGGCGTTCATCGTAAACCGCATCGGCGATTTCGGCTTCTCGCTGGCCATGTTTTACATGGTGAAGAATTTCGGGTCGCTCGATTTCGCCACCGTGTTCCAGCAGGCGCCGGGCGCGCCGGAGGCGACGCTCACCATCATCGGGCTGCTGCTGATGCTGGGCGCGTGCGGCAAATCGGCGCAGCTTCCGCTGTATGTCTGGCTGCCCGACGCCATGGCTGGCCCCACGCCGGTTTCCGCGCTGATCCACGCGGCCACCATGGTGACTGCGGGTGTCTACATGACGGCGCGGTCGTGGGCCATTTACACCCACGCGCCGGCGGCCATGAACGCCATCGCCATCATCGGCGTGGCGACCGCATTTTTCGCGGCCACCATTGGCCTCGCGCAAAACGACATCAAGAAGGTGCTCGCCTACTCCACGGTTTCGCAGCTTGGATACATGTTCCTGGGCGTGGGCTGCGGGGCGTTCTCAGCGGGCATTTACCACTTGGTGACGCACGCGTTCTTCAAGGCGCTGCTGTTCCTGGGCGCGGGCAGCGTGATCCACGCGCTTTCGGGCGAGCAGGATCTGCGCAACATGGGCGGCCTTCGCAAGAAAATCCCGTGGACATACCTGACCATGCTGTGCGCGGCGGTGGCCATTGCGGGCGTGCCGCCATTTTCGGGGTTTTTCAGCAAGGACGCGATTCTGGTGGCCGCGCATCAACACGCGCCGTGGATGTACTGGCTGGGCACCGTCACCGCGGGCATGACCGCCTTCTACGTGTTCCGCGCCATTTTCCTGGCCTTCTTCGGCGAGTACCGGGGCGACAAACACGCGCACGAATCTCCTCCCGTGATGCTGATCCCGCTGGCGATTCTGGCGCTGCTGTCGGTGGCCGGCGGATTCCTTTTCAAAGTTCCGCAATTCCTGGCGCCGCTTTTCCCGGCGCTCGAAGCACCCGAGAATCCCGCACTGGTGGCGATCTCGGTGGCGGCGGGCTTAATGGGGATCGCGCTGGCCTGGCTGATGTACGTGGCCCGGCCGGGCATGGCGGATTCGTTCGCGGCCAGCATGAACGGCCTCTATACGCTGGTCTACAACAAGTACTTCGTGGATGAGATCTACTCGGCGGCGGTGGTGAACCCGGTGGTCGACGGCTCGCGCGAAGTGCTTTGGAAAGACGTGGACGTGAAGCTGATCGACGGCGCGGCCAATGGAACCGCCGCGCGCGCCCGCAACATCGGCAGCGTGCTGCGGTTGATGCAATCCGGCAACATCCGCAGTTACGCCACCTGGGTGCTGTTTGGCTCGGTGGTGCTGATCGTGGCGATGGGGATCGCGGGAGGCCTCCCATGAACCTGCCGACCCTCATCCTGGCGCTGCCGCTGGCGGGATTCCTGATCGCGCTCGTAGTGCCGCGTTCCTCGCCGCGGGCCAGCCGCGTCTGGGCCATCGCCATATCGCTGGCAACGTTCGCCGCATCGCTGGCCTTGCCGATAGTATTTGACCGCACCGTGCCGGGCGAGCAACTCACCCTGGACGTGCCGTGGATCGCCACGCCCGACATTCACTACCACGTGGCGGCCGATGGCGTGGGCCTGTGGCTGGTGCTGCTTTCGACGTTCCTGACGCCCATCTGCGTGCTCATCTCCTGGCGCTCCATCCAGAACCGCGTGAAGGAGTTCTACGCGTTTCTGCTGCTGCTCGAATTCGGGCTGGTGGGCGTGTTCCTGACGCAGGACCTGTTTCTGTTCTATGTGTTCTGGGAAGTCTCGCTGGTGCCCATGTACTTCCTGATCGGCATCTGGGGCCACGAGCGGCGCATCTACGCGGCGGTGAAATTCTTCCTGTTCACCATGACCGGCTCGGTGCTGATGCTGGCGGCCATCATTTACCTCTACACCCGCGCGCAGACGTTCAGCTACCCGGCCATCGTGGACATGATCTGGAGCGGCAGGCTTTCGTTCTCTCCCGGCGAGGAGATGCTGCTGTTCCTGGCGTTCTTCGCGGCGTTCGCCATCAAAGTTCCAATTTTCCCCCTGCACACGTGGCTGCCGGACGCGCACGTGGAAGCTCCGACGGCGGGCTCGGTGATGCTGGCCTCGGTGATGCTGAAGATGGGCACTTACGGAATCCTGCACTTCTGCCTGCCGCTGTTTCCGGGCGCGGCGCGAGCCTGCGCGCCGTGGATCGTGGTGCTGGCGATCATAGGGATCATTTACGGCGCGCTGGTGGCGATGGTGCAGCCCAATATGAAGAAGCTGGTGGCGTACTCTTCGGTGAGCCACCTCGGCTTTGTCGTGCTGGGGATCTTCACGTTTACGCAGATGGGTCTGGACGGCGCGGTCTACCAGATGCTGAACCACGGCATTTCCACGGGCGCCCTATTCGTGTTCGTGGGGCTGCTTTACGAGCGGCGCCACTCGCTCGAGATCTCCGATTACGGCGGCGTGGCGACCGCGGCGCCGTGGCTGGCGACGGCGTTCCTGGTCACCACGCTGGCGAGCATCGGGCTACCCATGCTGAACAACTTTGTGGGCGAGTTTCTGGTGCTCCAGGGCGCCGCCATCGCCAACTTCAAGTGGGCCATCTACGCCGCCATCGGCGTGATCCTCTCGGCGTGTTACATGCTCTGGATGTACCAGCGCGTGTTCTACGGCGAGGTGAAGGAAGAGGTGCGGCGCCACCTTCCCGACCTCAACCTTCGCGAATGGGCCGTGGTGATTCCGCTCATCGCCATGATGGTGTGGATGGGCGTCTATTCGCAGACGTTCCTGCCGCCGGTGAGCCGGACCACCGCGCACGTGCTGGAGCAGACGCAGGTGAACGTGCCGTTCCAGGTGCGAATCCAGCAACCGCCGCAGATGCCAGCGGAGGCCGCCAATGTCCGCTAGCTACGGGTTCAACGCAGCGGACCTCATCCGCTTCCTGCCCGAGACCATTCTCACGGTGATGGGCACGCTCGTGATGGTGCTCGACGCGATTCTCCACCGGCGCGGGTCGAACGTTTTCGGCCACATGAGCATCGCGGCCTTGATTGCGGCCATCGGCGGGGCGGTCTACGCGTACACCGAGGCCGGCCCGGCTTTTGGCGGCATGTTAATGGTGGACGGCTTCGCCACGTTTTTCCGCGTGCTGGTGCTGGTGGTGGGGATTCTGACCGTTCTGCCGTCCTATCGCTTTCTGGCGCGGCAGGACGCCGAAACCAGCGAGTATCATGCGCTGCTGCTTTTTTCGATCGCCGGCCAGTGCCTGATGGCGGCGGCCAACGACTTGATCATGGTGTTCATCGGCCTGGAGATTTCGTCGATCGCCAGTTACGTGCTGGCCGGGTATTTCCGCGACGACAAACGGTCGAATGAGGCCGCGCTGAAGTATTTCCTGCTGGGCTCGTTCGCGACGGCCTTCTTCCTGTACGGCGTGGCCCTGATCTACGGCTCGACCGGCAGCGTCAACCTCACCATTGTGCGCGGCGTAATCGCCGGGCGAAACGCGCCCGCGCCGGTATTCATCGGTGTGGCGGCGGCGCTCATGTTCGTAGGGCTGGGATTCAAGGTTTCGGCAGCGCCATTCCAGATGTGGGCGCCGGACGTGTACCAGGGCGCACCCACGCCGGTGACCGCGTTTCTTTCAGCGGGTCCCAAGGCGGCGGCCTTCGCGGTGTTCCTGCGGATTTTCATGACTGCGTTCGAGCCGATCGGCAGCGGGTGGGAGCCGCTGGTGTGGTTCTCGGCGCTGGCCTCGATGACCATCGGGAACTTCGCGGCGCTGCGGCAAAACAACATCAAGCGCATGCTGGCGTACAGCTCGATTGCGCACGCCGGATACGTGCTGGTGGCGCTGACGGCGCGCTCGCAGGTGGGCACGGCGGCGGCCATGTTCTACCTGGCGGCGTATGCACTCATGAACATCGGAGCGTTCGCGGCGGTGAGCCATCTCTCCGGCCGAGGCGAGCAGTACCAGAACATCGAGGACTTCGCCGGCCTGGGCCAGAAACAGCCGCTCACCGCAGCGATGCTTTCGATATTCCTGCTGTCGCTGATCGGCGTGCCGCTGACGGGCGGTTTCTTCGGCAAGTTTTACATCTTCAAAGCGGCGCTGGAATCGCACCTGGTCTGGCTGACGGTTCTGGGCCTGCTCACGAGCGCGGTGGCGGCGTACTACTATCTGCGCATCCTGGTGATGATGTACATGCGCGAGCCGGGCGAAGCCGTGGAGAACGCCGAGCCGCTGTCGCCGGGATTGCGGGCGGCGTTGATACTGCCGGCGCTGGGCACGCTGTTGCTGGGGATCTTCCCGGGATGGGTGCTGGAGTTCGCGGGGAAATCGGCGGGGCTGGTGAAGTAGGGGAAATCGCGTGGCGCGGCTGATCCTGGCTGGGGAAAGCAACTGCCCTTATGATACGGCCTGCTTTCACTGCCATCAGGCAGCCGAGGACTGCGGTCCCTTAAGAGGGCCGGAACCGAAGCGAGACGCCTCCTGGCGGCCGAAGCGCTGATTTGATGCGGTGGTCAGGAGGCGTCCAGGCTCTCCGCCATCTCCAGCAGCATCCGGACGGTGTTCCAGTTTCTGCCGGTGCAGGGGGTCTCCAGGGTCCTCTCAATGAATGTCCATGAGACTTTCGGACGAGCCATGCCGTTGGGGTAGTAGATGTAGACCTCGCGGCCTTCCATACGCGGTTCCTCGGGTTCGCTTTCAATCCGCAATACCCGTTCACGCGCGTCCGCCGGCGGCTCGCCGGCAAGGAACTGGACGAGCAGTCTACTTGGGTCGAGATCGCGGCGCGACGCGAACGGGTTTGCCGCGATGACGCCCCGCAGGTCGGCCGCGGTGGGGAGGATGACGCCGGCGCGAAAGGCGAATCTCTCTTCAATCGCGTCCGCAATCCGCTTCGATAAGCGCGTGAAATCCCGCGCATTCGTGCGGAAAACGACGTTGCCGCTCTGTACGTAGGTCTGAGCGTGACGCAATCCCAGGGATTCGTACAGCTCGCGAAGTTCTTCAATTCGGATCTTATGGTGGCCTCCCACGTTGACGCCGCGAAGGAGGGAAATGGCTGCGATCAAGTCAAATCCCCTTGGACCTTTTACTTCTTGCCTTTCGTCAACTCCCGCGCTTTGGCCTGATCGGCTTCCGCTCCGGCCTTGTCGCCGGCGGCGCGGCGGGCGGCGCCGCGGTTGACATAGGCGTTGGCGTAGGACGGATTCAGACGGATGGCCTGGTCGAAGTCGGCGAGCGCCTGCGGGTACTGCTTGAGCCGGAAGTAGGCGTAACCACGCGCATTGTAAGCCAGCGGGAACGCGGGATCCAGCTTCAGCGCCTCGGTGAGCTGCTCGATGGCTTCCTGGTAATGATTTTCCTGAAGGAGCTGGCGGCCGCGCGCATGATACTCCGCGGCGCTGGCGGGAGGAGCCTCCGCCGGCGGGGCCGGAATCGGCACCGGCGCGGGTATGGCTGGCGAAACCTGTGGTGACGGCGAAGGCGCCGGCGGCGGCGGCTTGGCGGGCGCGGCCGCCTTGCGCGCCGGACGGGGCTCGGGTTTGGAAACGGGTTCGGGTTTCGCGGGCTCGGGTTGCGGAGCGGGCTTGGGAGCGGCGGGTAATACCAACGTGCCGGTTTCAGGCGCGGCCTCCGTGGCCCGCGCCCGCTTCACGAGTTCGTCGACCATCACCTGGGCCTTCGCCGCCAGATCCCGCGTGGCCGTGTTGTGGGGGTCGAGCTTTTGCGCCTGGAGCAGGTCCGACAGTGCTTCGTCGTAGCGTTCGAGCAGGAAGTAGGCGTTGCCGCGCGCGGTCCATCCCAGCGGCGAGCCCGGGTCCAGACTGATCGCCGTGGTGCGGTCCGCCAGCCCCTTGTCGTGTTCTCCCAGCGCATGGTAGGAGCCGCCGCGCGCCACGTAGACTTCGGGATTCCTGGGATCGAGCTCGACCGCCCGCTCGCGATCCCGCAGGGCATCCTGGTGGCGCTTCATGCGCGCGTAAACCGCGCCGCGCGCCAGGTACAACCGCGCGTCGCTGGGATCGCGCTGGATGGCTTCGCTGTAGTCCGCCACGGCTCCATTGTCGTCACCCAGCCGTTCGCGCACAGCCCCTCTCACGCGCCAGGCGCGCACATCCTCGGGCTGGAGTTTCAAGGCGGCGGTGAGGTCTTCATTGGCGCGCGTATCATCTCCCGCGCCGGTCGAAGCCAGAGAGCGCTCCACCAGCGCCTGCTCGTAACTCGGGTTGAGGCTGAGGCATTTATCGAAATCGTCGATGGCGTCGCGGTACGCGCGCAGCGCCGCGTGCGCGATTCCACGGCCCATATACGGCTCCGGATTGTCCAGCCGGAGTTTAATGGCCTGCGTGAAGTCGTCGATGGCTTTGGCGTACTGGACGGTCGCCAGGTAGGCATTGCCGCGCGCCGTATAAACCTCGGTGCGCTCGAGCTTGAGGCCGATGGCGGTGTCGTAGTCGTGGATGGCGCGCTCGGGCTGATTCGTGGCGGTGAAGAGCTGGCCGCGAATGGCGTACGATTCGGCGTCGGCGGGCTGAAGTTTGATGGCCTGATCGAGATCGGCCGCGGCCTTGTCGCGTTCGCCCGCGGCCAGGTAGTCCTTGCCGCGCGCGCGCCATGCCGCCGCGTTGGAGGCATCCGCCTGGATGGCCTCCGAGTACGCGGAAATGGCCTCATCGCGCCGCCCCGCCTGGTCGTCGCGAAGCCCGCGCTGATACTCGGTTTGCGACCTTTTCTTGTCCGGCCTGGCGGCCGCGCCGTTAACGGAAAGCATCAATCCCGATATGGCGATGGTTAACACCATCCGCGCGAGGCGGTGAGTTGAGGTCCACATCGGCTTCCTGAAAATAGTGTACACTCGGATGGTAGTTGAAATTCCGCTGGTGTACGGGAAACCACCCCCTCGACAGTTGTACGGTCATCGAGCCCCCTCGCCCTTGGGGATCGGCAGTGATCGGATGAGGCTTGGCGAGGCGTTCGGCTCCTCCTTTCGGCACCGACGCCATCGTGCCACTCCCCGGCACGCGATCCAGTAAACCAGGTACTATTACCTTTTTTTCTTATGGAGTAGTTCCAAATGGCCCCCAAACAGACCAGACTTGGTTTAAAATAGCAGAAGTTTCTGACAAAATCACGGGCTGTTTGCCTTTACCGCCGTGATCGCTGTGCGGGCCGGTACGGTTTCTGGCCGGACGGCACAATTTCGCAGGAGGAGTTGTGAAGCTTACGCATGCGTGTCGTTTCTTCCAGTTTCTGACCGTCGGTTGCCTGCTGGTTGAGGGATTGGCGGCCGGCACGGTAGTATACCTGCCCTTCCCCAGCGACCAATGGGGGACCCAGAATTACAGCGTCATGCTGAGCGCCCCCGGCACTGGCTCGTACCAGTGCTCTGGCAGTTCGGGAAGCCCAGACGGTTGTACAGTCGGACGGGTTGGAACTTCTGGCAGCGCCAGTGACAGCGCCAACGGAAGTGCCTTGGCATACAACGACCAGAATGGCATCCACGTCTCTGTGACCGCCGGGTCTAGCGAAAACGCCCTTTCGTTCTGGGATGGCCAGCCTTACACCTACGCCGATTCCAAGGCGGACGGCTACTTCTGGGATACCCTGACAAACGACAGCGGCCAAACAGCTACCATCCAGATCGGCTTTCACGTGGATGGGCAACTCACGATCGGCCCGGGCACGCAGGTCGGCCTCACGGGCGGGGCCAACGACTATGCAACCCTCGACATGTATTTATGGGACGGAGTTAACGGCGCCAACGAAACAAACTCCGAATCGTGGTTCAACAGTGTGAGCAGCCCTAATATCTATTCTTCCAACCGCAGCCTCAGCATTGATCAGGACTACCTGACGCACACGGTCACGCTCACTCCCGGCGCGTACTACTCCTTCGCTATCGAAATTGCGGCTGAGGCTTGGACCGAGACAGAAGGCGATGGCTACACGTTGTCGGCCACCAGCGACGCGAGCAATACCTTAAGCATCACATCCTTCTCTGCTTTCGATCCGCAGGGTAATCCCTTGCCGGCTGGGGACTTCAGCTCCCAGCAGGACATCAATTACGGCCAATTCGACAGTTCGGGAACTCCGGAACCGGCACCTTGTGGCTTGCTCGCCCTATCCATCGGCGCATTGCTGGTACGGGCACGGCGAAGCAGGCACGCTTAGCCTGCCCTGCTAAGATGACTGCACGGCACGCGTCGTTGGACGCGTTTCAGCCGCCGAATCCCGCCCAATGGCACAACCCGCGATTTCCGCTCGCGGCTGGACTCCGCAGATTCCTCGGCCGAGGGCAGAGTCGATTCCAAGGAAGGCAAAGTCACCGGTGATCACGCCGGAGCGGACGCCGATCGGGCCAAAGCCGGGAGTTGATGCAAGTCAAGAAGCAAGCGCTGGAGCGATGTTTGTTCCCAGATGGTGCCGGCAATAGTGTACACTCGGATGGTAGTTGAAATTCCGCTGGTGTACGGGAAGCTGGTGAAAATCCGGCACAGCCCCGCTACTGTAAGCGCGGAGATCCGGTCGAACGAGTCACTGTTCCGGCGACGGAATGGGAAGGCCGATCGGTTCGAAGATGCGCGAGTCAGGAGACCGGCCGGCGGATTCTACACATTTGGCTCTCGAGGGAGGAGCTTGAAATGCGAAGAAAAATCTCAGATGTTTCGGCCTTCTGCTTGTTTTTTCCCTTTTGCCTTTCCGCCGACCAGTTCAAAGGCACGGTGATCGATCCATCCGGAGCGCCGATTGCGGGCGCGCAGGTTTCGGTGGTCAGCCGCGTGGGAGTGGAGGCGCAAACGGCGTCCTCAACCAGCGGCAGTTTCGAACTGAGCGCTCCGGAAACTCCGGGCGCGAAGCTGGTGGTGACGGCGCCCGGATTCAGCACCCAGACGCTGCCGGTGGAACGCGAGATGACGGTGCGCATGGAGATTGCGCCGCAGATCGATTCGGTGCGGGTGGTCGGTTCCGCCATGGATGTTCCGGCCAGCCAACAGGGCAGCACCGTGAATATCATATCGAGCGAAGAGATCCGCGAGCGCAACCAAGCCATGGCCATCGACCTGCTGCGCGAAGTGCCGGGCCTGGACTTCAGCCAGACGGGCGCCACCGGTGGCTTGACCGGCCTCTACATCCGCGGCGGATACGCCACGGACAATCTGGTGGAGATCGATGGCGTGCCGGTCAATGCCTTCGGCGGCAACTTCGATTTCGCGCACATTCCGGCCGAGGAACTGGACCACGTGGAGGTGATTAGCGGCCCGCAATCGGCTATCTACGGGGAATACGCCAACAGCGGCGTAATCAATTTTGTGACGCGCGAGCCGGATTCGCCGCTCGCCATCGACATCCTGGCGGAAGGCGGCAGCAACTACGAACGCCGTTTCGGCATTTCGGGCGCCGGCCTGCTGGCCGGTTTCGGGATCGCGGTCTCGGCGTCGCGCCTGGACACGGATGGCCCCGTCACCAACAGCGACTATCACAATGAAGACCTGTTGCTGAACCTCACGCGGCACTTCCGGCGGCAGATGCTCGGGCTGCACGGAGATTTCGATTCCAACCAGGTCGGCGAGCCCGGACCGTGGGGATCCGATCCCAAGGACACGTTTACCGGCATCGACACCATCAGCCGCAGCAAGAACAACTTTTCGGACTACTCGGCGCACTACCAGGCGGATCTCTGGGATCGCGTCCGAGGGGAGCTGTTCGGGACCTTCTTTCTGAATAACAACGGGTACCAGAGCCCGTACGGATTTTCCTTCAATCGCGACCTCCGCGCGCGAGGCGAGGCCCGCACCATTGTGAGCGTTACGCGCCATTACACCGTCGCCGTAGGCGTGACCGACGGGCTGGAGGAGGTGGAAAACAGCTACATCACGGACGCCGATTACCTGACGTTTCCCATCCGCCGGCGCGACACGGCGGTATACCTGGAGAACCGCCTGGAAGTGGGCGGACATCTGTTTCTGAGTGCGGGCGTGCGCGGGGAGTTCATCCACACGGCGTCCATCCCGGCGGACGGAGCAGTCTCGCGGCCGTTCTTCCCGGCGCAAACCATTTCGAGGGGCAATCCCAAGCTGGCCGCGGCGTACGTGCTCGGACGGACCCGCTGGCATTCTTCCTTTGGCACGGGAATCCGGCCACCGGCGGGATTCGACCTGGCGTACACCAACAACCCCGCTCTCCAGCCCGAGCGGACGCGCAGCATCGACGCGGGCGTGGAGCAGAAACTTTTCCACGACTGGCTGGCGCTGGACGGGACTTATTTCTATAACCGTTTCTACGATCTGATCGTGACCCTGGGCGGCTCGCTCCCGCTGGAAGGGGGGTTTTATACGACCGGCAACCTTGCCAACTCGCGGGCGCAGGGCGCGGAGTTTGCGGCCAAGCTGCGGCCGGCGCGATGGATCTTCGTCACCGGCTGGTACACGCTGCTGAAGAGCGAAATTCTCTCGCTCAACGGGTCCGCGAATCTGGCGCCAGCGCCGTTCCAGGTCGGCCAGGAACTGCTGCGCCGGCCGGCGAACTCCGGCGCGGTGGTAGCGGCGTTTACGCGCGGCAAGGTGACAGCGGACGTCACTGGCTATTTTCGCGGTTCGGTGCTGGACGTGGAGCCGACGTACGGCGCCACCAACGGCCTCTACCAGAACCCCGGCTATGCCAACGTGGGGATCAATATCAACTACGCGCTGGGGCGCGGCCTCACGGCTTACGGCGATCTGCGCAACGCACTGAACCAGCATTACGAGGAAGTGTTCGGCTATCCTTCGCTGCGGCTGAATTTCGTGGCGGGTATGAAATGGACGCTGTCCAGGGGACAGTAGCGCGCGATCTTATGAGCAAGGGACCATTCGACGAACCGCGCATGGCGATCAATCGCGTTTACACGCGGCGCGGCGACGGGGGCGAGACCAGCCTGGCGGGCGGGCAGCGTGTTCCCAAAGACGGCGCACGCATTGAAGCCTATGGCACGGTGGATGAGCTGAACTCTTTTTTGGGGGCGGCGCGCGTCACGGCGAGCGGGCTGGCGGCTACGGAAGCGCGGCTTGCGCCGCTGGCGGACATCCTGCTGCGCGTCGAGCACGAGCTGTTCAACCTGGGATCGATTCTGGCGACGCTGCCCGAAGACGTGCATCCCAAGCAGGCGCGCGTTACCGACGCCGAAGTGGCGCAGCTCGAATCCGAAATCGACCGCATGAACGAAGATCTGCCGCCGCTGGGCTCGTTCGTGCTTCCAGGCGGCGGCCGGCTCAATGCGGAGCTCCACATTTGCCGCACCGTCTGCCGCCGCGCCGAGCGCGCCACGGTGGCGCTGGGCCGCGTGGAGAGCATTCCACCGGAGACCGTGCGGTATTTGAACCGGCTGAGCGACGCGCTATTCGTGTGGAGCCGGTGGGCCAGCCACGTTACGGGCGCGCCCGAAACTTTATGGGAACCGAACCAGTCCAGCTCGGGGCTGGCTGGTGGATAATTGAGGATAAGGAGAAAC
>Ga0326728_10019237_pt1 | contig 13284 bp, 12 predicted proteins | sample MB3enrmetagenome_FD_207602 | JGI IMG/M metagenome (GOLD analysis project Ga0326728, IMG submission 207602) | Lab enriched peat soil microbial communities from McLean, Ithaca, NY, United States - MB31MN | ecosystem: Environmental > Terrestrial > Soil > Wetlands > Peat | place: USA: New York...
AGTCCTCCGATGACAAGACTCGCCGCCGTCTACAGCGTCTCGATCGACGGCTCCTGGACGTCGCTCAACAACTCCTGAACATCGCAGCACCAGAAAAGTGAGGAAAGATTGGCCGGTCAATCGGTAAACGTGCGTGACGTCAGCTACTCAGGCCGGTGTCCGTTGGTCCAGCTCCCAATTGTATGAAGCCCGCAAAGACCGCTCGTTCGCAATTGCGAGTTTCCGCATCCGGTACATGAGTGTGGACCGCGGAACTCCGAGGCGCGCGGCCGCACCATTCGGTCCGGCGATCACCCAATTGGTTTCCTCAATGGCTTTCAGAATGTGTTCGCGCTCACACTCCTCCATCGTGGCCGGTCTTGCGAAATTCCTTCTCGCGAGCAGCTCCGACACCGGTGGATTCAGGACGCAGCCAGTGGTCAAGATAACCGAGCGCTCAATGAAGTTCTGCAATTCCCGAATGTTACCGGGCCAGTCATAGTGCAATAGCGCCTTCATGGCCTCCGAGGGAATCTGTTCAATATGCTTGTTTACCCGCTGCGCGTAGGTGCTTACGAAATACGCCACCAGCAAGGGAATGTCTTCGCGCCGATGGCGCAGCGGGGGAATGACAATTGGAAACACATTGAGCCGGTAGTAAAGATCACTCCGGAACTGCTTTTCGGAAACTAGACGGTCCAAGTCTTGATTTGTGGCGGCCACCACTCGCACGTTGACACGTTGTGTGCTTGTGCTGCCCAGTCTTTCGAACTCCTGCTCCTGCAAGACTCGCAGCAGTTTCGTCTGCAGTTCGAGCGGCATATCGCCGATCTCATCCAGAAACAGCGTACCCCGGTCGGCCGCCTCGAAACGGCCGATTCTTCGTGTCACAGCCCCCGTGAAGGCACCTTTTTCGTGTCCGAAGATCTCACTTTCCATCAGTTCCCGAGGAATCGCGGCGCAGTTCAGTTTCACGAAAGCGCCAGCCCCACGCGTACTGTGGGTGTGAATGGCACGTGCGATCAGTTCTTTGCCGGTCCCGGTCTCTCCTTCGATGAGCACTGTGGAGTCGGTCGGCGCCACGGTTCGAACTTGATGTAATACTTCGGTCAGAGCCGCGCTGCACCCTACGATGCCTTCAAAACCGTCTCGTTCTGTGGTTGCAGAGCGGTGTGGCGCAACTAACGGCTCGCTCAGAGTGGCGGAGCGGTAGTCCCTGGATGTTGTCTTAGACGGCAGGACCGCGAAGCTACGCGAAGATCGGGAGAACGAGTTCGCTTCCCGTCCGTCCAAAACGATGATGTTGTCGCGGCCCATCTTGATACCTCATCTCTTCAATAAGACCTCGCCGCAATGTCTGAGAACACGTCCTAATGCGCGTTCACGTCTCACGATGGCCAGGATCTGAAAGTGAGCTTAGCGGAGTTGCAGGTTGCAGTCGTGAGATTGCGGTCAGGTTTTGGTGGAAGAAGCGCTTGCGTCGGGTTTGACGAAATGTACGGGTTTTAGCCCTATCTCAGCAGATTTGAGGCCACGCCTTGCAATCTATTGCGATCTAAGCCATTGAAATCACGGCGGCGGTGACCTGCCTCGATCTTCTCTACCAGTCGCAATTGACGATCTTCGCGGTCGGTCGAGCACGCCTATTCAGGTTGCTGCACTCGCCTCTTCTATGACGGCGAACTGCCTCCGGACGACTGTCCCGTCTCCTGGGGCGGGCCAGATCTCAGTCAAAACCGAGGCTTGCGGCCTATGCCACATGGATCTCCATGCAGCACATAGCCACTGGCCGTCGAAGCCCACGTTCCCCTTCATCCCCGGCCATGAGGCCGTCGGGCTAGTCGCCGCCGTTGGATGCGGCGTGACGATCGTGAAGGAAGGCGACCGGGTCGGGGTGCCCTGGCTCCATTTCAAACCGCCGCCGCCAGCCCTTTCAGGCTTTATACACCAAACAGAATCCACGCGCCCTGCGCGGAGTGCGATTCTCTAGCCCGCCAAACCCCTGATCGCCGCCGGCGTCAAAGCTGTCGCGCTGTACCGCCAATTCAAAACCGCAACAGCGCCGTAACGGAATCCTTCGTTGGCATGTCAGAGGCGTTCAACTCGAACGCCCAGCCGCCGTAAAGCACGGTTTCGAGAGCGGCCATGTTCAAGGGATCGTCGGGCCGCCAGCCGGCGCCTACGTTCTCGGACAAGAAGAGGCCGGCCACGCGGCCTTCACGATCGCGTCCGTGTCGCCCAAGATGAGGGCCGTGCCGCTCTGTTTCTTATAATCCGCCAGGGCTCACGGTCAAGGTGCAAGTGACAGGCCATGGCTTTGTCACTCTTAAGGGTACTGTCGAGTGGCAATACCAGAGCGATGAAGCCGAACGGGCAGTAAGATCGTTGTTGGGCGTTAAGGGCGTCGTCAACGAGATCGAGCTAAAACCGCAAGTCAGTGCCACGGTCGTAAAGGCCAAAATCGAGGACGCCCTGAAGCGCGCCGCGCAAATCGATGCCGACTCAATCACTGTCGAGACTTCCGGCAGCACAGTGACGCTGCGCGGCAGTGTCGAATCCTGGAGCGAGCGTGTAGAAGCGGAGCGCACAGCCTTTTGGGCTCCTGGCGTCACCAAAGTCAACAATCTGATTGAGATCGCTTAGACAAGAACACGCAGGCACCGCATGACACGGAGTGGACTGCGAACGGCAGCCCCTCCGTGTGTTTCGATTAACAGAGCGAGAACTTTGTTTCATCATTGCGAGAACTGCTGCTAGGGTTCCGCCGATCGCAGCGCGAAGGGCGACTGGAAGACGGTTGGGAGATTCTATCGCGGGATCAATACTTCGGCAGATCAAATGCTTAAGGGACAATGTAGGCAGACGACGAAAATGGCCGAAAGCTCCTGTCTAAAGAATGGATGGTGAGGAGATGGTGGAACCGACGTGGGAACCTTATAACTCAGAGATGCAGGGCCGACTTTCCGCTACTGAAATAGACCGTCTGCCAGAGACAGCCTTCGCATTTCCGCGGGCACGCAAAGAGCCGATGACGGACGCAGCGCATGTTCGCAACGCGATCGCGAGATTCGATCAGGTTGAAGACGTCACTGACGCCGAACGGGATCTCGCGTTTGCCAACATTCAAAAAGCTGCCAACTACTTCGGCGTCAATATGAAGGAAACGAGCCGGTATCAACTGGGTTCGCGATCCGCTTAGGAGTCGGCCTAAATCAGCAAGCACGCCCTGGCGCTGCCCAATGATTCGGAGGGTCTTCCGACATGCTCGTGACTTGATGCATATCAGGGCGATTTGATTTTGTTCCCACTCCACCCAGGGGCCTTCGAGAAAACCCTGGGCATTTCTTCTGAAAACATGTGAGCTTGGTATACTGCACTGCACGGCGTACATGCGCAGCCGATGTAGGAGATGCCAAAGGCTAGCGGATTACAGCTGGTTCAATTGGCGGTCGGCGTGCTGTTCTTATTGACATCCTGGAGTAAAAAGAGAGTATCAATACCCAAAGAACACATCGATACGAGGATCGCCGGCAGGACAAACGCGCAGCCGCGCCTTCATCAACAAGCCCGCGAGATCCAGCGCTCGTCATTCAAAACGGAGGAACGCTCGTGAACCAAGAACGTACTGAGCCAGCAGAACGCAATTTGCCTCAACCGATCCGTGGCAACGAAGGAGCACCGATCATTGGCCCGACGAACCCCGCACGTGAGGCCGAGAGCCGGGACAGACTTGCGCCGCCCAGTACCGACCATGGCACGCTGCCAAACCTGAAATGGTCCTTCGCCGATTGCCACAATCGGTTGCAGCCAGGGGGATGGGCGCGGCAGACGACGGGACGAGAGCTGCAGATTGCCCAGGAGCTTAACTGCGTCAATATGCGGCTCAAAGCTGGCGCGGTCCGGGAAATGCACTGGCACAAGCCGGACGAGTGGGGCTTCGTGATCAAAGGCCGAATGCGGGTCACCGCTATCGATGATCAAGGTCATGCCTTCCAGGATGATATAGGCGAAGGGGACATCTGGAACTTCCCTGGCGGCATCCCCCACTCGCTCCAGGGACTCGATGGCGAAGGATCCGAATTCCTGCTCGTCTTCAACGACGGCAACTTCAATGAGGACGAGACCTTCCTGGTCACAGACTTTCTGGCGCACATTCCGAAAGAGGTTCTCGCCAAGAATTTTGGCGTGCCCGAAAGCGCCTTCGCCAACATCCCCAAGGAGGAACTCTACATCTTCCAATCGAAAGTGCCCGGCCCGCTCGCCGAGGATCGGGTAGTCGGTGCCGGGCCGGCACCGGAGACTTACAGCCACCGGCTGATGGCCCAGGAACCGATCCGTTCGAAGAGCGGCAGCGTCCGCATCGTCGACTCCTCTAATTTCCCGGCCGCCAAGAAGATTGCCGGCGGGCTGGTCGAGGTCGAGCCGGGCGGGATGCGCGAATTGCACTGGCACCCAAATTCGGACGAGTTGCAATACTACATCGAGGGGCAAGGTCGGATGACGGTGTACGCCTCAAATAGCAACGCACAAACCTTCGACTACCAGGGAGGCGACGTCGGCTACGTGCCGAAGAGCATGCCCCACTATATCGAGAACACGGGCACGACGAAGCTGCGTTATCTCGAGCTTTGGCAGTCCGATCACTTCTCTGACGTCTCGCTGGCGCAGTGGTTGGCATTTACACCGTACGAGCTCGTGAAGGCGCACCTCAATATCGACAAGTCCGTCCTGTCGAAGGTCTCGACACAAAAGACACCGGTAGTAGGGCTCTGAGTCAGTGGATCACGATCGCCTTACGGACGATGCTGTGGCCCCAATGTATATAGAGAAAAGTCATGAGCGAGACGCTTCCTGTCACTTACCTGGCGCGACACGGTGAAACGGCCTGGAACCTTACGGGCCAGCACATGGGACGAATCGATATGCAGCTGACAGAGGGGAGAGCACGACGCTTGCCGGCTCGGGGAACGGCTGCGGGGCTTGACCTTCGCCAAGGCTCGGTCTCGAACCAGAAGCCGGGAGGCTCTTTTTCCTAAGCCCCGCCAGCCTTAGCGCTCTGGGGTATGAGGCCAACCGTTCTCAGCCGGTGATTCGCCTCTATGCTGAATCGGCCAAATTTCGCAAATCCCTCGAGCGACGCTTCGACTCGCCAGCACCTTCTGCTTGATTAGCGCACTAACGGTTAGTCCCCGGATAATGCGATGTGCCCTAAGACTGCAATTCTCTAGCCTAGAGTGCTGTGTGAAGCTCCCCTGGATCGCAAGCTTGGAGTTTCGCCTTCTCTGAGGATCTTGAGAACTATCGGCGCCGAGAGAAATGTCTGTCGAAGTGGCTCTTCCGCAGGCAGGGAATTTGCCAGCTTCATAATCGTGTCGCAGCTGAGTGCCCGGTGGCGTTCCGCCAAATCTCGATCGCCTGCGTTCTGGTAAAACTCGAAGGCGATGGCGTGAACGCGCCAACTGGCCAGCGGCAGTTCGAAGCCTTCCATCGTCGACAAAGCCTTGGCGATGGACTCGTGCGCGCGCGGAGCGTCGAGTTCGGCCATGGCAACCCGGGCATTCGCTTCCCAAGCCAGTGCCTGCCAGGTGCGTTCCGCGGTCGTCAGCGTGAGGTTGAGAAACCGCGCAGCTTGCGGCCGGGCCTGCGCCAGATTTCCCTCCGCAAGCCAAAGTTCGGTGAGTCCCGATTCCAGTGGCATGCGCCAGTACCAGTCGTTCAAGTTACTCCGGCGATCCATGTCGTCCCTTGCCGCGAAGAGGTACTGACGAGCACGATCGTATTCTCCCAAAGCTGCCTCCGCCGAACCTCTCAGAACCAGGGACTGCTGGAAAGGCCAGGGAAACTGGGGTGGAGAGCTAGGCGCAGCGCGCAGCTCAGGATCCCGGACCAAAGGAACCGCCGACTCGCAGATCGTCAGGACGCCGGCAAAGTCGCAGGCCTGGAAATGCAGCCAGGCCCGGCAGAGTTGCAAGGTGCGCGGCCGGAAAGCATAGTCTCCATTCCCGTGGGCCATCATGATCGCTTCCTCGACCTCTCGAGAAGCCTCGCCCCACTCTCCCAGGAATATAAGATCAAAAAGATGGATGTGCTGCCATAATCCCCACCGAAAACCGGACCGAGACGGGTGAACAGTGTCGGCATCGAGCAACATCTTCAGGCCATCGGCGTAGCTTCGATGCGACTCACGGTACTCGGAGGAACACCATTGGATGGAACTGTAGTCGAGCAGGTGCGATGCGACGACGCGTGGGTCGCCCAGTTTCCGGACCTCACCGATCGCATTCCGGTACTCCTGCGCGTGCTGAGGATTCCATCCACACAGCCACAAGCGGAAAGAAAGGCAGTCCGCATACGCTGCAAGATGCTTCATCGGACCGGAAGTTCGAACGACGTGGAGTGCCTGTTCCAGCAGTTCGAGACCGCGCTCGGAACTCTTCGTTGACTCGATGAATGCCCGCTCGAGGAGCGCGCGCGCCTCAACGTCGATCAGGCCGTAGTGGGCCGCTCTTTCGTTCAGAGCCGCGTAGGTTTCGGAGACACGCATGTCTGCCAACGCAGCATAAATCCCAGCCAGCCTCTCCAGAATCCCAGTCTCGCTCATGGCGCGCTCCGCATCCGGCAGTTTCTTCACCAGCTCTAGAGCGTGCTCAAGAATCGCCGTGGCTTGCCGGGGTTCAAACCGCCTTCCGGCAGTATCCGCCGCAAGCCGCAGGTACTTGATGGCGCGCTGCCAATCGCCGCCGTGTTCGAAGTGGCCGGCCAGTTCAGCCGCTACTTCTCCTTCATGCTTGGAGAAAAGCTCCTCCAGGCGCTCTCCGATTCGCAGGTGCAGCTTCGCCCGGCGCCCCGGCGTCTGCCGGCCGTAGAAGACCTCCCGGTACAACGCGTGCGTAAACTCGTAGCGCACGGAGACAGTCCCGTCCGGGAACTGACGCGATCCCGCCCACTGCACCATGTGGTGACGGCGCGCTAGCTCGTCGCAAAGCTCTTCAAACTTCTCCTCGTCCAGAGCCGCAGGGATGGCATTCACGCTCGCCGAAAACAAGACGCCGTTAACACTAGCCACTTCCAGCGTCCGCTGCTGTTCACCGGTAAGATGCTCAATTTGGGATTCGATCATCTGCCGCAGAGTCTCCGGCACCTCGAGAGCCATTTCCTGGATGGGGACTCTGAGGAGCCACCTCCCGTTCTCGCGCGAGATCTGGCCGTGCTCGGTCATGTGGTCCAGTGCGGCGATCATGAACAACGGATTGCCTTCCGAGTGCCGATGGATCAGCTCGGCAAAACCCTCCGGCAGGCTGCCTCCCGGGGACTCCGCGCTCAGGTACTCGGCTACGTCTGCTTTCGCAAGCGGCGCGAGCGTAATTTCCTGACACAGGTGATGAACCAGCAGATCCTGCTTGAGCCTCTTCAGCGGATGCTCGGGAGCTACCATGTCCACTGCCCGCTTCGTGATGATCACCATTGCCTTCGCTGCCACCCGCTTGCGGGCCAGGGCGGAGATGAGATCGACAGTCGAAGGATCCACCCATTGCAGGTCCTCGAATATCCAGAGCAGGGGCGCTTCCAGGTTCAGCGCGTCCAGGGCCTCGCCGATCTCGCGCGGCATGCGGTCCCGTGTCCCCCCCTGGATCTCCTGCTGCAACGTCTCGCGCTGTTCGCGCTTTAACAGCGCGGGAAACTGCACCAGCCAGGTGGGCGCCTGCGCAGCCAGAATCTCCACCACCCGCTTCCCCTGCGGACCGTGGCACAACTGACCGAGAGCTTCCAGCACGGGGTAATAGGGTTCCGCGCCTCCGCACCCTTCCACGCATTGTCCGCGGGCGATGCGGAGGGTTGGTTCCTCGGCGGCGGCTTGGCGCTGGAATTCATCCACCAGGGCCGTCTTTCCAATTCCCGGCTCCCCCGTGATGAAGACGATCTGGCGCTGGCCCTTCAAGGCCCTTCGAAGGCAGGCGCGCAACGCACCAAGCTCGCGCTCTCTGCCTACCAGTCTGCCGCGATCCGGGCTCGCCGGCGCCAAGGCGCCCGCAGACTCACCCTCCGTTACCGGGGCCACAAACCGATACCCGCGCCGCGGTAGAGTCTCGATAAAAAGGGGATTCCTGGCGCGGTCCCCCAGCTTACCTCGGATGTCGGCGATCTGATACTTCAGGACCTCCGGTTGGACGAAGGTATCGGGCCACACCGCCTCCAGAAGCTCATCCTGGGTCACCAGGCGGCCGACGTGCTCCACAAGATAACGTAGGACGGCGAACGCTTTTGGAGTCAGCATGACGCGTTCGTCGTCTGGGGCATCCCCGCGCCGCCAAAGGCACTGGTTTTCGGTGTCCAGCCGGAATGGAGGGAATTCCTTCATGACCGTAGCCGTCCGCTTTCAGCCAGAATCTCTGTTTAGAATCGGGTATCCTGTTCAATTCTACACCGGGCCGTTCTCCTCGTTTCCGCGATTGTATTTGTCTCCACCCGCCCGGCAGAGCTTTCGAGGTTCACTGGTCCGTTGCCGGTTTTCCCGGTTTCTTGAGTCGGAGCTCTGTTTTCGGTGAAGATGCGTCGCGCGGCACTGAACTTCAGCGTGACCTGGTATCTGGGAACGCTCAGTCTCGCGACGTTCCTGATTCTGGTGGGCACAGGGATTCCGCTCATGCTGTACTACCATCCTTCTGTCCCGCAGGCATACGCGGACATGTAAGGACTTGCAGTTTGTGGTTTCGGCGGGTGTGTTTCTGCGGAACCTGCACCGGTGGTCGGCGCACGCCATGGTGCTCTTGGTGTTCGCGCACATGTTCAAGGTGTTTTACCGCGGCGCTAACCGGCCGCCGCGCGAGTTTAACTGGGTGATTGGCGTGGTCCTTCTGATCATCACCTTGTTTCTCAGCTATACGGGTTATCTGCTGCCGTGGGATCAACTGGTGTATTGGGCGATCACGGTGGGATCGAACATCATGTCGGCGGTGCCGTTGCTGGGCCAGAAGATGCGCTTTCTGATGCTGGGTGGGAATTCGGTGAACGCCAATGCGCTGCTCCGCTTTTACGTATTGTACTGCGTGATTCTGCCGCTGGCGGCGATCTTATTCATCGGGATTCACTTCTGGCGCATCCGCAAGGATGGTGGCCTCTACACCGGCGAGGGGAAACCGCATGAGTGAGCCAAAGAAATTCGAGGCCGCTCTGGACTCCGATAGCCGCAAGGCGCCGGTGCGGGTGGCGTTTGTCACGCGGCGGACCTCGCCCCACGTCAAAGCTAAAGATGACGCGCTGGTGATGTCTGCTTGGCCGGATCACGCGCGCTTAACCAGAAACTGGTCCCCCGCTCCGTTTCTGAGAAATTGCCGGCCCTTGCGCGTTGAGCAGACCAGAATGGATCGCGGATTTGTCACCGGGCCGCACTGAACATCTTCTGCTGATACAATCACCTTCATGTCTAACGAAGTATTCGCCATTTTTGACACCACCGAAGGCTCTTTCAAAGCGCGGCTGTTCGCCGGCCGCGCGCCCAAGACGGTGGAGAATTTTGTTTCGCTCGCCGAAGGGACGAAGACCGGCAAGCCGTTCTACGACGGCCTCATCTTTCACCGCGTGATTCCCGATTTCATGATTCAGGGCGGTTGCCCTGAGGGCTCCGGCCGCGGCGGCCCTGGTTACAAATTCGCCGACGAATTTCATCCCGAACTGAAGCACACCAAGCCCGGCATGCTCTCCATGGCCAACGCCGGGCCGAACACCAACGGAAGCCAGTTTTTTATCACCGTCGCGCCTACCTCCTGGCTCGACAATAAGCACAGCATCTTCGGTGAGGTCATCGAGGGATACGACGTCGTGGAAAAAATCTCCAAGGTGCCGCGTGGCGCGCAAGACCGGCCCAAGAAGGAAGTGCAAATCCGTTCCCTCAAGATCGAAAGGACTTGACGCCGTGAAGAAGCTGGCGCTGCTCGGTCTGCTGTGCTCGTTCGCAGCCTTCGCCGAAGAGGGCTTTCGCCCTTTATTCAACGGCAAGAACTTGGATGGTTGGGATGGCGACTCGCGCTTTTGGAGTGTTCGCGACGGGATCATCGTGGGTTCTACCGAGAAAACCAAGCTCCCGCACAACGAGTTCCTGATTACCAAACAGTCTTTCGGCAACTTCGTTCTCCGGGCCGAGTGCAAACTGCGCAATCACAACAGTGGTATCCAGTTTCGCAGTGAGGCCTTGCCCGAGTGGGTGTGCCGCGGCTATCAGGCCGACATGGGCGAGGACAATTACTGGGGCAATATCTACGAAGAGAAGGGCACCCGCCAAACCATGGTGGACGGATGGCCGAAAGCCAGACAGGTGGTGCATCTCAAGGATTGGAACGAGTACGAAATCTCTTGTAACGGCGATCACATTGAGTTGAAGCTGAATGGTGTGAAGACCGCCGACCTGCACGATTCCCTGCGGCTGAGCGGGATTATTGCCCTACAACTTCATGCCGGCCCGCCCATGGAAGCCTATTTTCGCAACATTCGTATCAAGGAATTGAAGTAACTAGCGTTGAAGCTCGCTCTATTTGGCGGTACGTTCGATCCCATCCACAATGCCCACTTGAAGATTGCCCGCGAAGCCGCGCGCCAATTTGCTCTGGACCGCGTCTGGTTCATTCCCGCGTCCCGCCCGCCCCATAAATCCGCCGTGACGAGTACGCCATATGACGACCGCTACCGCATGGTGCAACTCGCCTGCGCGGGCCAGCCTATGTTTGAAGCGTCACGCATCGAAGAAGGCCAAGAGAAAAGCTACTCGATCGAAACCATCCAGCGGGTGCGCGCGTCGATTGGGCCCGGGGACGAACTGTATTTTCTGATCGGGGCCGACGCGTTTGCCGAAATCCGCACCTGGCGGCGATGGCGCGAAGTGATTGCGTCGGTTGACTTCATCGTGGTCAGCCGCCCCGGAGGCGCCTATGAGGTGCCGGAAGGTGCCTGCGTCCATCCTCTTGAGGGCGTCAACCTGCCGGTGTCGTCTTCCGAGATTCGCCGGCGCCTCGCGGCGGGCGACGAACGTGTGGACGTACCACCATCGGTGCTGGCCTATATCTTCGAGCACCATCTCTACCGTTAGGCATTTCCGTTCACAACTGTTCGGAAGAAAATTCAATTCCGGCAAATTCACGGGGAACGGTCACTTAGCGTCTTCCGCGATTGCATAAACCGCCAGTACCCAGTCCCCCCGACGCTAGACTGAGGCCAGGTGCGACCGACAGCGTTAGGTAAGTTGGCAACTGTGGTTTTGACGGCAGTGGCGGCCTTTGCACAGCCCCCGCTTACTACCATCCAGGACACTCTTTACAAGGCCGATGGCACTCCGTTCAACGGGCTCTTGGTAATCTCGTGGAACAGCTTCCTGGCGGACAACCAGGCCAACATCGTTTCGCAGAGCATCACCGTGCAAGTAGTCGGGGGACTCTTTCAAGTGCAACTGGTGCCGACCGCGGATGCCAATCCACCTAGTTTCTATACCGTGACCTATAACAGCGACGGCAAGATTCAATTTCAGGAGACCTGGGTCGTGCCCGTTTCCACCACCCCATTGAAAATCAGCGATGTGCGGACGTCCAACACAACGCAAACCGCCAGTCCTGTGCAGGCCAGCTCGCAGACCCCTATCCCGGAGAGCGCGGTCACTGGATTGACCAGTGACTTGAGCTTGCGGCAAGTCAAGGGGCCAGGCTTCAACACCGGCAGCGTGGCGATGATCAACTCGACTGGTGGGATCGATGCCGTGGTGGGAAACCCCTCAGACTGCGTTTTCGTGAATGGAACGTCGGGTCCGTGCGGCACGGGGGGCGGCGTTCTGTACTCCGACGGCGAAATTCCGGGCGGCACGATGGATGGCGTCAACGCCACGTTCACGCTGGCCAATGCGCCGAATCCGGCACCGAGTCTGGAGCTGTTCCGGAACGGCATCGAACAGCAAGCCGCTGCCGACTACACGCCGCTGACGGGATCGACGGTGCAGTTCTTGAGCGGAGCGGTTCCGCAGCCCGGCGACACGCTGCTGGCGTGGTACCGGCTGCCAGCCGGCTCAAGTGGAGCGCAGACGACCGCAAATCCTCAGATTTACTGCAGTGCTCCGGGGACCAGCACATCGTCGACGAGTTTTACGCCGCTCGGCAGTTGCACCTTCCCGGCGAGCACGCTGCAAACTGGTGACCGGATTGAGATTCACTTCGATTTGGCACACGCGGGCTCAAACTCGGGCTTTGAGTACCAAGTGCTTTGGGGTGCGACCGTGGTGACGGACCGAGTGGCTGGCACAGGGGACGCCATGATCGCAGGCAAAGGGGAAGCGGCCGTTTATAGCGCCGGGTCCCAGTTGCGGGCGGAGAGCTGGGGAACGGTGCTGGCTTACGCCGCATCGGTGGGGAATGCGACGGACAGTGTGGCCGGGACGCTGACCGTCAATTTTCAGATGAAGATGGCCCAGACAACCGCGGATACAATCACACTCACCAATTTCACGGTTGTCCGGTACCCTGCTCATTAACGCTAGTTCAGATATCGATCGAGATCAGGGTGTAGCTGCTTCTGCACCTCGGGGTCGTCGAGCATCTCCTTGGTCACCACCCGTGGCGGGAGGTTCTGGATCTTCAGTGGCGTGGCACCCTTCAATTTATCCACGGCGGCGATGACGGCGTCGTGGCCCATGCGAAAGGGGTCCTGCACGACGAGCGAGTCGATCAGACCGGACTTCAGATCGTCCAGCAGGCCCGGGCTCCAGTCAAATCCCACCAGTTTCACTTTGGCGTTGCGGCTTTTGATGGCCTGTGCGGCGCCGACGGCGCTGGATTCATTCGACGCGAACATCGCGGCCAGATCATCGTGCGCGGTCAGCATGTTTTCGGCGACGTTGAGCGACTTCGCGCGGTCGGCCCCGCCATAGCGCTTGTCGACTATCTGAATCCCCGGAAAATCTTTCTTGATGCCGTCTTCGAAGCCCTGCTCGCGGGCCATGGCGGAGGCTGCGCCGGGTTCCACGGCGACTTCGGCGATTTTGCCTTTGCCGCTCAGAATTTTTCCCATGCGCTGGGCGGCCATCACGCCGGCGCCGTAGTTGTCCGTGGCGACCTGGGCGACGAACGCCTGCGTGTCGACGGGCGAGTCCAAGATTACAACGGGAATGTGTTCCCGGGCTGCGCGCTCGACGACGTTCACCATGGCAGATTTGTCGTCGGGCGCTAGCCGAAGTTCGTCACGGTGCCATCAATTTAGGCAATTTTCGGCTTCCGGACGGGAGAACTACCATTGCCTGCAATAACGGATTCTGAGAAGTGGATGTAGTGCAGA
>Ga0326728_10019242_pt1 | contig 13281 bp, 12 predicted proteins | sample MB3enrmetagenome_FD_207602 | JGI IMG/M metagenome (GOLD analysis project Ga0326728, IMG submission 207602) | Lab enriched peat soil microbial communities from McLean, Ithaca, NY, United States - MB31MN | ecosystem: Environmental > Terrestrial > Soil > Wetlands > Peat | place: USA: New York...
CGGTGGTCTCCTTCGACCTGAATTACCGCGAGAAGCTCTGGAACATCTGGGGCGGCGCGCAGAAGGCCGCGGAAGCGATCGGGCGCATCGTCGAGAACGTGGACGTCCTGATCGGCAACGAGGAGGACTTGCAAAAGGGCCTGGGCATCGCCGGCCCGGACGTGCAGAAGAAATCCAAGCTGGATCCCAGCGTGTTCTTCGGCATGATCGCCGAGGTGACCGGGAAGTATCCGCGCGTGAAAGCCGTGGTCACCACGCTGCGCGAAGTGCATTCGACGGCGCGGCACAGTTGGAGCGCGGTGGCCTGGATCGACGGCCAGACCTGCGTCGCGCCCACCGCCGAGCTGGACGTCTACGACCGCGTGGGAGGCGGCGACGGCTTCGCCTCGGGCTTCATCTACGGTCTGCTCGCCGGCGAGGACCCGCAGGAGGCGGTGCGGCTGGGCTGGGCCCACGGCGCGCTGCTCACCACAACTCCGGGCGACACCACCATGGTGACGCTCGAACAAGTGCGGGCCTTTGGCTCGGCGCGCATTTCGCGGTAGCCGCTATGGAAGCTCCCAAGACAGTGTTCCAGTTGGCCGCCAACATTCAGCTCCTGCTGATGGACGTGGACGGCGTACTCACCGACGGGAAGCTCTACAACGTGCCCGGCTCGACCGGGGATATGGTGGAGACCAAGGCCTTCGACAGCCAGGACGGCATCGCGCTGCAATGGCTGCACTGGAAGGGCATCCATACGGGAATCATCAGCGGGCGCGTTTCGCCGGCGGTGGTCACGCGCTGCAAGCAGTGCCACGTCCAATACGTCTACCAGGGCCACATCGAGAAGGTCCCGCTGTATGAGAAGATCCTGACGGCCTCCGGCCTCGCCCCTGAGCAGATCGCCTATGTCGGCGACGACCTCACCGACCTCGTCGTGATGCGCCGCGTGGGCCTGGCCATCGCTCCCGCCAACGCCCGGCCCGATGTGAAGCGCTACGCCCACTTTGTGACGGCCAGCGTGGGCGGCCGGGGCGCCATCCGCGAGGTCTGCGAGCTGCTGCTCCAGGCGCACGGGCACTGGGAAGAGATCCTGAGGAAGTACGAAGCCCATGGCTGAGTCCACGGCCGGCGCGAAGATCGGATTGCTGGTGCGCGCCGAGTCCGGCCCCGGCGTCCTGCATGAGCTTACGGGCGCGATTGCCCGGCACAACGGCACCGTCACGTTGATCGAGATCATCGAGAGCCGCCCCCCGGAAGCCCGCATCTATTTCGAAATCGACGCGCCCGGCCCAGGCGCACCGCTCATCGCGGACATCCAGGCGCTGCCCAGAGTGCGGCAGGCCGCGCCCGTCAAGACCTTCCAAAAGATCTACGGCAAGCGGATCATCATCATGGGAGGCGGCGCGCAAGTCGGGCAGGTGGCCATCGGCGCGATCTCCGAAGCCGACCGCCACAACATCCGCGGCGAGCACATCTCGGTGGATACGATTCCGCTGGTGGGCGAGCAGCCGCTGGCCGACGCCGTCCGCGCCGTGGCCCGCCTGCCGCGCGCCCGCGCCCTGGTGCTGGCCGGCTCGCTGATGGGCGGCGAGATCGAGAAGGCCGTGCGCGAGGTGCGCGCCGAGGGGCTGCTGGTGATCAGCCTCAACATGGCGGGCAGCGTGCCCGACGCCGCCGACCTGGTGGTCACCGACCCCGTGCAAGCCGGCGTCATGGCCGTCATGGCCGTGGCCGATACGGCCAAGTTCAACGTCGCCCGCCTCACCCGCCGCGTCTTCTGAACCGAGCCGGCCCCGGTTAACACCGCGGCGCTTCGCGAGCAGGATCACTCCACCCAGATCGTCACGGCATTGCTGGCGTTACCCCCGGGTGCGACGATCACCACCGGAATCTGGCCTGTAATCGTTGCGACGTCCGGCACACGCGCGTTAATCTGCCACAATCCGACCAGGCCCGGCGTCAGCCCGCTAAACTCGACATCAGCCTCTTCGGATCCGATGAATACACGCGGAGCCGCGCTCGTCTCCGCCAACGGCAACAACGGCGCGGGAGCCCCGTCCGCCACGGTTTGCGTCAGCGGCCCCGCGCCGGTCGCGTAGATCTGGATCACCTCGTTGCGTCCCGCGCGCACGGTTGAGTTTGTGAGCTGGTTACTCTCGTTCAGCACGGCGCCCGGCCGGTCGAGGCTAAGAAAGTCCGTCAGGAAGATCCCAGGACTTGAGCCGACTACCTGTAAGGTTCCTGTCGCCACATCCTGGCCCGGCACACTGATCGCAATCTGCGCGCTCCCGGCCGCCGTCTCCATGGGCACCTGCAAGTTGATCTGTCCCGGCCATACGCCCAGCAGCGGCGCGGCCACCCCGTTCACTGCCACTTGCACTCCCGCCAATTGGGTAGCCACCGGCAGCGAGCTGGCGGTGGCGGCTGACACCCCGGGGAAATTCCCAAACACCGCGGCCAGACTGCCCGGCGAAACTGGCGAGCCGAAGCTGGCCGCGCTCACCGTTGCCGGAGCTGCGCCGACCGTTTGCGGGGGCTGATACACCGCGGGCCAGGCCAGGGCAGCCATTAGAAACGGGTCGTGCCGCGCGAAGTAGTCCGCCGAGGAATAGGGTACCGGCACGTCGGGTTGGAGCGAATTCCCAACGTAGCCGGGGTACATGATGAAGTGCTTGGTCGAGCAACTGACTGTCAGCCCCGAGTTTGGGAGGTTGAACTCAATGTTCTGCCCGTAAGAGGTCGGGCTGCCACCAGTGGGTTCGCCGATCAGCGGAATTCCGAACTGATAGCTTAGTGAGACTGCGTTCCCGAGGCCCGAAGACATCGTCGCCCGTCCGATGATCGCCGTGACCCGACTGCCCAGATCCGCGTTGGCGGACAGCACATCGAGCAGCGGCTGAAATACCTGGCTGTCGCCACCGGTGTTGTTCCGGAGGTCCACAACGAGGTGATCGACCGGTTGCTGCTGGCTGAAGGCAAGAACCTGGTTCAGGAAATCCGCGAAGCTTAGGTCCGGCATTTCCTCGCAACGGTTGTAGGCCAAGTAGATCGTCTGCGTGGTGGCCAGATACTGAAACCAGTAATTGAGGCTGGTGTTCTGCCTCCAGAGAGGAACCCAGCCGTTGGTCGAGTCCGGGGGCCAGAGCAGACCCTCGTCGGAAGGCGACAATTGGATTTCGAATTGGGCGCCAGTTAGATCCTGGAGCAGATAGCGCACGGGGGGCGGCCCGGATGTGACGCCCAGCGAAGCGAGAAACTGGGAGGTGGCGAGGTAGGTCTCGCTCATCTGTTGCACCCATTGGTTGTTCTCGTGCGAGATGATCGTGCCGATGGCGGCGTAAGCCTGATCGACGGGCAGGTTCCCGATCTCGATGACCTTGGCGCCGAGGGCGCTGCTGTACTCGGGCGCGGCGGCGTTAACAAACAGCCCGTCGCTGAACCACCGGAACGCGATTGGCAGCGGTGTATACGACGCATAGACTGCCGTGTGGGCGTCGCCCACCATGGCGACGAGCTTCATCATTCCCACCGTGATCTGGTCGTCGCTGAGCTGTGGAATGCTCTGGTTGAGGGCATTCACCGCGGCGGTGAAATCCTGGGCGCTCACCTGGAAGAACAAGTTCGGGTGGGTGCTCTCCAATTGCGTAACGAGGTACTGAAGGTCGGCCTGCCATTGCGCGGCGGTGATGGCGAACGCGCGGGTCGGGGCGCCAACGACGAGCGCCGCGGCCAGAACCATCCATTGCAATCTCGGTCTACAAGTCATGAAAACTCCTCACTCGGACCACGTCGTCACACTGCCGCTGCCCGATCCCTGATGCCAGGATGCTATTTGCTTCTACAGGAGGAAGTATAAACCGCCCTGCTGTAGAAGCGCAAGGGGTGCGCGCGGGCCCTGTTCCACAAGGCGCGCGGCACCGGCGCGTCCCCGCCGCCATTTGAGAATCGCCTCTCGGCGACCCTGTGGATCCCTTAGCGAGACAAGCGACCGTTCGTCGAGAAACTACGCCCAGGGGAGTGTGGATTGGCTACAATTCGTCCATGACGACCTTTCGACTTTCCATCGCTCCAGCCACGATCCTCTTCCTGACGCTGCCCCTGGCTGGTCAGACCCAGCTCACCGCGCCCGCCAACCCTTTGACCGCCGACGCTCGCGAAGCGTGGGGCTTCGTGAAGGCCATGGTCCTGCGAGCCGCCGAAAAGATGCCGGAGGAGAACTACGCGTTCAAACCCGTGCCCGAGGTCCGTTCCTTCGGTGAACTGATCGCGCACATCCTGGGCGCGCAGAACGGGCTGTGCGCGACGGTGAAAGGCGTGGCCCGCCCCAACGTTCAGTTGGACAAAGCCACCAAAGCCGATCTGATCGCGGCGCTGAAGGACTCCGACGCTTTCTGCGACGCGACGTTCGCTGGGCTGACCGACGCCCAGGCCGCCGATCCGGTGAAGCTTTACGGCCAGAACCGCACCCGCCTGAGCGGCTTCTACATGCTCTCGTTCCACGGTTACGAGCACTACGGCAACATCGTCACCTACATGCGCCTCAAAGGCCTGGTGCCGCCCTCCAGCGAGCTGAGCAAGTAGCGCGGCCGGATTCGACTTCGCCCGCCGAGCATCCTCCCAAGGGTGACGGGTCCGTTTCCGAGCCGCAAACGCTGCCACCCCGTCATGGCACGTCGGTCAGCACCGCGGCACTAAAAGCGGGGTAGCTCGGGTCAACTTCCCGGATCTGGATTTAACCGGGGAGCCTGGGTGCGCACTTCCGCGGTACGGGCGTGATGCATCCAACTCGGGGCGACAACAAAGAGGCCATACAATGAGCCCGCACTCTGATCCGGGACGAGTGCCCCTTCCCCACCCTCGCCGACGCTCACGAGATCAGCACACGGTAGTACGCGGTGAAACTACGTCGTGCATTTGTGCGCAGTACGAGGCATACGCTGTGCTGGTCGGATTCGAACCGACTAGTGCTGCCGTCGCACCACCGGATCGGCATTTCCCCGCCGGAGGGTCGTGCTCGCTTCTCGCTTACGTCAACTACCTGCTCGTCTCAGTCCAACAATGTCGTCAACCAATCCGCTTCCTGTATGCGTGTATCCAGCTCTCGATACTCCTTCGCAAGATCGTCAGCCTTGCGCTGTATTGCCGCGACACTCACTGTACTAACGAACTTGACCTCGGAGCGCGTGGTGCGGCCCTGCGATGTCGAGGCCGCATTAGCCAGCTCCCGATATGCGTTGTATCGTAGTTTCAGAACGTCCCGTTCTGCAAGCGAGTCCGCCAGCGTTCCGGCGCCGAATTGCGACGCGGCGTTTGTCCGGTTAATCCGCTGGATTAGCAAAGTCAATTCTCGCGCCGACTTCTCGAACTCGGACTGGAGCTCGGCAGGATCCTCCTCCAGCGCGTCGCCTTCCTGAATGCGCGCGTTCTTGACCAGCCGCTGCTTCAATTGTTCCAGACGCCTCTGGAGATCCGCGCGTAAGGCTAGTGCCTCCGCAATTTTCATTCGAAACCTCCCTTGCAGTATTCTGACAGTCTATCACCGCCCGCCTGCTGATGCAGTCACGATCCGGCGCTGGATCGAACGACGCAGTGGTTGGGGGCCCCTTACCGGTTTGTCGCCGTCTCGGCCTTCTGCCACCGAGGGCAAAACGACGTAAAAGCGCTTCCGATACTGAGCGGCCGAGCGCACAATGGAGGTGTGAAGGCGTATTGTGTTTTAGGCGCTATAGCCCTATACGCATCGATTTGCGCAGGCGGCTTGGTCCGCGCCGCTGAAGGCCAGGAGCAAGCCGTGCCCAAAACAGACGCGCCACCGGTCCCGGCCCAGGCCGGGAACCTCCTGGTGCTCGATATTTGTGACGCGCTACAGAAGATCGACAGACTGAGTGGGTCCGTTATTGCGGTTCGGGGCTATTACCGCTTCGGGACGGAACTTGGCGGCCTGTACGGGAGAAACTGCCCGAAGAAGTTGGTCCTTGACGGCGCGGAGCGTGCACAGGCATTCAGTCTGTCGTTCGGCCCGATGGCAGATGACAAGGAGTTGGATGCTGTCGCGAACCGAATGATTGTTCAGAAGAACAGCCGTGAGGCCATTCAAGTAACGGTGGTGGGAGTCATTAGAGCGCGGAGGGCCGATTTGACCGACATCCATGGGCGCAAGGCACGGATGTTTGGGCATCTAGGCATTTACCCCGCGCAGATCATCGTGCAGGCGATCCGGGACGTATCGGTAATTGATGCGCCCGAGTTTCCTTCCAATATGCAGCCGAACCGCCGATGGTGAGTCGCGACGGTTTGCGGTCGACGTTCTGTGGAACGGCCCCCGCACAGCCGCCCAGTCTCTTGTGGCCCAGCGCCCGCTCCATCCTGGCCGTTGGCCGCCGCCCACATCCCCCTCTTGACAGCCCCGCAATCATACGTATAATTAAATCATACGAACGTTTGAAGCAATCGTTCGTGTGAGGTGACCGTGGACCACCCCACCACCAAAACCCGCATCCTCGACGCCGCCGAGCGCCTTTTCGCCGAACTTGGCTTCGCCGACACCTCCCTGCGCAGCATTACCGCCGAGGCCGGCGCCAACCTAGCCGCCGTCAACTACTACTTCCAGAGCAAGGAAGCGCTGCTCGAAGCCGTGCTGGCCCGCCGGATCGGCCCCATCAACCGCGAACGCCTGTCGCTGCTGGACGCCTGCGAGGCACAGGCCGGGGACAACCCGCCGCCCATCGAGGGCCTCATCCGGGCCTTCCTCGCCCCCGTCCTTAGCGCCAGCCATCAAGGGTTGGCCGGCTTCGTGCGCCTGTTCGGCCGCATGCACGCCGAACCCGGGGAGGCCGTTGAGGCGGTCTTCCACGGGCAGTTCGCCGAAATCAAGTCCCGCTTCGTGGCGGCCTTTCGGCGCGCGATGCCCAACGTTCCCGCCGAGGAGATGTTCTGGGGAGTTCACTTCCTCATTGGCGCAATGGCCCACACCATGTCCGGCCTGCACCATCTCAAGTTCATCTCGGACGGACTCTGCGACCCGTCGGATTCCGAAGCTATCCTTAACCGCCTGGTCGCATTCTTCGCCGCCGGATTCCGCGCGCCGGCGCCTCAAGGAGACCCATCATGCACCGCACACTGATTCTGGCCCTGGCGCCGGCTCTGGCTTTGGCCCAACCCGCGAAGCTGAGTCTCAAGCAGGCGGTCGAGATCGCGCTCGCCCCCGATGGGAACACTCGCGTACAGCTCGCCGGGGAACTGGTCCGCCAGAGCCATGCGCGCTCGGCCGAGGCCCGCTCGGCGCTGCTCCCCAACCTGGACGGCCAATTCGCCTACCAGAGCCAGACCCGCAACCTCGAAGCGTTCGGCTTCCACATCACGTTGCCGCCCGCCCTTGGCATCCTGATTCCAACCTTCGTTGGTCCGTTCACCACCATCGACGCCCGCGTCAGCGCCACCCAGACGGTTTTCGATTTCAGCTCGATCCGCCGCTACCAGGCTTCCCGGGTTGGCGTCCGCGCCGCCGAAGCCGATAGCGCCAGCGCCCGAGACCAGATCTCGGCGCAGGTGGCCACGCTCTACATGGCCGCCCTGGCCGCCCAGGCGCACGTCGATGCGGCCCAGGCCGACGTGGACCTGTCGCAGGCCCTGGCCCGCTTGGCCGACAACCGCAAGAGCGCCGGCACGGGCACGGGAATCGAAGTCACGCGCGCCTTGGTGCAACTGGCCAACGATCGCCAGCGCCTGCTGGTGGCCCAGAACGATCGCCGCCAGGCGCAACTGCAACTGGTGCGCGCCATGGGCGTCAATCTGGATACCGATTTCGAGCTGACCGGCAAGCTTGAGTACACTCCCTCGGAAGCCCTTACCGCCAAACAGGCCACCGACCAAGCACTGGCCGCGCGCGCCGACTGGAAAGCCCAGCAAACCCGCGAGCAGACCATGCGGCTCAGCTACTCGGCCACCAAGTTCGAGCGCCTGCCGTCGCTCGCGAGCTTCGCCGATTACGGCTCCAGCGGCCTCGGCTTCAACAACTCGGTTCCCACGCGCACCTACGGCATCGCCCTGCGCGTGCCGATCTTCAACGGCGGCCGGCGCGACGCCGAACGTTCGGATAGCGCCTCGCAGCTCCGCCAGGAATCCATCCGCACCGCCGACCTGCGCGCCCAGATCGAGCTGGAAATCCGCCTGGCCCTGGACAGCCTGAAATCCTCCGAAGACCAGGTGCAAGTGGCGCGCGAGGGCCTGGAACAGGCCGAACGCGAAACGGCGCAAGCGCAACGGCGCTACGAAGCAGGCGTGGCCAGCAGCCTGGAGCCCACCGACGCACAGACCCGCCTGGCGCGCGCCCGCGACAACCGCATTGCCGCGCTGTTCGGTTACAACGTCGCGCGCATCAACCTGGCGCAGGCCATGGGCGCCATCCGTCAGATCGTCCAGTAAGGGAGCCAATCCATCATGTCCAGATACCAGCTCTTGCTTCTAGCGGCCGCGGCCGTCCTGCCGACCTCCTGCGGCTGGTTCCACTCCGGCAACGGCCGCTCCATCCGCCTATCGGGGAACATCGAGCTTACCCAGGTCGACATCTCCTTCAAGATTGCCGGCCGGCTGATCGAGCGCGCGGTGGACGAAGGCGACCCGGTCAAGAAGGGCATGGTCGTGGCCCGGCTCGATAAGGATCAACTGCTCGCGCAGCGCGACCGGGCCAAGGCGGCGCTGGATTCCTCCGAGTCCCTGCTAGTGCAGCAGAGCACTTCCATCGACTACCAGGACGAGACCCTGGAAGCCCAGATCCAGCAGCGCCAGGCCGAAATGAAGAACGCCGACGCGCACCTGACGGAGTTGCTTAACGGCTCGCGCCCACAGGAGAAGGAGGAGGCCCGCGACGCGGTGGAGCGCGCGCAGACCGAATACGACCGCTCCGCCGCCGATTGGAAGCGCGCCCAGACCCTCTTCAAGAACGAAGATATCTCCGCCGCCGATTTCGATCAGTACCGCACCCGCTACGAGACCGCCGACGCCCAGCTCAAGAGCGCCAAGGAAGGGCTCGACCTGGTTTTGGAAGGCCCGCGCAAGGAGACTATCGCACAGGCTCAGGCCACCCTCGGCCAGACCCGCGCGGCCCTGCGCCTGGCCGAAGCGCAACGTCTCGAACTGAAGCGTAGGAAGGAAGAAATCGCCACGCGTTTGGCCGATATCGCCGGCCGCCGGGCCGATCTCGCCATCGTTGCCACGCAGCTTTCCGACACCGAGGCCATCTCGCCCATCGATGGCGTGGTGCTGGTGAAAGCCGCCGAGCCGGGAGAAATCCTGGCCGCAGGCACCACTGTCGTTACCGTCGGCGACATATTTCGCCCCTGGGTGCGCGCTTATCTCAGCGAGCTCGATTTCGGCAAGGTCAAGCTGGGCGACAAAGTAAATGTCTCCACCGACTCGTTCCCCGGCAAGGTCTACCCGGGCCGCGTTACCTTCATCTCCTCGGAGGCCGAGTTCACTCCCAAGCAGATACAGACCCAGGAGGAGCGCTCCAAGCTTGTCTACCGCGTCAAAATCGAGGTGGAGAATCCCAACCAGGAACTGAAGTCCAACATGCCGGCCGACGCCGAGATCCTGATCAACCGATGACTGACGCTCCCAGCATGATCCGGGCGACCGGCCTGACGCGGCGCTTCGGCACGCTCACGGCGCTTGATCGCCTCGATCTCGAAATCCCGCGCGGGGAAATCTTCGGCCTGGTTGGCCCGGACGGCGCCGGCAAGACCACCACCGTGCGCCTGCTGTGCGGACTGCTCGACCCCAGCGAGGGCCGGGTGGAAGTGGCCGGCCACGACGTGGCGCGCGAGCCGGACGCCGTGAAGGACCGCATCGGTTACATGGCGCAGCGCTTCGGCCTCTACGCCGACCTCACGGTTCGGGAGAACATGCTGTTCTACGCCGACTTGTTCGGCGTCACCGGCGCGGACCGCGATCAACTCATGGCGCAATTGCTGCACATGACCCGCATGGATCCCTTCCGCGGCCGCCAGGCGGGCAAACTCTCCGGCGGCATGAAACAGAAGCTGGCGCTGATGTGCACGCTGCTGCACCATCCGCAAGTGCTCTTCCTGGACGAGCCGACCAACGGCGTCGACCCCGTCTCCCGCCGCGACTTCTGGGCCATCCTCTATCAGCTCGTCCAGGACGGCCTCACGGTTTTCGCGACCACCGCCTACCTGGACGAAGCCGAGCGCTGCAACCGCGTCGGCCTGATCGACCGCGGCCGGCTGATCCGCTGCGATTCTCCGCGCGCGCTGCGCGGCTCGCTCACCGAAGAGTGCTACGAGGTCCAGGCGGCCGATCGCCACACGGCGCGCGCATCGTTGCTCGCGGCCGAGGGCGTGGTCAGCGTCGAGCCCTCCGGCTCCGTGCTGCACCTGTTCCTGGACCCGGCCCGCACCTCGCCGGCGCAGCTCCAGCGGCTCGGCCCCGCCGAATTTCGGCGCATTGAGCCGTCGCTGGAGGACGTCTTCATCGCGCTGATCCGCAAGCAGGAGGCGGCATGAACGGCAACGGCCCGGTGGTTGAGGTTCGCGACCTGGTCAAGCGCTTCGGCGATTTCACGGCCGTCGATCGCGTTTCGCTCACCGTCGGGCGCGGCGAGATCTTCGGCTTCCTGGGCCCCAACGGCGCGGGCAAATCCACCGTCATCCGCATCCTGTGCGGCCTGCTCGAACCGACCTCCGGCAGCGCCACCGTGGGCGGCTTCGACGTGGCCACCCAGTCCGAGTCCATCAAGCGCATCATCGGCTACATGTCCCAGAAGTTCTCGCTCTACGACGACCTGCGGGTCGAAGAGAATATCGACTTCTTCGCGGGCATCTACGGCGTCGCCGAGCCCCAGCGCTCCGTCCGCAAGGAGTACATCCTCAGACTGGCGAACCTCGAAGACCGGCGCGGCTCCATGACCCGCCTGCTCGCCGGCGGCTGGAAGCAGCGCCTGGCGCTGGGCTGCGCCATCCTGCACGAGCCGCCCATCCTGTTTCTCGACGAGCCGACCTCGGGCGTCGACCCCATCGCCCGCCGCGGCTTCTGGGACCTCATCTACCAGCTCTCCGAGGCCGGCCACACCATCTTCGTTTCCACGCACTACATGGACGAGGCCGAGTACTGCCATCGTCTCGCGCTCATGTACCGGGGCAGAATCGTCGCCCTGGGCGCCCCCGGCGAGCTGAAGCGCTCGCTCACCTCGCACCACCTGATGGACCTGGAGTCCTCCGACCCGCTGGAGAGCATGAAGGCCCTGCGTGGCGAGCCCGGCATCCTGGATTCGGCCGTTTTCGGCGGAGGCCTGCACGTCGCCGTCGAAGACCCCGCCGCCGCGGCTCCGCGCATCCGCGAGGCGCTCGCCGCGCGCGGCATCTCGATCCGCCATCTCGAGCCTGTGCCGCCCTCCATGGAGGACGTCTTCGTCGCCATGATCGAGCAGGAAGAACGGAGAGCCGCATGAGCTTCCGCCGCACCCGCGCCATCGCCCGGAAGGAGTTTCTGCACATCCTGCGCGATCCCCGCAGTCTCATCATGGCCCTGGCCGTGCCTCTGGTGATGCTGCTGCTGTTCGGCTACGCCCTCACGCTGGATGTCGATCGCATCCCCACCCTGGTCTACGATTCCGACAAGAGCCCGGAGAGCCGCGAGCTGATCGCCCGCTTCGGCGGCTCGCGCTTCTTCCAGATCCTCGGTACGGTCGACGAATACCGGACTATCGAGAAGAAGATCGACCGGGATCAGTGCCTGCTGGCCGTTGTCCTGCCGCGCAATTTCGCCCGCGATCTGCTGGCCGGGCGCCAGCCGCAAGTCCAGTTGATCTTCGACGGCAGCGATTCCAACACCGCCTCCATCGCCGCCGGCTACGCCGATACGTTGCTGCAAACCTACGCCTCCGGCGTACGCGCCCACGCTCTCGACCAGAAGGGCGGCGGCCGCATCGACCCTCCGGTGGACGGCCGTCTGCGCGTGCTCTACAACAGCGAACTCAAGAGCAAGAACTTCATCGTCCCGGGCCTGATCGCGGTGATTCTGGCCATCATCACCGCGCTCATCACCTCGCTGACCATCGCCCGCGAGTGGGAGAACGGCACCATGGAGCAACTGCTCTCCACCCCGCTGCGCCCCGCCGAAATCGTCCTCGGCAAGATGCTGGCCTTCTTCACGCTGGGCTTCCTGGATATGGTGGTCTCGATCGCCGTCGGCTTGCTGGTCTTCAAAGTCCCATTGCGCGGCAACCCGCTGCTATTGGTCTCCGCGACCTGCCTGTTCCTGCTGGGCTCCCTGGGCTGGGGCATCTTCATCTCCGCCTCCGCCCGCACACAGGTGCTCGCCTACCAGTTGGGCATGCTCAGCTCGTTCCTGCCCGCCATGATGCTTTCGGGCTTCATCTACTCCATCGAGAATATGCCGCAGGCGATTCAGGCGGTCACTTACATCGTGCCTGCGCGCTACTTCGTCACCATCCTGAAGGGCGTGTTCCTGAAGGGCGTGGGCCTCGAGATCCTGTGGGGCGAACTCGCGTTCCTGTTCGTTTTCGCGGCCCTGGTCTTCCTCGCCGCCACGCGCAAGATGCGCCAGAAAGTGGCCTGACCATGTGGCAACGAATCCACGAGATCATGCGCAAGGAATTCCGCCAGACGCTGCGCGAGCCGCGCATGCGCATTGTGCTGATCGTGCCGCCGCTGGTCCAGCTCATCGTCTTCGGATACGCCGTCAACCTGGACGTCGACAACGCCCGCATCGCCTGGATGGACCTGGATCGCACACCGGCCAGCCGCGATCTGCGCGCCGATTTCGAAGGCTCCCAGCGCTTCCGGATCCTGGCCGCTCCCACCGACAACGCCCAGGCCCAGCGCCTGCTCGACGAGAGCAAGGTGCAAGCCGTGGTGGCCATCCTGCCCAATTTCGCCCGCGATATCGCGCGCGGCGAAACCGGCTCGGTGCAGGTGCTGGTCGACGGCACCAACTCCAACACCGCCTCCATCATCTCCAGCTACGCGGGCGAGATCGTGGCGGCTTTCTCGAGCCGCAGGCTGATCGACGAGCAGCGCGCCAAAATGGTGGGCCGCACCTTCGCCGCCGGCGGGCCAATCGGCCTGGGCGTTCCGCGCATCGACGTGCGCAGCCGCGTCTGGTTCAACCCCGACCTGCGCAGCCGCGACTACTTCGTCCCCGGCGTAGTGGTCAACATCATCACCCTGGTCTCGCTGATCCTCACCGCCATGGCCATTGTGCGCGAGAAGGAAATCGGCACCATGGAACAGCTCATGGTGACCCCCATCCGCCCGC
>Ga0326728_10019243_pt1 | contig 13281 bp, 12 predicted proteins | sample MB3enrmetagenome_FD_207602 | JGI IMG/M metagenome (GOLD analysis project Ga0326728, IMG submission 207602) | Lab enriched peat soil microbial communities from McLean, Ithaca, NY, United States - MB31MN | ecosystem: Environmental > Terrestrial > Soil > Wetlands > Peat | place: USA: New York...
CGCCAAGTCTGATTTTCTCGCGGCCATGAGCCACGAAATTCGCACGCCGATGAACGGCGTCATCGCGATGGTCGGATTGCTGCTCGAAACGCCGCTCAGCGCCGAGCAGCGCGGCTATCTGGAAACCATCAATACCAGCAGCGAATCGTTGATGACCATCATCAACGACATTCTCGACTTTTCGAAGGTGGAAGCGGGCAAATTGGAGATCGAGTCCATTGAATTCAATCTGCGGGATACCCTGGGGGAATGCTCAAAATCGTTCGTGCGAAAGGCGCTCGAAAGAGGCGTCAATCTTGAGTGCAATATCCAGCCGGATGTTCCCGAGTTGGTTTTGGGCGATCCCACCCGCCTGCGCCAAGTCATCGTCAATTTGCTGGGCAATGCCTTGAAGTTCACAGAAAAAGGCCGGATTGTCCTGCATGTAGAGAGACAGAAATCCCCATCCCCGCAGTTGGTATTGCACTTCTCGGTATGCGATAGCGGGGTGGGCATACCCAGGGAAAAGCAGCAAATCATCTTTGCTCCGTTTGCACAGGCGGACGGGTCAACCTCCCGCAAGTTCGGTGGCACCGGCCTGGGGTTGAGCATCTCAGCGCGCTTAGTGCAACTCCTGGGGGGAACCCTCTGGGTGGAGAGTGAGATTGGAAAGGGAAGCACCTTCCACTTCACGGCGCGCTTCGGCGCGGTGTGGAAAACCTGTCCACCGCTGGCGGCTGAAACCTCTCCCTCCATTCCCGCCGAACCCGCCGGTTCATCTACGCGCAATTCCCTGCCCGGGAAATGCCGCGGCCTGCGCGTCCTTCTGGCAGAAGATAACCTGGTCAACCAGCGCTTGGCGTTGCGCCTGCTGGAGAAGCATGGGCACTGCGTGGCGCTGGTCACCAACGGCCGGCAGGCCCTGGCAGCTCTGATGTGGGACCACTTTGATGTCGTCCTGATGGATGTGCAGATGCCGGAGATGGACGGCATGGAAGCGACGGCGGCCATCCGCGAAGAGGAAAAACAGACGGGAGAGCACCTGCCCATCATCGCCATGACCGCCCATTCCATGAAGGGGGATCGGGAGGCATGCCTAGCAGCGGGCATGGACGGGTACGTCTCGAAACCCATCCGCCCCGAAGAACTCTTCGCGGTGATCGAGGAAGTTACGGGCCGTTCGAACTCCCCTCCCCCGCCCCCGAGCGATTTGGCCGCCGGCCAAAACGCCCATACCCCATAGCCCTCTCCGCGGCCATGGTTCAGTCCGCCGGCTCCTGCATCTCTGGTTGCGGCTCCGCTGCGCTTTTGTCGGTGTTAAATCATAGGCATGAACATTGATAATGCATATCATCTTGAAGCGCATCGGGCTTCGGCATAAAATGCGGGCGGTCTGGGGATATTGCATTCTTGTTTTTCGAAAGGATCGCTTTGCCCGCGGCGGACATTAGCATTCATCCTGGCCAAACGGTGCGAATCTCCTCGCCCGGGGGAATCCCTCTGCGCGAGGATGTTCTTTTCACTGACGCCAGGGGTGTGGAGCCCCGCGGCCGCAACCGACGGATCAAGCGGGCGATCGAAAGACTCCAGCAGCCCCTTGGAAAAATTCTGGCCCCTGGTGAGGTGGTACTCTATCTCACGCGGGGACAGATTATGCCCGGCAAACTTCAGCGCTACACGCAGGGCACCCAGTCCCATTACCTGGCGCCCGCCGCCCTGGTCCTGACGAATCGCCGGCTTCTCCACCTATCGCTGAAGTGGAACGGACGGTGGAACAGGAACGTGCGGAGCGCCCAATGGGGCGACGTGAAAGAAGCTTATGTCACAACTCGCCTCTACGGAAGGCTCTTTATTGAATATCGTAACGGATCAAAGGAAACCTATTGGCGGATCCCCAAGAGTGGGGCATTGAAGATTAAGCTCCTGCTGGATGTTTTGCTGCCCGCGCCGCCAGGCGAGACATCGGAAACGCTTTCGATGGTGACCCTCTGCCCGGATTGCCTTACGGCTCTTACGCCGGGGGTTTACGAATGCCACCATTGCGGGCGGAAATTCAAAGATGGGAAAACGTTGTTGGTCCACGCGCTCCTCATCCCGGGAGGCGCCTACTTCTATGTTGGACTCGACTTATTTGGAGTTTTGCACGCTGGCATAGACACAGCCATCTTTGCTTACATGATGCTCTGGGTACTCGCCGCCCTGGGCAAAGCGCATCCCCCCGTGCGGGCGGGGGCCCCGCCCACCACGTTTACGTATGCTGCGCTCGCCATCTTCCTTGCCTCGGCCCTGGTATTTGAAATCTGCATGTCGATCAGGGTGGCGCGAAACGCGATTAAAACTTTCATCCCGGAACCCTGAAAGGAGATATTCCCATGCCTTTAAAATTGAAAGCTGCGAGCGAATGCCGACTGGATGTCCTGACTTTTGGGGAGTGCATGATTCGCCTGAGCCCGCCGGGCCACCAGCGGATCGAGTTTACGCCCTATTTCGAAGCCTGGGTGGGGGGTGGCGAGTACAACGTCAGTTATGCCCTCAGCCGCCTGGGGCTGCGCACCTCGTGGGTCTCGCGCCTGGTGGAGAATCCCCTGGGGGCGTTCATCCGCAATCATGCCCGCGCCTCCGGGATGGATATCAGCGACGTCGTCTGGGTTCCCTACGACGGCGTCGGCAAGGCCGACCGCATCGGTCTGAATTTTACGGAAGTTGGTATTGGCGTGCGCGGCAGCCTGACCATGTACGACCGGGGACACGCGGCCGCCGCCCATATCCAGCCCGGGGAGGTCGATTGGAAGCGTATTTTCGCCCGCGGGGTGCGCTGGTTCCACACCGGCGGAATCTGCACGGCGCTCAGTGATTCCAGCGCCGCAGTGGTGAAAGAATCGATGGAAGCAGCCCATGCTGCGGGCGCCATCGTCAGCTACGACCTTAACTTCCGGAGCAAGCTGTGGTCCAGCGCCAAGGCCATCGAGGTCACCCGGGGCCTGGTGCACTTTATCGACGTGCTCATCGGCAATGAAGAGGATTTTCAGAAGGTCCTGGGCTTCAAGGTGGAGGGGGTGGACGAATCCCTGAAAAAACTGCCCCTGGAAGGCTACAAGAAAATGGTTGAGCAGGTGGTGGCCAGGTTTCCCCACATCGAGGCGGTGGGCACCACGCTGCGCGAAGTGGTAAGCGGACTGGTCAACAACTGGTCGGCGATTCTCTATTTCGAGGGGGAGTTTTACCAATCCAAGCGCTATGACGGCCTGGAAATTGAAGACCGCGTGGGCGGGGGCGACGGCTTTTGCAGCGGCGCCATTTACGCCCTGCTGGAGGGCGGGCGCCCGCAGGAGGCCGTGGACATGGGGGCGGCGCATGGAGCCCTGCTGCAATCGACCCGCGGCGATACCAGCATGATCACCCTGGAGGAGGTCAAGCACGTCATGAAGGGCGGCTCCGCACGCATTAAGCGCTGAGCGAGCGCCTCTCCGTGTGGTACCTTGGTGGCGGCAGAACGGCGGCAGATTAATCCAGATGCGGGGGCGATGATGCGGATATTTCTTCGCGTGGGAATCATTCTTTGCCTGTTGGGGGTATGTTCCATGGCACAGGCCAAACACATTATTTCCTATGAAGACCTGGTGAAGGTGCAGCGCATCGCCGATCCGGAGTTGTCGCCGGATGGCAAATGGATCGCTTATGAAGTCGGTGTGCCGGATCTTGACGCCAACAAAATTGTCCGGCACATCTGGGTGGTATCCGCCGAGGGCGGCGAACCGCGGCAACTGACGCGCGGCGATGGGTCCGACACGCGCCCGCGGTGGTCACCGGACGGTAAATCGCTGGCCTTCATCTCCACGCGCGGGGGAAGTTCCCAGGTGTGGATTCTGTCCCTGGCGGGGGGCGACCCCTGGCCGCTCACTTCCCTTTCGACGGAGGCCGACGGCGTCACCTGGGCTGCCCGTGGCGACACCCTGCTTTTCACCTCGCGGGTCTATCCGGATTGCCCCGATGAAGCCTGCGACGCCCGCCGCCTGAAAGAAGCCGCCGAGAGCAAAGTGAAGGCGCAGATTATTACTGAACTGTTTTTCCGCCATTGGGATTCGTGGCGCGAAGGCCGCTACACACACCTGTTCGCCATTTCGGCCAAGGGTGGCACACCCCGCGACCTGACTCCCGGCGCTTACGACTCGCCCACGTTTTTCCTGGGCGGGGCGGATGGTTACGCAATTTCGCCGGATGGGACGGAGGTTAGCTACACCTCGAACCGCACCCGGGGTTCAGCGGGCCAGTCCGCGGCCGCCTGGACCACCAATGATGATCTTTTTATCGTGGGGACGCAGAGCGGTGAGCCCCTCAACATTACGGCCGACAATCCGGGCTCCGATGCGGCGCCACAATATTCGCCCAACGGCCGCTACATCGCTTACACCTCCCAGGCTCGTAATGGATATGAATCGGACCTCTTCCGCTTGCGCGTTTATGATCGCGAGGCCGGGAAAATCATCGACCTCACCCCGGGATTTGACCAGTGGGTGTCAAGCTTTGCCTGGGCTCCCGACAGCAATACCATCTATTTCACGGCGCCTGAACATGCCCGGCAGCCGGTTTTCAAAACTACCGTCACCTCCCCCAAAGTGGAAAAAATTCTGGGAGGAATGAATGACGACCTCAGCGTGAGCCCCGATGGCATGTGGCTTTTCCTCACCCGCACCAGCCTGACCCAGCCGACAGGAATCTACCGCGTGGCCGCCACCGGCGGAACACCCATGCTGCTCACCCATGAGAATGATGCGCTGCTGGCGGATCTTGACATGAATCCCGCCGAACTCGTGACCACGCCCGGCGCACAGGGCGCGGAGATCCAAAGCCTCATGGTGAAACCGCCGGGGTTCGACCCGGCCAAGACGTACCCGGGCTTGATGCTGGTTCATGGCGGCCCGCAGGGCGCCTGGGAAGACGCCTGGGGCTATCGCTGGAATGCCCAAATGTTTGCCGCGCACGGCTACGTGGTATTGATGACAAACTTTCATGGCTCCACCGGCTATGGCCAGAAATTTGTCGAGTCGATTTCCGGCGATTGGGGCGGCGCTCCCTACCAGGACCTGATGAACGCCACGGACTACCTCGAAAAGCTGGATTATGTCAACAAGTCACGCATCGTGGCGGCGGGCGCATCCTTTGGCGGGTACATGATCAACTGGATCGCCGGCCACACCAGCCGCTTCAAGGCGCTGGTTTCGCACGACGGTGACTTTGACATTCAAAGTTCGGCCGGCGAAACGGAAGAGCTATGGTTCGATGAGTGGGAGTTCAAGGGACTGCCCTGGGAAAAAGAATCCCGTGCCTTGCGCGAAAAATGGTCGCCTTCGAACTACATTCAGAACATCAAGACGCCCATGCTCCTGGTGCAAGGCGCGAAGGATTTTCGCGTACCGGAGGGTCAGGCCTTCCAACTCTTCTCGGCGTTGCAGCGCCGCGGCGTGCCATCCAAGTTGCTTTACTTTCCTGATGAAGGCCATTGGGTCTTGAAGCCGCAGAATAGCCAGTTGTGGTATAAGACGGTTTTGGGATGGCTGGATGATCATGTGAAATAAATTGGGGCCACTCGTTAAGAAGTGATTGTGGATACCCCGTGACAAAGGGCAAAAGGGGGCTAATCTCCCGGGCAAATTCCTTGACAAGCCCGCATAAATACATCAATATGCTTTTATGCGAACCACCATCGATATTCCAGAGAATCTCTACCGAACCCTGAAGGCTCGTGCGGGCCTTAGTGGCGTCACGATGCGGCAACTGGTTCAGCAACTGATCGAGCAAGGACTGCGGCTCCCCCGGAATGAACCTGGCGGGGGCAGGCACGCTCTTCCTCCGGTTATAATACCCGAGCGCGGAGTTCGCATTCCCGCCGTGTCGCGGCAGGAGATAAGACGGATCGAAGAAGAGGAAGACGAGGCCAAGCATGCGGGATTTGCTTGATGCCAGTGTCTGGCTTCCCTTGAGCGCGCCCGATCACGTGCATTACCAGCGGGCGAGGCAGTACTGGGACAACGAATCCGCCAGCGAACTGGCTTTTTGCCGAGTAACCGCGCTGGCCCTCCTGCGTCATCTGACGAATCCGCGAATCCTTGGCGATGTGGCGATGGATGGCGGTGCAGCCTGGGGGGCGATGGAGACCTGGCTCGCGCAACCGCACATTACCTTGCTGGATGAACCGCCGGGGCTGGACGAATTATTGGCGCAATGGGCCGGGAAGCTCGACCTGCGTGGCGGGCACTGGACCGACGCCTACCTTGCCGCTTTTGCTGCGGCCAGCGGCTGCCGGCTGATCGCCTTCGATGCCGATTTCGGTCGTTACCCGGGCATTGAGTTCCTGCACTTGACGGTATAAGGAAATCCAAGTAATTCATTTTTTGGCAAATGCCCACTGTCCTCAGAACCGGCCCATATCGGATTTACTACTTCAGCCATGACCTGATGGAGCCTCCGCACGTCCATGTGGACCGCGAGCGATTCTCCGCAAAGTTCTGGTTGCAGCCTGTAAGCTTGGCGCGTAATCTTGGATTTGGCGCGAGGGAATTACGGAGGATACAGTTAGTCGTTGAAGATCATCAAGCGAAACTCCTGGAGGCTTGGCATGGGGATTTTGGCGACGAACGCTGACGAACGGGTCGCGGATGTTCGTTTCACCGACGATGAACTTTCAGTCACATTGATGGATGGCCGCACGATCAGCGTTCCTCTCGCGTGGTACCCCAGGCTCCTGCACGCGAGCAAGAAGCAACGAAAGAACTGGGAAACGTGCGCGGCTGGCTATGGCATTCACTGGCCTGACATCGATGAGGACTTGAGCACCGAGGGATTACTGCGTGGAGCCCCCGCACCACGCGCGTTCGCGATGAAACCATGAGGAGAAAACTCCGCGGAAAGTCCTTTGCCGTCTGCGTTCGTAATGAGGGTTATGAGGTTTCCCTGGAGCGCTGGAAACTGTATGAGATCGTTCCAGACCCGGCAGCGGCCACGCACCGGCTGCTCAGGGTCATCGACGAATCGGGTGAAGACTATCGCTACCCGGAGGATTTCTTCCTTTCCGTCAGATTGCCCGGGCACGTGGAAAAGGCTCTTCTGCCTGTATCGTGAATAAGCGACAGCGTGAGTCGACGGACCGAGACCGTAGCGCGAACCTCCGCTTTTGAGGTCCGCGGCTTTTCATGCGAAAAACCTCAGATCTCAACGATGGGGGCTGCCCTCGGATTCGGTGGGTGAACGTAATGAAGGACCGCAGACCTCAACCCCGGAGGTCTGCTACGCTTGCTGAGACCTCAGGAGCAGGGGCTTGGAGCGGAATCGGACATGGGCTGGGCAAGGGCCGAAAGGGCAAAGTCAAGTTCAAGGGGCAAGTGCGCGGCAAAGCACGTCGACGCAGGTAAACAGTATTTGCGTACGATTGTTCGGAGTGGGCTATGACATTACGGGAAGAGGAAGTGACCGAGGTAAGAAAGCTCGTCGTGTTCTTCGATATGTGTTCATCCTCTTCCATCCTCGAAAACCTGAAGAGCGCAGATCGTTTAGGCCAAATGCGGAATCTATTAATTGATATGAAGGAGTTTCTGTCTAAATCGAGCGAACATGTAGGCTTTAAGGTTTATAAGTTCTTAGGAGATGGGTGGATCTTGCTCTTCCCGGCGGAGACAAAAGGGACCACTCTCATTGAGTTCCTCACAAACATCTCGCTACATTTCCGAAATAGCATGAGAAGGCTGGTTAAACCCTACCTGTCTTCTATGGTGTCCGAAATCGGACTTACATTCGGGATTGACGAAGGGACATTGATCCGTTTCACGATGATGGAAAGAACCGAGTACGTGGGTCGAGCCTTGAACGTGGCGTCGCGCCTTCAGAGCGCCATAAAAGACAAGGACAACCACCCCGCTTACAAATGTCTAATTTCAAAGCCTGCTTTTACAGGTTTGGGCCTACCGCGGACAGAATGGTCAAAATACAAAGTGACACCTGTTAAGAGGGCTTTGAGGAACATACAAGGCGGAGGCGAGTTTCGTTGCATGAAACTTTGCCTCCCGCTTCCCGTGCCTTTGGTTCCCGAAGATTGATACAAGCGAACTAAAATTTAGTTGAGGGTTTCACACCATGACCAAAGACGAAATCATTCGCAAGAAGCAGCAATACGTTTTCAACTGTGCCGCCACCTACTTCAAAGAGCCGATGGTGATTGACCATGCCAAGGGCCAATACGTTTGGGACATTGAGGGGAAGCAGTTTCTCGATTTCCTGGGCGGAATCGTGACGATCGGCGTGGGCCACTCGAATCCCCGGGTGACGGAGAAGATCAAGGCGCAGATCGACAAGGTGCAGCACGCTTCCACGCTGTTCATCACCGAGGCCATGGTAAGTCTGGCGGAAAAGGTCGCCTCAATTGCCCCGGGCAAGCTCCAGAAGAGCTATTTCACTAACAGCGGAACAGAGGCGAATGAAGTAGCCATCGTCACCGCCCGCATGTACACGGGCAATTACGATATCGTGGCGCTGCGGCACGGTTATAGCGGCCACTCGCACCTGGCCAAATCGCTCACGGGGCTTCACACTTGGCGCAAAGGGGGCGTAGTCCCCTCCGGGGTTGTGCACGCGCCCGGACCCTACTGTTATCGCTGCCCGTTTGGAATGACCTACCCGAGTTGCGATCTGCACTGCGCGAAGGACGTGGAGGAAGTCATCAAGACCTCCACGGGCGGGCAGGTTGCCGGCATGTTGGCGGAGACCATCCAGGGACTGGGGGGCTTTATTGTTCCCCCGCCCGGTTATTTCAAGATTGTGGCCAACATTGTGCGCAACTATGGCGGCCTGTTTATTTCCGACGAAGTGCAAACCGCCTGGGGGCGCACCGGCAAAAAGTGGTGGGGCATCGAGCACTGGGAAGTGGAGCCTGACATCATCACCAGCGCCAAGAGCATGGCCAACGGCACGCCCGTCGGACTTACCCTGACCCGCCCGGAAATCGCCGACGCTTACAAGGGGCTGGCCATTTCCACTTTCGGCGGCAATCCCGTAACCTGCGTGGCGGCCAAAGCCACCATCGATCTGATCGAAGAGGACCGGCTGATGGACAACGCCGAAACGGTGGGCAACCACTTCCACGCCGGCCTGGAAGCCTTGAAGGAAAAGCACGCCATCATCGGCGACGTGCGCGGCATGGGAATGATGCAGGGCATCGAACTCGTCAAAGACCGGAAGACCAAGGAACCCGCCTCCGACCTGACCAATCAGGTGCTGGAGCGCCTGCGCGTCCACGGCCTGCTGGTGGGGAAGGGCGGACTGTACGGAAACGTCGTGCGCATGTCTCCGCCCCTTAATATCTCCAAAGCTGATGTGGATGTGGCGATAGCCGCGCTCGATCGGGGGTTGGAGGAAATCGGAGGGAAGCAAGTTAGATCACCTTCGTGATTTCTTCGATTGCCACCCACAGGTCTTCGACTACGCTTCGCAGTGTTTTTCGTTTGATGGCAACGCCACAATGCATGGGGATGACAACCGAGGCAATGTCAAGTTGATAGACGATTATGGAGATTCCAGTTACTTCCCAGGAGGTCGCAAATGGTGAGTATTCCTAAGCATGTGCAAGAATTTTTCCCAGGCAAGATGGGTTGGGTCGCCACCGCCACCAAAGAGGGAGTGCCCAACGTCACTCCCAAAGGATCAGTCCGAGTACTGGACGATAAGCATGTTATTTTCGCCGATCTCTTTTCTCTAAAGACCCGCCAGAATCTGGAGCAGAATCCTCGTGTGGCGGTAACCGTAATCGATGCGGCAACTCACCAGGGCTACCAGATCAAGGGAACGGCAGAACTGGTCTCGTCAGGTCCACTTTACGACCAGATGGCGGCACAGATAAAGCAATCAGCACCTTTCCTGCCCGCGCCAATGTATGTGGTAAAGATCGCGGTGGACTCTGTTTACGACCAATCCGTAGGACCAGATGCCGGTAAACAAATTGCCTAGGCGAGCAAGTAGCGCAGACCGTGCGCTCGTAATCGCCTTGACGGATTGTGGCTTAACCGTCAACTTGACCGCCGCTGTCCAACTTCCAAGTACCCCGTCATACGTCCAGTGAGACCTACACTAATGGCCCCCCTATGATTGGGCGTAGGGAGCGGCTTGTTAGCCGCCTGCCTGAAGGTTATCATGGACTTGGAGGACCTTTGGCTATGAGCACACGTGTGGAACGGCGTACCGTCAATCTGTCTGCTTATCCGGACCTGGTAGTTATCTATCTTGGGATGCGAGTTAATCGCATCGCTGGAATCAAGACACTGCTAGGCTTTGGGCCGAAGATTTCTTCTTCTGCTGCGGCACAGCCCGACGGGCTGCTTCGGCACGAGACAATGATCTACTCGTTATTTCCAATGCATCTTGGCATGCGCCAATACTGGCGTGACGCAAACTCGCTTTTGCAGTGGACGCGTTCGGACCCGCATCGGCAGTGGTGGCGGAGCTTTTTGAAAGACTCCGGCGGAACCGGGTTCTGGCACGAAACGTATTTTCGACGCGGGGGCATCGAGGCCGTCTACGACGATTTACCGGAAAACATCGGCTTAATGACGTTCGCACCCGTGGTACCGGCTCGCGGACCGATGTTTGGCGCAGCAGCGAGGGCGGAAAAGGAATTTGGAGAGCGACCCGTACTGTCCGAGGAAGAGCTCTACGGCGAGCCGAAAACATAACGGTAAATTACACCCAAAGCAAGATCTCGAAGAGCAAGCCGGTTGCTTCCCGACGCACAACCAGTAGCACAATCAAGGGCACAGCCAGGGCGACCATGAATGACCGAGTGAGAAGTTGTTTGGTGTAGTCCCTCGCAGGCTATCTGAGATAATGTTCAAATTTGGACGCTGCTGGCGTGGCGCGTCGCCGGTTTCGTCCGCACCTCAGCCATTTTGAGGTTCCATGGAATTCGCGGCTTACGACCGCTCGTACAGGCGACTCGGCACGGTACTCGCGGTGGCGATACTCCTGGGGGCATTTGGCGCCGGCCTGCTGTTGCGCGGAGGGGCCAAGATGCCGACCGAGTTTTATTTCTTCCAAATCATCCCGGTAGGTATTGCCTTCGGCGTGTTCGTGGTCGCCAACATTACGACCAACGTGCGGATTCGCATCGAACGCGAAACAGGGGAGGTTTTCCGGCTCTATCTTTTGGCCGGCCGGGAGGTGCGGCGGCAGCGCTTCAACCTTCCCGATTTCGACCGGGTCAGCCTGAACCGGGGCTTTCGCTCCGGATACCAGGTTTTCCTGCTCGGGCGTGAGCAGGACTTGATGGTCTGCTTTACGGCCAACCTCGGTATCGCGCGCGACCGAGCGGACGAGGTCGCCGCGAAATGTGGGCTCAAGGTCAGCGACCGCCTATAAAGCCGACCGTCCGACGAGCGGCACTCAGCCCATGGTCCGACGCCATTCGGCCCCGCAAGCCCTTTCATCGTCATAACCCAAACTGCCGATAACGATGCGGGGGAATGTGCGCCGCCGGGCATGTAGCGCGCGCGTCCTGCCGGTGCTCGGGCATGGCCGGGACCTGTCCCGATGTTCTTGATCGGGATGGCCGTGGCACCCCGAGGTAGCGCCGACCTTGCGGAACTTTACTGAACCCGTTTTGCTGGCATATCCGCCCCGTTCTGGTGCAAAGTGAGGCTCGTCGCCCGGCCAGCATTGTCGGTGTTAAAGGTAATTTGGGCATCAACGACCTTGTAGAAGAACTCCCGCTCGCCCTCCGCGAAAATCTGGGCCTTCGGCTGGCCGGTGGCTTGCGCGAAAAACGCATCGCCTTCGCGGGTGATGGTCAGGATAAAATTCGGCGCGAGTTGATATTGCCCCACGTATCCGTCGAAGCGTTTCGGGTCGAGATTGATTTCCTTGTGCACCTTCGGCTGCGGCAATTCACCTTCAAACCGCTTGGCGTGCATGTCGCGGCCTCCCTGATGCAGAATCAGTTCTGTTGCATGACCCTGCGCGTCGGTTACGAAGGTGATCTGAGCATCGACGGCTTTGGCAAAGAACTCCCGCTCACTCTCCGCAAAAATAGGGACCTTGGGCTGGCCGGTGGCTTGGGTGATGAGCTTGTCGCCCTCGCGGGTAACGCTCAGGATGAATTTCGGAGCGAGCTCGTAATTCCCCACGTAACCTTCCAACAATTTCGGGTCGACCGTCACCTCCTTTCGCTCGGAGAGCAGAACGACTTTCTCACCGTGGGCCAGCGCCCCCAGCTTCGATGCGATATCCTGCGGAGCCTGCCCGTTGATGTTGCTGAGCACGATGACGGTCAACTTGTCTTCAGGATAGTAGGCGAGCATGGTGTTGAAGCCTTCGATCCCGCCGCCGTGTGCGATCACCTTGTGCCCGTTCGTAGTGAGTACCATCAATCCGCACGCATAATCTTCCTTGAACGGCGTCGTCATTTTCTGGAGTGATGCGGGCGACAGCAGCTTTCCCCCGAAAAGACCCTGCTCCCAGCGTAGGAGGTCCTCCGTTGTCGAATAAAGCCCGCCGGCGGACAAGGGCACGGTCATATTGATGTACCCGGCATTGACGGGCCCGTCCGGACCGGGAGAATATCCTGCGGCGCGATGCGGGATGATGGCCGGGTTGGAATCGTAGCCCGAGTCCTTCATGCCGAGCGGGGTGAAGATGTTCTCCTGCACGAATCTTTCATAGCTTTCGCCACTGATCTTCTCGAGCAGATACCCCAGCAGGACGTACCCGGAATTGCTGTAGCTCATTTTTTCACCCGGCGGGAAATCGAGAGGCTTGTCGCGAAACAGTTTGACCAGTTGCGCGGGTGTGGTGGTGAAGGGTTCGAGCGAAGCATAGTCAGGGAAGCTCGTAAAGTTGGGGATTCCCGAAGTGTGCGTCAGCAGATTGAAGATCGTGATCTTGTCCCACGCGCCCGGCGCGTCGGGCATGTATTTCTTTACCGGGTCGCCTACGCTCAGCTTTCCGCGCTCTTCCAGCAGCAGGATTGAAGCCGCCGTGAACTGTTTGGTGATCGATCCCAGCCGGAACTTCGTCGAGGGCGAGTTGGGAATATCCCACTCCAGGTTGGCCAAGCCGTAACCCTTGTCGAGGATGATTTCCTTGCCGCGGGCTACGAGCACGGACCCCATGAAATGCTGGCCGGAGACATACGACTGGATCACCTGCTCCATCCGCGGGATATCCGCGTCCGCCGGCAATGCCGAACCTGCCCTCCTCGCGCCAGCCTGAAACCGTCGGGCTGCACCGAGCTGATGAATTGAGCTTTCGCTGTGGCCCAAGTTCGTT
>Ga0326728_10019245_pt1 | contig 13280 bp, 11 predicted proteins | sample MB3enrmetagenome_FD_207602 | JGI IMG/M metagenome (GOLD analysis project Ga0326728, IMG submission 207602) | Lab enriched peat soil microbial communities from McLean, Ithaca, NY, United States - MB31MN | ecosystem: Environmental > Terrestrial > Soil > Wetlands > Peat | place: USA: New York...
TCGACAATACCGCGCTCAATTACGCCACCGAAGTCCTCATCCCCGATGATTTTTTCTCGACAGCCCATCGCTATGTGTTCGAAAAAATGATCGCCCTTTCGGAAATGGGACGAGTCATCGACGTGGTAACCCTTTCCGAAGAGATGAAGAAAACGGGTCTGCTGGACAAAGTGGGCGGCGCCTCTTACTTGTCGGGGCTCACGGACGGCGCCCCCATCGGCACGATGTCGGCGGTGGAAGAGTATTGCCGGATCATCAAAGACAAATCCACGGTTCGCCAATTGCTCAATGCGTCGGACAACGTCATTGCGCGCTGCCTGAGCGGCCGGGAGGATTCTGAGAAACTGATCGACCTGGCGCAAGGCCAGATTTTCGAAATTGCCCAGCGGGGGGTGCCGTCGGGATTTTCGACCGTCCGCGAGATCGTCAAGACCAGCTTCGGGAAAATCGACGTCCTGTTCGATCGCGGCCAGCGCGTGACGGGAATCGAAACGGGGCTCGAAGACCTGGATAATATGACCTCCGGTTTGCAGACCGGCGAGTTGATTGTCATCGCCGCGCGCCCTTCGCTGGGCAAGACGGCGCTGGCGCTGAACATCGCCGCCCACGCGGCCATCCAGCACCGTAAAATGGTGGGAATGTTTTCCCTCGAAATGAGCAAGGAGTCCCTGGTGGTCCGCCTGCTTTGCTCCGAGGCGCGCATCGACAGTCACAAACTGCGCACCGGTTTTTCCAGCCGCGAGGATTGGAATCGCATGACGCCTGCCCTGGGCCGCCTGTCGGATGCGCCGCTTTACATTGACGACAGTCCGGCTCTGAGCATCATGCAGATTCGCGCCAAGGCGCGGCGGATGAAAGCCGAAAGAGGGCTTGACCTGCTGATTGTCGATTATCTCCAGCTCATCACCGTCCACGAACAATTTAAGACCCGCAACGACGAGGTCGCTTACGTTTCACGGAACCTCAAGAGCATCGCCAAGGAATTGAAGGTTCCTGTCCTGGCGCTTTCGCAGTTGAGCCGCGCGCCCGAATCGCGCCCCGGCCAGCGCCCCCAACTCTCCGACTTGCGCGAATCGGGCAACATTGAACAGGATGCCGACGTGGTCATCTTCATCTTTCGTGAAAAGCGGGCGGCCGAGAGGGGACAGGAGGGCGCGGAGGAGCCTGCGCAAGGCGGGTCGGAAACCCGATTGATCATCGGCAAGCAGCGCAATGGGCCCACCGGAGACGTGCCGGTGGTCTTCCTCAAACCCTTCGCGAGGTTTGAAAATAAAGTACACGATGACGGCGAGCAGGACGAATGAATCCTCCTACCGATAAACTTCTGCGCCCCACCTGGGTGGAAATTTCCCTCTCCCGGCTGCGCCGCAACTTGCAGCGGGTGCGGGAACTGGCCGGGGCGCGCAAGGTCATGGCCGTCATCAAGGCTGACGCTTACGGCCATGGCGCGGTGCCGGTGTCCCAGTGCCTGGCCGGGTGCGGGGTGGACTGGTTCGGCGTGGCCACGGTCGAGGAAGCCTTGGAACTGCGCGCGGCGGGAATCCAGCAGCCCATCCTCTTGCTCGGCGGGCTTTACATGAGCGAGCCGGCGCATCTGATCGAGTACCGTTTGACGCCCTCGATTTCCTCCACCATGCGGCTGGACACCTATGCGGAATGCGCGCGGCGCTATGGCCAGCCCATTGAATTTCACTTGAAGGTCGATTCCGGCCTGGGGCGGCTGGGCCTGCCGCTGGACCGCGTGCAGGCCTTCGTGGCCCACTACCGCGAGCTGGAGGGGCTGCAACTGAAAGGCCTCTTTACGCACCTTGCCTCGGCGGAGGATCTGGTGGCCTCCCAGACCGAGGAGCAGGGGGAGCGGTTTGCCGAGGCGCTCGGGCAACTGCGCGCCTTGCAGGTGGAGCCGGAATGGATTCATGTTTCCAACAGCGCCGCCCTCCTGACCGGACGGCGCTTTCCTGAAAACCTGGTCCGCATCGGCGCCCTGCTTTATGGCTACTGTATGCCGCTCGTCGTCCCCCCGGGCCAGGAGCTGCCCAAGGTGCCGGACTTCCAGCCGGTCCTCTCCTTCAAGTCGCGGATTGTTTACATGAAGGACGTCCCCAGTGGTACACCACTGGGCTACAGCGCGGCGTTCTTCACGCGCCGCCCGTCGCGCATTGCCACCGTGCCCGTGGGTTATGCCGATGGCCTGAGCCACGCGCTGTCCAACCGCGGCTTTGCCATCGTGCGCGGACGGCGCGCCCGCATCGTGGGCAGCATCAGCATGGACCTGTCGCTTCTGGATGTTACCGATGTACCCGGGACGAGTATCGGTGACGAGGTTGTCCTGATCGGGCAGGCGGATCACAGTTCCATCACCGCCGTGGAAATCGCCCAAATGCTGGACACCGTCCCCTATGAGGTTCTCTGCTCAATCGGCAAGCGCGTGCCGCGCATTTATGTGGATTGATTTCCTTCAGCGGGCGCCCGGTTGCCGTCCCGCGAAGAACTCCGGAAAGACCTTGCGGTAGATGGACATTCCCAGCGCGGCGTGCATGCCCAGTTCCTCCAGCGCCGCGACCTCTTCGTCCGTGGTGATTCCGCCCGCCGCGGTAATGGGGAGCGGCGTCGCGGCGCGCAAGCTGCGGAACCAGTCGAGGTTGGTTCCCTGCAATCTTCCTTCGCCGTCAATGTAGGTGCAGAGGAAACCGGAACAATAGGGCTCGAGTTGGGGCAAGGCCTGCGCACAGGTGATAGGCAGCGTTTCCTTCCAGCCATGAACGGCCACGCGGCCGCCGAAGGAATCCACGGCGATCAGGATTTTTTCACGCGGCACGGCGGCGGCAAGCTGGCGCAGGAATTCGTGATGAATGCCCTGTGAGGTGAAGGCGCTGCTGCCCACAATGGCTTGGCGGGCTCCGTCCGCCACCACCGCCTGCGCCCGCGCGATATTGCGGATTCCTCCTCCCACGCGGCAGGGTTTGCGGCGGCAAAGCTCACGCACGATTTCCGCGTTGTTTTCCGCCTTGCCCATCGCCGCATCCAGATCAATCACCTGGATCTCCGGGTAGTCGGAAAACATTTCGAGGACGGCAAGCGGCTCGGGCAGCTCGAGGAATTTCTCTTTGCCCTGGACGAGCTGCACAACCTTGCGATCCATCAAGTCAATGCAGGGGATGACCATCAAATCCTGACCGGCACACCCTGCTCGCGCAGGTACTGCTTCAAGCTGCGGATGGTGTGCGTTTCATAATGGAAAATCGATGCCGCCAGGGCGGCGTCCGCCGAGCCCTGCTGGAAAACTTCCGCAATATGTTCCGGGCTCCCGGCGCCGCCCGAGGCGATCACCGGAATATGCAAGGCGCGCGCAATCGTGGCGGTTAATTGGCAATCAAAACCCGCTTGCGTGCCATCCGCGTCCATCGAAGTCAGCAGGATTTCGCCTGCGCCCAACTCCTCGACGCGCCGGGCCCATTCGAGTGCATCGAGGCCCGTGGGTTTGGTGCCAGCGTGGGTCACCACTTCCCAGCGAGGCAGTTCGCCGCCTGGTGAGGCGGGCGAAGAATTGCGAACCCGGCGCGCATCAATGGCCACCACGATGGCCTGTCGCCCGTAGTTTTCGGCAATCGTGCGGACGACCTCCGGCGTTTCCACCGCGGCCGTGTTAATGCCCACCTTATCGGCTCCGGCGGAAAGCAATCGGTGCGCGTCATCCAGCACCCGGACTCCGCCGCCCACGGTGAGTGGTATGAACAGGCGGCGCGCCACCCGCCGGACAGTTTCCATCAACGTGGTACGGCCTTCGCGGGTGGCCGAAATATCGAGCATCACCAGCTCATCGGCCCCTTCCCGGTTGTACATTTCCGCCATCTCGCCCGGGTCGCCGGCATCACGCAGGTTTACAAAATGGATGCCCTTCACCACGCGGCCGTCTTTGCAGTCGAGACAAGGAATGATGCGTTTGGCAAACAAATTTGTCCTTCGTCCTTGGTCCCTCGTCCCTGGTCCCTCGCTGCACAACGCCTATTAACGGTGCAAATGACAAGGGACAAAGGACTAAGGACGTCCTATGAATTCAAGAAATTCTCCAAAACCCGCAATCCGACATCGCCGGATTTTTCGGGGTGGAACTGCACTGCCCACGTCTTGTTGATTTCGATTCCGGAGGCAAATGTCTGGCCATATTCAGTGACGGCGCATGCTTCGGGCGTCACCGGGCCGTAGTAAGAATGGCAGAAGTAAACAAAGCTGCCGTTGGTGACTCCGCGGAACAGTTCCGTTTCGGGGCGGATTTCAAGCTGGCTCCAGCCGACATGGGGAACCTTAAAGACTCCCTGAAAGCGCGTTACCGAGCCTGGAAGGATGCCCAAGCCGGGCACGCCGGGGGCTTCCTCGCTCGATTCATAGAGCGCCTGCAAACCCAGGCAGATGCCGAGGAAAGGTTTCCCCGCAGCGCAGGCTTTGCGCAGCGGGGCCAGCAACCTGCGTTCCGTGAGCTCCTTCATCATGGCGCCGAAGTGGCCCTGACCGGGAAAGATGATTTTATCAGCAGCCTCGAGCGCCGCAGGCTGAACGATCCTTTCACCCGAAAGGCCCAGGTATTCAATGGCCTTGAGTACTGAGCCCACGTTCCCGCCACCATAATCGAGGACGGCAATCATAGAAGTCCCTTCGTGCTGGGAAGCTGCGCTCGCAAGCGATGATCGTGCGAGCAGGCATAGCGCAACGCCCGCGCAAACGCTTTAAACAGCGCTTCGATGGCGTGGTGGCTGGACCGTCCGTACTCGACCTTCAAATGCACGTTGGCCGCGGCGGCGGTCGTGAAGCCATGAAAGAAATCTTCCAGCAGCTCGGTTTGCAGATCTCCCACATACCGTACTTTCAAGGGAGCCTTGAGCACCAGGTAAGGCCGCCCGCTCAGGTCGATGGCGGCGACCGCCAGGGTCTCATCCATCGGCATCAGGAAATAACCGGCGCGATTAATCCCCTTTTTGGAGCCGAGCGCTTCGCGCAGGAGTTGGCCGAGGACGATGCCTACATCCTCCACCGTGTGGTGTTGATCCACATCCAGGTCGCCGCGCGCCTCGATCTCCAGGTCGAAACCGCCGTGGCGGGTGAAAAGCTCCAGCATGTGATCAAGGAAGCGAATGCCGGTCGAGATCTGGTAAGTGCCGCGGCCGTCCAGATTCAGACGTCCGCGGATGTCGGTCTCGGCGGTCTTACGATGCAGGGAGGCAATGCGCGTTTTCATGCAAACCATCCGGTGGAAGAGTAGGAGACCATGTTTTTCCAGGCGCGCGCGCCATCAGGAGTCTCGATGAGATCCTGCAGCCGCCGCAGTTCCGCCATCAGCCGGCGCGTTTGTGCCTGCGAGCCGATCGTGAACCGTAGATAACCCTTGAGATGGGGGTCATAACTCCAGTCGCGCACCAGGATTTTCTTGTCGCGCAGTTTGCGGGCAATTTCCGGAGCGTGCTCGCCCACCCGGGTCAGAACGAAATTCGCGGAACTGGGGACGTAGGGAATCCTGTGCGCTTCGAGCCAGCGGCAGAAGCCCGCGCGATTCGCGCGGATGGTCTCGGCATATTTCCGCACCTGGGCGTCGTAGCGGATGGCGATGCAGGCGCTCATCAGCGCAAGTGAATTCACCGCAAAGGGATTTTGCCCGCGCTGCAAGGGGTCGATGAGTTGCGGGCAGGCGAACAGACAGCCCATGCGCAGCGCAGCCAGCCCAAAGGCTTTGGAAAAGGTCCGGGTCACGATCAGGTTCGGATACCTGCGAATCCACGGCAGGATGGTCTGCCCGGAGAAATCCTGATAAGCCTCATCGACCAGCACCACCGTCTCCGGAGCAGCAAGTAAAATGGCCTTTAAAGCTGGCTTGGGGATTTGCGTCCCGGTGGGGTTGTTGGGGTTGGCCAGAGCCACCCAACGCACTTTCTGTTTCTTCAACGTGGCGACAAACTCATCCGTGGGCAGGCGGAATTGCTCATCGTACCGAATGCGCAGGGTCTTCCCGCCCGCCACATTGTTGAAGAACTCGTAGACAGGGAAAGTGGGGGCGGGAACCAGCAGCGTGTTACCGGGATCGACGAAGGTGTCACAGACCATCTTGAGCGCATCGTCGGTGCCGTTGGCGAGCAGCATCTCCTCCGGATTGACACGAAAATATTCGGCAAGCGTGCGGCGCCCCTCGTCATACTCCGGATAGCGAGTCATCATTTCCGGGTCCAGGGCGCGCCGCAAAGCCCGAATAACCTGAGGAGGACAGCCCACCGTATTCTCGTTGAAGTCCAGGCGCATCTTCCCCTCGCGGCCCTCCTGGGGAGGACGGTACTTCTTCAAAGTTTCAATGGCCTGGCGGGGACGAATCATCGCTTCGCGGTCCTTTCTTGCCGGGCGGATTCGGGCTCGATGCTCGAGCGGGAATGGAACCGGGTCTTGACGGAGTAAGCGTGCGCTTTCAGACCCTCGGTACCGGCGAGGGTGACCAGAGTCTTTGCGAGTCCTGCCAGTCCGCGGCGGTCGAGCCGCTGGACGGAAATGGACTTCACAAAATCTGCGGCGCTCAGGCCGCCGCGCAAGCGCGCCGCTCCGCTGGTGGGAAGAATGTGATTCGTCCCCGAGGCATAATCGCCTGCCGCCACCGGGCTATAGGCCCCCAGAAAGATTGAGCCGGCGGATTGGATGCGCCGCAGCAATGTCGTAGCCCCTTCGAAGAGCGTGAGATGCTCGGGAGCCAGGCGATTGACCAGTTCCCCCGCCTCCGCCATGTTCCGGGTGACGATAATGGCTCCCTGTGATGAAAGTGCCTGGCCCGCGAGCGGCAGATCCAGTCGCTCAACAATTCCCCGCGCGGCGGCCTGAACCCGGAGCGCCAATGGGAGGGAGGGGGTTATGAAAATGGCCACGGCGACAGGGTCGTGCTCAGCCTGCGCGACCAAATCCGCGGCGATCCATTCCGCGTTTCCGCGCCCGCCCACCAGCACCAGTTCCGAAGGCCCGGCGATGAAATCGATTCCGCATTCGCCCGCCACGAGTTTTTTTGCCGCCGCCACGTAGCGGTTACCGGGCCCCACAATCTTGTCAACGCGCGGGACGGACTCCGTTCCGAAGGCGAAACCGGCGATTGCCTGGGCGCCGCCCAGACGATAGATATTTCTGACACCCAACAGGTCAGCGGCGACCAGAACCGCCGGGGCGGGCCGTGGGGAGGTCACGATCACATCGCGCACGCCCGCCACTTGGGCGGGGATGACGCTCATCAGCACGGTGGAAGGCAGCGGAAAACGCCCGCCGGGAACGTAGCAGGCAACCCGCTCGAGGGGCCGAATGATTTGCCCCACGCTGACGCCCGCGCGGGTGATGCACGTCCACGGCCTGGGCAACTGCCGGCGGGCCGCCATCCGAATATTCGCTGCTGCCTCTCGCACCGCCGCCCTAAATCCGTGGGGGACGTCGCGATAGGCGCCACGAATCTCTTCGCGGGATACCGTGAAACCGCTCTTGCGAAGGTCGAGGCGGTCAAACTTTTTCGCGTAGCGGATAAGCGCACGGTCACCCCGGCGCCGGACGTCCTCGAGAATGGGGCGCACTACTCCCTCGGCTTCCGTCAGAGTAGTGGAGCGCGCGCCCAGCAGTCTGCTGATTCCCTTCGTATCGCTGCTGCGAATAATGTCTAACATCAAAGTAGGTGTCAGGGCCAGGTACCAGGCGTCAGGTTCCAAGCGCTACGGTGTGTTCAAAGTTCCAGGTTCCGCAAACATCTGGCGGGTGACCACCGTCTCCCAGAACCTGGCACCTTCAAACAACGATCTTATTCAGCGGATATTCCACAATACCTTGCGCCTTAGCGGCTTTGAGACGCGGAATAATTTCGCGCACGGTTTTTTCCTCAATGACGGTGTTGACCGCGACCCAATCGGAATCGCTGAGGGCGGAAATGGTCGGGCGCTTCAAAGCAGGAAGAACCGCCAGCACCTTCTCAAGGTCGGCGCGCTGGACGTTGAGCATCAAACCGACCTTGCCGGCGGCCTCAATGGCGCCTTGCAGGAGCATGGTGAGCGTCTCGATTTTCGCGCGCTTCCAGGCATTCTCCCAGGCGCCGGGATTAACGATAAACTTGGTGTTCGATTCCAGCACCGTCTCGACGATGCGCAATCCATTAGCGCGCAGCGAGGAACCGGTTTCCGTCACTTCCACGATGGCGTCGGCAAGCACCGGGGGTTTCACCTCCGTGGCGCCCCAGGAAAACTCCACTTTGGCGCTCACGCCGTTCCGTTCGAGGTAGCGCCGGGTGACCCCCACCAGTTCGGTGGCGACGATTTTTCCTTGCAGGTCTTTGACGCTCTGGAAGGGGGATTTTTCCGGGACAGCGAGCACCCAGCGGACCTTGCCAAAACTCTGCTTGGCATAAACCAGATCGGCCGCCTCGATCACCTTGGCTTCGTTCTCAAGGATCCAATCCTTGCCGGTTAAACCGGCATCGAGAATGCCGTCCTCGACGTAGCGCGCCATTTCCTGTGCGCGGATCAGCATGCACTCGATTTCGTCATCATCGATCGAGGGAAAATAGGAGCGCGAACTGACGCTGATTTCATAGCCCGCGCGACGAAAGAGCTGCAGCGAGGATTCCTGCAGGCTTCCTTTGGGTATCCCCAACTTTAAGACGCTCATGTCTGGTTCTCCGGGTGCTCCTCGCCATAAACGCGCGCAGGATTGAATTCCCTCTGGAGGATGATCTCCTCGCCTTTGGCCGTCAGCCGGCGGAAGAAGCAGGATCGATAGCCCATGTGACAGCAGCCCGGGCCGGTCAAATCCGCCTGGATCAGCAGCGAATCCTGGTCGCAATCCACGCGAATTTCCCTCGCCACCAACCGGTGCCCGGAAGTCTCACCCTTGGTCCACAACTTCTGGCGTGACCGGCTATAAAAGGTGACAAACCCCGAAACAAGCGTTTTTTCGTAGGCCTCCGCATTCATGTACCCCAGCATCAACACTTTTCCCGAGTGACGGTCCTGGATGATGGCTGGAATCAGCCCATCCTCATGATATTTGAGTTGTAACATGCATCGCCCCCCTGTGTGAAAATGAAAAAGCCCGCTGAGGGTTTCCGTCAGCGGGCCGCTTTGCTTATCTCACCTGGTGGTTTTAAGCGTTCGCCCACTGACACGTCACCCGGAAGCTGAAGCGATGATGATGGTGGTGTGTCAGCGCGCGTAACATGAACTCATAGACTAACGTTCCCACATCAAATCTGTCAATACGGATTTTGCAGCCGACGGTTACCACTGGTTCTTGCAGGAGTGTGGCCGCAATAAAGGTCCGCCCAGGGCGTGCGGGTTTGCCCTTGCCAATAGGGCCGGGTGGGCCAGGGCCTGGCCGGAGGTGCGGGTGGCGGGGAAGCGCCACCCTTGCCCTGTTAATTCCCGAGCTTCAGAGCGGCTATTCCCAGAAATTCCGCAGCGCTGCCCAATTCTTCTTCGATGCGGAGCAATTGATTGTACTTGGCGATCCGGTCGCTGCGGCTGGCGGAACCCGTCTTGATTTGGCCGGTCCCCATGCCGACGGTGAAATCGGCAATGAAAGCATCCTCGGTCTCGCCCGAGCGGTGAGAAACGACCGAGGTATAGCCGTGCCGGCGGGCGAGCTCGATGGCGCGCATGGTCTCGGTCACGGTGCCTATCTGATTCAGCTTGATCAGAATCGAATTGGCTACGCCTTCTTCAATGCCGCGCTCCAGCCGTTCCGTGTTGGTCACAAAGATATCGTCACCAACCAGTTGAATCTTACTCCCCAATTCTTTGGTAAGAAGCGCCCAGCCCTCCCAATCGTCCTGCGCGAGCCCGTCTTCAAGGCTGACGATCGGATATTGGCGCACCCAATCTTCGTAAAGTCTCACCATTTCCTCGGAGGACTTTACCGACTTGTCGGACTTGAAAAACACATACTGGCCGTCCTTGTACATCTCGCTGGAAGCGGGATCGAGGGCGATGGAAATGTCATGACCGGGCGAGTATCCGGCTTTGGTGATGGCTTCGAGCAGGAGTTCCACCGCTTCCTCATTCGATTTCAGGCTGGGGGCGAAGCCGCCTTCGTCTCCCACCGAGGTGTTATAGCCACGGTCCTTCAGCACCTTCTTGAGGGTGTGGAAAGTCTCCGCCGCCATGCGCAGCGCCTGTGAGAAGCTCTCCGCGCCCACCGGCATAATCATGAATTCCTGAAAGTCCACGGTATTGTCTGCGTGGACGCCGCCGTTCAGGACGTTCATCATGGGGACGGGCAGAAGGCGCGCTTGCAGTCCACCCAAATAGCGATAGAGCGGGAGGCCTGCCGACCGTGCCGACGCCCGACAAGCCGCCATGGAGACGGCCAGAATGGCATTGGCCCCCAGCTTGGCCTTGTTGGGAGTGCCGTCGAGTGCAATCATGCGCTCGTCGATTTCCGTCTGGTTGCCGGCATCGTGCCCGCCCAGTTCGCGCGCGATGACCGAGTTAATGTTGTCCACGGCTTGCGTAACACCCTTGCCCATATAGCGCCGCTTGTCGCCGTCGCGTAATTCCACCGCTTCGTGCTCGCCCGTGGAGGCGCCCGAGGGAACAGCGGCGCGGCCAAAGGAGCCGTCGCGCAGAACCACGTCCGCTTCCACCGTGGGATTGCCGCGTGAATCCAGAATTTCTCTTCCTTGAATGAGATCAATTTGTGCCATGAGAATGATTCCTCGATGCGAATTTGAAAACATGGAATATTAACACACTGCCGCCTCCAAAACTGCTTCCAAACCGCGCTCGGGCAATCTGTCTGATGGAGAGGGGCCCTACCGGGGTACGACGCCTTTCTCCCCAGGTTGTAGTTTGAAATTCCCTCGGGTGTGTTCATAATGTGGTGAACGCGGCAGAGGGGGTTGATTCTCCCTGCCGACGCCGATGATGGGTTGGTGGCGCCGGCCCGCATTGTATCGAAAATCGCGGAAACTCGACGTGCGGTCCTTGTCCGCTTCCCGGGGAGGAAGTACATGAAAAGCAGTCAAAAAATAATCCTGGCGGTGGTGATCATAGTCGTGGCGCTGCCGGTGGTCGCCATCCTCGGAATTATTTACGCCCACCGGATAAAGCCCAACACGATACTGGTGGTGCGAATCGAAGGCGAGATACCGGAGCAGACGCCGCAAAACTCCCTTCAGGAAATTCTGAACGGCCCAACCACGACGGTCACGGACATCACCGAGGGAATTGAGCGGGCGCGGACGGATCCGCACATTACCGCCCTTGAGATCCGGGTGGGCGAGAGCTCCATAAGCATGGGCAAGATTCAGGAGATCCGTGAAAGTATCCAGTCATTCAACCGCGCCCGCAAACTCAGTGTTGCTTACCTGGAGTTTGCGACGAACCGATCCTACTATCTGGCTTCGGCTTGCCAAACGCTCGTGATGCTTCCCAAGTCGGAGTTCCACCTTCACGGGATGATGGCCTCCACGACCTTCCTGCGCGGCGCCTTCGACAAGCTGGGGATTTATCCTGACTTCCTCCATATTGGCGAGTACAAGAACGCCACCAACATTTACACCGAGAAGAAGTTCACAGCGGCGCACCGCGAGGCCACAAAGGATCTGGTGGATGACTGGTACCGCCAATTCGTCCAGGGCATCGCAGTGTCGCGCAGCCTCAAGCCGGAAGAAGTGGAACGGTTAATCGCCGCGGGGCCTTACGATTCCGATGACGCCCCCGCCATCGGCCTTGTGGATCGAGTCGCCTACGGGGATGACGTCACGAATTTCGTCAACCAGAAGAACCATGGGTACGACCGGCGCATCAATTTACACCGATATCTCGAACGGTCGGAGAAATTCACCGCCGATAAGATTGCGGTGATTTATGCCATGGGAGAGATTGTGCCGGGACTTAGCAGTGCATCACCGCTGGGAGGGGAGGTCATGGGCTCGGATACCATCGCCCAGCAGTTTCGCCGCGCCCGCACGGATGATTTCGTCAAGGCGGTGGTGGTGCGCGTGGATTCGCCCGGCGGGGTTGCTTACTCCTCGGAAGTGATCCGGCACGAATTGGAACTGACCAAGGCGGTCAAGCCGGTGGTGGTTTCCATGTCGGATGTCGCGGCCTCCGGCGGATACTGGCTGGCGATGTCCGCAAATCGGATTGTGGCGGAGCCGGGTACGATTACCGGCTCCATCGGAGTGTTAATGGGGAAATTTAATATTCAGGGGCTCTACGATAAACTCGGCTTGAGCACGGACTTCATTGCCACGACTCCGAATTCCACCCTGGAATCTCCTTTCCAGAGTTTCACCCCGGCGGAGCGGGAGGTCGTGCTCAAGAATATGCGCGAGACCTACAGCAATTTTCTTCAGGGGGTGGCGGCCGGGCGCCACATGAAGGTCGAAGACGTGGATAAAATCGCACAAGGCCGCGTGTGGACGGGCGAGCGCGCCCGGCAACTCGGCCTGGTGGATGAACTGGGTGGCTTGCACACGGCCATTGCCCGCGCGCGCGAACTGGCCCGGATCCCCGCGGATGAAAGAGTGAGTCTGTTGCTGCTGCCCGAGCACCGTTCCTTCCTGGAGCGTCTGCTGAACTCATCGGAGGATGAGGCATTTGCTCCCACCCCTTCCCTCGAGGCATGGCTGGGGAGGCTCGAGTCGCTGTCAAGCTTTTCCGTGTGGGCGATTTTGCCGGGCGTGCCGGAAGTGCAGTAGGCGGTAAGCAGTAGGCTTGCTGCCTGCTGCTCACTCCGGATCTTCAAACATCCTCTGCTCGGGGACCACGACCACGATTCCCGTTTCCGTAACGTGATATTTCTGGCGGTCTTCCTCCAGGTTGTAGCCAATCTCGGTGCGTTCGGGGATATTGATATGGCGGTCGATGATGGCGCGGCGGATGCGCGAGTAACGGCCGATTTTGACGTGGGAAAACAGGATACAACTTTCCACTTCCGTGTAACTGTTGACGCGAACGTCGGGCGACAGAACGGAGCCGGTGACGCGTCCGCCGGAGATGATGGAGCCGCTGGCAACGATGGAATCCACGGCAATTCCCATGCGCCGGCCCTCCTGCGCGAAAACGAATTTGGCGGGCGGATATTGCCGCTGGTAACCGCGGATGGGCCACTCGAAGTCGTAGAGGTTGAACACCGGCGAAACCGAGACCAGGTCCATGTTGGCCTCGTAATAGGCCTCAATGGTCCCGATGTCCCGCCAGTACGACGCTTCCTTCTTATTCTCGTCAATGAAATTGTAGGAATAAACACAGCCCTTCTCGATCAGCCGGGGGATCACGTCTTTCCCA
>Ga0326728_10019246_pt1 | contig 13278 bp, 5 predicted proteins | sample MB3enrmetagenome_FD_207602 | JGI IMG/M metagenome (GOLD analysis project Ga0326728, IMG submission 207602) | Lab enriched peat soil microbial communities from McLean, Ithaca, NY, United States - MB31MN | ecosystem: Environmental > Terrestrial > Soil > Wetlands > Peat | place: USA: New York...
CCCGGTTGTAAGATGGCTACCATGAAGCGCTTCGGCAAGTCAGGAACTTGGCTCGCGCCCTTCCTGCTGGCGCTTTTGCTGCTGGCCGCTACCTTGCTCCTCTACGCGCCGGTGCGCCGGTTTTCGTTTCTCTTCTGGGACGATATTGGGTACGTCACCATCAATTCCCATGTGCAAGCGGGCTTGAGCCTGGCCACCGCCGCCTGGGCCTTTACCAGCCTGGAGGCCGCCAACTGGCACCCCCTTACCTGGCTTTCTCACGAGCTCGACTGCAGCCTCTTCGGCATGGACCCGGCCGGCCCGCATTGCGTCAACGTCCTGATCCATGCCGCCAACGTCCTGCTCCTGTTCTTTCTGCTGCGCCGCGCCACCGGCTGCCTGGGCCGCAGCTTCTTCGTCGCCGCGCTCTTCGCTCTCCATCCCCTCAACATACAGAGCGTGGCCTGGATCTCGGAGCGGAAAAACGTGCTGAGTACGTTCTTCTTTCTGCTGGCAGTGGGGGGTTACGGCTGGTACGTGAAGAATCCCAACTGGAAAAGGTACCTGGCTTTTACCGCCGCCTTCACTGCCTCCCTGATGTCCAAGCCCATGGCCGTCACCTTTCCCTTCGTGCTGCTGCTGCTCGATTACTGGCCGCTCTCCCGGCTGCCGGACCCATGCAACCGCCTTTCCCCCGGCGTGGGCGGCGCGCCCTTGAGCTGGTGGCGGCAAGCCGCGCGCCTGGCGCTGGAAAAGCTGCCGCTTTTGCCTCTGTCGGCGGCCTCTTCCTGGATCACGCTGGTGGCGCAGAGAGAAGCCGGCGCCACGGATGCGGGGGTTCCGCAGTCGCTCTCAGCGCATTTGGCCAACGCGGTGCACTCTTACTGCGAATACCTTCGCATGACTTTCTGGCCTTCCGGGCTGGCAACTTTTTACCCGTACCCTGCGCTGCCCTTCTGGAACGTGCTGCTGTGTACTTTGTTTCTAGCTGCCATCACCGGGTGCGTGCTTTGGCAGCGCCGCCGCAAATACCTCGTATTCGGCTGGTTTTTCTTTCTGGGCACGCTGGTGCCGGTGATCGGCATCGTGCAGGTAAGCGCGCAAGCCATGGCGGACCGTTACGCCTACATTCCGCTTCTCGGGCTGTTTATCATGGCCGTGTGGCTGGCGGCGGAAGCTGTGGCGGCCCTGCATCTGCCGCGCGCGGTCACGGCGGCGGCCGCCGCCGGTCTGTTGCTGGCGGCCGGCTGCGTCGCGCGCACGAATTTGTGGTATTGGAAGGACACTCTAACCCTGTGGACCCGCGCCCATGACGTCCATCCCCAGCCCGACAGCATCATCGACGGCGCCCTGGGCATGGCCATGTTTTCTGCGGGGCTGGTGGATGATAGCCTGCAACACTATCGCGTTGCGGAGAGCATTGTTCCTGACAACGCAAGACTTCACTATGATATCGCCACCGCCTTGCTGGCCAAACAGGATCTGGCGGCTGCCGTGCCGGAACTGCAGGCTGCTCTGCGCTACGCGACGGATGACGTAGTTCGGGTAAACTCCCTTAACAACTTAGGCGGGGTGTATTTTCAGCTTGGCCATTCCGAGGACGCGTGGCGGAGTTTCACCGCCGCTCTGCGCCTTGATCCTCGCCATGCTACCTGCATGATGGGACTGGGCTACATTCTTTATCAGCAACGGCGCTATGCCGAGGCGGCAAAGCAGTTCTCGCGCGCCCTGGCCATTGAACCTACGGCGCAGGGCTGGTTGCGGCTGGCCCAGTCCCTGGAAGCCTCTGGAAATCGCTCGCTGGCGCTGGCCGCTTACGAAAACGCCCTGCAACTGAATCCGAACCTGGCCGCAGCCCGGGAGCGTATCGCCGCCTTAAGCGCCCAGCCCCGCTGATTCCGCCGCTCCACCCAGGTTTTGGCCGCGTAGAAACTTGCTCTCCCCGGTTGTAAGATGACTACCATGAAGCGCTCCCCCAAACCGGGAACTTGGCGCGCGCCCTTCCTGCTGGCGCTCCTGCTGCTCGCCGCTACCGTGCTCCTCTACGCGCCCGTGCGCGACTTTTCGTTTCTCACCTGGGACGACGATTTGTACGTCACCGCCAACTCCCATGTGCAAGCCGGCTTGAGCCTGGCCACCGCCGCCTGGGCCTTTACCAGTTTGCAGAGCGCCGGCTATTGGCATCCCCTCACTTGGCTTTCCCATCTGCTCGATTCCAGTCTCTTCGGCATGGACCCGGCCGGCCCGCATTGCGTCAATCTTCTTTTCCATGCTGCCAACGTTCTGCTCCTGTTCTTCCTGCTGCGCCGCGCCACCGGCTGCCTGGGCCGCAGCTTCTTCGTCGCCGCGCTCTTCGCCCTCCATCCCATCAACGTACAGGGCGTGGCCTGGATCTCGGAGCGGAAAAACCTGCTGAGTACGTTCTTCTTTCTGCTGGCAGTGGGGGGGTACGGCTGGTACGTGAAAAATCCCAACTGGAAAAGGTACCTGACTTTTACCGCCGCCTTCGTGGCCTCCCTGATGTCCAAGCCCATGGCCGTGACCTTTCCCTTCGTGCTGCTGCTGCTCGATTACTGGCCGCTCTCCCGGCTGCCGGACCCATGCAACCGCCTTTCCCCCGGCGCGGGCAGCGCGCCCTTGAGCTGGTGGCGGCAAGCCGCGCGCCTGGCGCTGGAGAAGCTGCCGCTTTTGCCTCTGTCGGCGGCCTCATCGTGGATCATCATCGTCGCCCAAAGGAGCTTCGGCGCTCTTGATAATCCCTCCCCGCTCGCCACGCGGCTGGCCACCGTGCTGGACTCTTACTGCGAATATGTTCGCATGATGTTCTGGCCTTTCGGACTGGCGGCGTTGTACCCTCACCCGGCGCTGCCCTTCTGGCGCGTGCTGCTGTGCGCCTTGTTTCTCGCCGCCGTCACCGGGGGCGTGCTGTGGCAGCGCCGCCGCCGGTATCTGTTCTTCGGCTGGTTTTTCTTTCTGGGCACGCTGGTGCCGGTGATCGGCGTCGTGCGGGTGGGCGCCGAAATCATCGCGGACCGATTCGCTTATATTCCGCTTATCGGGCTGTTTGTCATGGCCGTGTGGCTGGCGGCGGAAGCTCTGGCGGCCCTGCGTCTGCCGCGCGCGGTCACGGCGGCGGCGGCCGCCTGCTTGTTGCTGGCCGTTGCCCTCGTCGCGCGCGCCAACTTGTGGTATTGGAAGGACCCCGTAACCCTGTTTGCGCGCGCGCAGGAACTATCCTCCTCGCCGGACACAATCATCGAAACCAAGCTCGCCGTGGCCCAGGTGGCCGCGGGATTGGTGGATGAGAGCATGCCGCACTTTCGTGTGGCGGAGCGCCTAACCCCTGAGGATGCCGGAATCCATCTCGACATTGCTACCGTTTTGACCAAAAAAGCCGAATTTGCCGGCGCCCTGCCGGAATTTCAAACTGCTCTGCACTATGCGAGAAATGACACTGTTAGGCTCACCATCCTGGACGACCTCGGCTCGCTGTACTTGCGCCTCGGCGATCTGGAGGATGCCTGGCAGAGTTGCACCGCCGCCTTGCGCCTTGATCCCCGGGACTATCACTGCCTGCAGGAGCGGGGCGTCGTTCTCTTTCGCCAAGCCCGCTATGCCGGGGCGGCAGACGAGTTCTCGCGCGCCGTAGCCATCGCGCCGAGTGCGCCGGGCTGGTTGGCGCTGGCCGAGTCCCTGGAAGCCGCCGGATATCCCTCGCCGGCCCTGACCGCCTATCAAATGGCCCTGCAACTGAATCCGGACCTGGCTGAAGCCCGAGAGCATATCGCCGCCTTGAGCGCCCGGCCCCGCTGATTCCGCCGCTCCACCCAGGTTCTGGCCGCGTAGAAACTTGCTTTCCCCGGTTGTAAGATGGCTACCATGAAGCGCTCCCCCAAATCAGGAACCTGGCGCGCACCCTTCCTGCCGGCGTTCCTGCTGCTGGCCGCTACCTTGCTCCTCTACGCGCCCGTGCGCGGCTTCTCGTTTCTTACCTGGGACGACGACCAATGCATCACCGCGAACGCCCCGGTGCAGTCCGGTTTGACTGCGGCCGGCGCGGCTTGGGCGTTTACCACCCTCCATTACTGCAATTGGCAGCCGCTCACGTGGCTCTCTCACATGAGCGACGTCAGCCTTTTTGGCATGGGTCCGGCGGGGCACCATGGCATGAATCTTCTGTTTCACGCGGCCAATGTCCTGCTCGTGTTTTTCCTCTTGTTCAAGGCCACAGGATTTCTCTGGCGCAGTTTTTTCGTGGCTGCATTCTTTGCCCTCCATCCCTGCAATGTGGAAAGCGTCGCCTGGATCTCGGAGCGGAACAACCTGCTGAGTACGTTCTTCTTTCTGCTGGCGCTTGGAGGTTACGGCTGGTACGTGAAGAATCCCAATTGGAAAAGATACTTGGCTTTTACCGCCGCCTTCGCCGCCTCCCTGATGTCCAAGCCCATGGCCGTCACCTTTCCCTTCGTGCTGCTGCTGCTGGATTACTGGCCGCTGTCGCGGCTGCCGGACCCGGCCCATCGGCTTCCCCGCGCCCGGCGCGGCGCGCCCTTGAGCTGGTGGCGGCAAGCCGCGCGTCTGGCGGTCGAAAAGCTGCCGTTCTTCCTCGCGGTGCCGGTATTTTCGCAAATCGCCGTGCTGGGACAAGGCCAATGCGGAGCCCTCGTTATGCATCTCCCGCGGTCCGTGCGCCTGGCCAATGCAATGCACTCTTACTGGGAATACGTTCGCCAAATGTTCTGGCCTTCCGGACTGGCGGGTTTTTACCCGTACCCTGTGCTGCCTTTCTGGAACGTGCTGCTGTGTACTTCGTTTTTGGCCGGCGTCACGCTTCTGGTGGTTTGGCAGCGCCGCCGCAAATACCTCGTGTTCGGCTGGTTCTTTTTTCTGGGAACGTTGGTCCCGGTGATCGGTATCATTCAACTGGGCAGGTTCGCTATGGCGGACCGCTACGCTTACCTCCCGCTGCTCGGCTTGTTTGTCATTGTCGTTTGGCTGGCGGCGGAAGCTCTGCGGGCGTTGCGTCTGCCGCGCTCGGTCACGGCGGCGGCAGCCGCCTGCTTGTTGCTGGCCCTTGCCCTCGCCGCCCGCGCCGACTTGTGGTATTGGCATGATTCAGTAGCCCTGTTCACCCGCGCCCATGAGGTCCATCCCTTGCCCGACAGCACCCTGGATTCCGAGTTGGGGGTGGCCCTGTTTTCCGCCGGGCTGGTGGATGAGAGCCTGCAGCACTACCGCATTGCGGAGCGCCTCGATCCTCTGAATCCACTCATTCACTACAATCTTGCCACCGCCTTGCTGGTGAAGACGGAATTGCCGCCTGCCGTGCCCGAATTTCAAGCTGCTCTGCGCTACGCTACGAGTGACTCGGTTCGGGTGAGCTGCCTTAACAATCTGGGCTCGTTGTACTTCCGGCTGGGCAATACCCAGGCCGCCTGGGAGAACTATACCGCCGCTCTCCGCATCGATCCTGGCCATGCCAACTCCCTGATGGGACGGGGCAACATTCTTTATCAGCAAGGGCGCTATGCCGAGGCGGCAGACCAGTACTCGCGCGCCGTGGCCGTTGAACCTACTGCCCAGCGCTGGTTGCTGCTGGCCGAGTCGCTGGAAGCCGCCGGAAATCCCTCGCCGGCCCTGGCCGCCTACCAGAAGGCCCTGCAATTGAATCCCGGCCTGACCGAAGCCCGAGAGCGTATCGCCGCCATAAGCGCCCAGTCCCGCTGATTCAGCCGATCCACCCGAGTTTTGGCCGCGTAGAAACTTGCCCTCCCCGGTTGTAAGATGGCTACCATGAAGCGCTCTCCCAAATCAGGAACTTGGCACGCGCCCTTCCTGCTGACGCTCCTGCTGCTCGCCGCTACCGTGCTCCTCTACGCGCCGGTGCGCCATTTTCCGTTTCTTGAGTGGGACGATAATGTGTACGTCACCGCCAACCCTCATGTGCAAGCCGGTTTGAGCCTGGCCACCGCCGCCTGGGCCTTTACCAGTCTGGAGAGCGCCGCCTACTGGCATCCTCTCACCTGGCTTTCTCACCAGCTCGACTGCACTCTCTTCGGCATGAACCCCGCCGGCCCGCATTGCGTCAATCTTCTTTTCCACGCCGCCAACGTTCTGCTCCTGTTCTTCCTGCTGTACTACGCCACCGGCTGCCTGGGCCGCAGCTTCTTCGTCGCCGCGCTGTTCGCCCTTCATCCCGTCAACGTGGAGAGCGTGGTCTGGATCGCGGAGCGGAAAAACCTGCTGAGCACGTTCTTCTTTCTGCTGGCGGTTGGGGGTTACGGCTGGTACGCGAAGAATCCCAACTGGAAAAGGTACCTGGCCTTTGCCGCCGCCTTTGCCGCCTCCCTGATGTCCAAGCCCATGACCGTGACCTTTCCCTTCGTGCTGCTGCTGCTGGACTACTGGCCGCTCTCCCGGCTGCCGGACCCATTCAACCGCCTTTCCCCCGCCGCCGACAGCGCGCCCTTGAGCTGGTGGCGGCAGGCCGCGCGCCTGGCGCTGGAGAAGCTGCCGCTTTTGTCCTTGTCGGCAGCCTCTTCGTGGATCATCCTCATCGCGCAAAAGCCATACATGGTAAGGCACGAGTCCCTGTTACCACGCTTGGCCAACGCCATGCACTCTTACTGCGAATACGTTCGTATAACGTTTTGGCCGTCGGGATTGGCGTTCTTTTATCCTTATCCTGCGCTGCCCTTTCGGCGCGTGCTGCTGTGTGCTTTGTTTCTCGCCGCCGTCACCGGGTGCGTGCTCTGGCAGCGCCGCCGCCACTATCTGTTCTTCGGCTGGTTTTTCTTTCTGGGCACGCTGGTGCCGGCAATCGGCATCGTGCAGGTAGGCGGGCAAGGCATGGCGGACCGGTTCGCCTATATCCCGGTCATCGGGTTGTTTGTCATGGCCGTGTGGCTGGGTGCGGAAGCTTTGGCAGCGGTGCGTCTGCCGCGCCCGGCCACGGCGGTGGCGGCCGCTTGTTTGTTGCTGGTGGCCGGCTTGGTCGCACGCATCAATTTGTGGTCCTGGAAGGATACTCTGGCCATGTACTCCCACGCCCATGAGGTTTCTGCCCAGCCGGACAGCCTCATTGAGTTCGGTCTCGCAATAGCCTTGTTTAACGCTGGTTTCGTGGATGAGAGCCTGCCACACTATCGTGTTGCGGAGATCCTCAAGCCTCAGGAGCCCACTGTTCACTATAACCTTGCCACCGCCTTGTTGGCCAAGGGGCAGTACGCGCCCGCCCTGATGGAGTTTCGAGCTGCTCAGCGTTATGCGGCCGACGACTCGGTTAGGGTAAATTGTTATAACAATGTGGGCGCATTATACTTCCGGCTGGGTGATGCCAAGGCCGCCTGGGAGAACTATACCGCCGCTCTGCGCCTTGATCCTCGCCATGCCAACTCCCTGATGGGACGGGGCAACATTCTTTATCAGCAAGGGCGCTATGCCGAGGCGGCAGACCAGTACTCACGCGCCGTAGCCATTGAACCTACTGCCCCGCGCTGGCTGCTGCTGGCCGAGTCCCTGGAAGCCGCCGGAAATCCCGCGCCGGCGGTGGCCGCCTACCAGAAGGCCCTGCAACTGAATCCGGGCCTGACCGAAGCCCGAGAGCGCATCGCCGCCTTAAGCGCCCAGACTCGCTGATTCCGCCGCTCCACCCAGGTTTTGGCCGTGTAGAAGCTTGCCCTCCTCCGTTGTAAGATGGCTGCCATGAAGCGCTTCGGCAAGTCAGGAAGTTGGCGCGCGCCCTTCCTGCTGGCGCTCCTGCTGCTAGGTGCTACCTTGCTGCTCTACGCGCCCGCGCGCAACTTCAAGTTTCTCACCTGGGACGATACTGAGTACGTCATCAGCAACTCCCATGTGCCATACGGCTTGAGCTTGGCTACCGCCGCCTGGGCCTTTACCAGCACCGAGGCTTCCAACTGGCATCCCTTCACCTGGCTCTCTCACCTGCTCGATTCCAGCCTCTTCGGCATGGACCCGGCCGGCCCGCATTGCGTCAACCTCCTGATCCACGCCGCCAACGTCCTGCTCCTGTTCTTCCTCCTGCGCCGCGCCACCGGCTATCTGGGCCACAGCTTCTTCGTCGCCGCGCTGTTCGCTCTTCATCCTCTCAACGTGGAGAGCGTGGCCTGGATCGCGGAGCGGAAAAACCTGCTGAGCACGTTCTTCTTTCTGCTGGCGGTTGGGGGTTACGGCTGGTACGGGAAACGTCCCAACTGGAAAAGGTACTTGGCCTTTACCGCCGCCTTCGTGGCCTCCCTGATGTCCAAGCCCATGGCCGTCACCTTTCCCTTCGTGCTGCTGCTGCTGGACTACTGGCCGCTGGCGCGGCTCCCGGACCCGGCCCATCCGCTTCCCCGCGCCGCCGGCAGCGCGCTCTCTGGCTGGTGCCGGCAAGGCGCGCGCTTGGCGCTGGAGAAGCTGCCGCTCTTGCTGCTTTCAGCGGCTTCCTCCTGGATCACGCTGGTGGCGCAAAAGCAAGGCGGCGCCCTCGACATGGCGCCGCCGCAACGGCTGTCAACGCACCTGGGCAACGCCATGCACTCGTACTGCGAATATCTTCGCATGACTTTCTGGCCTTCCGGGCTCGCGGCTTATTACCCGTACCGTGCGCTGCCCTTCTGGCGCGTGCTGCCGTGCGCCGTGTTCTTAGCCGCCATCACCGGGTGCGTGCTTTGGCAGCGCCGCCGCCGGTATCTCTTCTCCGGCTGGTTTTTCTTCCTGGGCACGCTGGTGCCGGTGATCGGCATCGTGCAGGTAGGCAGGCAAGCCCTGGCGGACCGCTACGCCTATATTCCGCTTCTCGGAGTGTTGATCATGGCCGTGTGGCTGGCGGCGGAAGCCGTGGCGGTCCTGCGTCTGCCGCGCGCGGTCACGGCGGCGGCGGCCTGCTTGTTGCTCGCCGTTGCCCTCGTCACGCGCGCCAACTTATGGAATTGGAAGAACTCTGTAACCCTGTTTGCGCGCGCGGAGCAACTTTCCTCCTCGCCGGACCCAATCATCGAGTCCAAGCTTGCAGTGGCCCAGTTTACTGCGGGTTTGGTGGATGAGAGCTTGCCGCACTTTCGGATGGCGGAGCGCCTCAACCCTCAAGATGCATCCCTTCACTATGATATTGCCATTGCCCTGCTGACCAAGGAGGATCTTCCACCCGCCCTGCCCGAATTTCTCGCCGCTCTGCGCTACGCGACGGATGACTCGGTCCGGGTAAGCTCTTTGAACGATCTGGGTTTGCTGTACTTCCGGTTGGGCAATGCCCAGGCCGCCTGGGAGAACTATACTGCCGCTCTCCGCATCGATCCTCGCCATGCCAACTCCCTGATGGGACGGGGCAACATTCTTTATCAGCAAGGGCGCTATGCCGAGGCGGCAGACCAGTTCTCGCGCGCCGTGGCCGTTGAACCTACTGCCCCGCGCTGGCTGCTGCTGGCCGAGTCGCTGGAAGCCGCCGGAAATCCCGCGCCGGCGCTGGCCGCCTACCAGAAGGCCCTGCAACTGAATCCGCACCTGACCGAAGCCCAAGAGCGTATCGCCGCCATAAGCGCCCAGCCCCGCTGATTCCGCCGCTCCACCCAGGTTTTGGCCGTGTAGAAACTTGCCCTCCCCGGTTGTAAGATGGCTACCATGAAGCGCTCTCCCAAATCAGGAACTTGGCGCACGCCCTTCTTGCTGGCGCTCCTGCTGCTGGCCGCTACCTTGCTCCTTTACGCGCCCGTGCGCCATTTCTCGTTTCTTGCCTGGGACGACAATTTGTACGTCACCGCGAACTCTTATGTGCCCTCAGGCTTGAGCCTGACCACCGCCGCCTGGGCATTTACCAGTTTGGAGAGCGCCGGCTTCTGGCATCCCCTCACTTGGCTTTCTCACCTGCTCGATTCCAGCCTCTTCGGCATGAACCCCGCCGGCCCGCATTGCGTCAACGTCCTAATCCATGCCGCCAACGTCCTCCTCCTCTTCTTTCTGCTCTACCGCGCCACCGGCTGCCTGGGCCGCAGCTTCCTCGTCGCCGCGCTCTTCGCCCTCCATCCTCTCAACGTGGAGAGCGTCGCCTGGATCGCGGAACGGAAAAACGTGCTGAGTACGTTTTTCTTTCTGCTGGCGGTTGGCGGTTACGGCTGGTACGCGAAGAATCCCAACTGGAAAAGGTACCTGGCTTTTACCGCGGCCTTCGTGGCCTCCCTGATGTCCAAGCCCATGGCCGTCACCTTCCCCTTCGTGCTGCTGCTGCTCGATTACTGGCCGCTGTCGCGGTTGCCGGACCCGTTCAGCGGGCTTCCCCGCGCGGCGGGCAGCGCGTCCGTGGGCTGGTGGCGGCAAGCCGCGCGTCTGGCGCTGGAGAAACTGCCGTTGTTTCTCGCGGCGGCGGTATTTTCGCAAATCGCCGTGGTGGCGCAAGGCTGGGCGGGAGCTCTTCTTATGCGTCCCCCGCTGTCGCTGCGCTTAGGCAATGCGATGCACTCCTACTCGGAATACGTTCGCATGACCTTCTGGCCTTCCGGGCTGGCGGCTTTTTATCCTTACTCGGCGCTCCCCTTCTGGCGCGTGCTGCTGTGCGCTTTGTTTCTAGCCGGCATCACCGTATTGGTGGTTTGGCAGCACCGCCGCAAATACCTCGTATTCGGCTGGTTCTTTTTTCTGGGCACGTTGGTGCCGGTGATCGGTATCGTCCAGGTGGGCAGGTTTGCCATGGCGGACCGGTTTGCCTATGTCCCGGTTATCGGGCTGTTTATCATGGCCGTGTGGCTGGCTGGGGAAGCTCTGGCGGCCCTGCGTCTGCCGCGCGCGGTCACGGCGGCGGCGGCCGCTTGCTTGTTGCTGACGGCCGGCGGTGCCGCGCGGCGCGGTTTGTGGTGTTGGAAAGATTCGCTGACCCTTTTTACCCGCGCGCGGGAAGTCTACCCTTGGCCGGATGGCACCATCGATCTCCAGCTCGGAATAGCCTTATCTTCCGCTGGTCTGCTGGATGAGGGCCTGGCGCACTATCGCGTTGCGGAGCGCCTTGATCCTCAGAATCCACTCGTTCACTATAATCTTGCCACCGCCTTGCTCACCCAGCGGGATTTGGCGCGTGCGCTGCCGGAGTTTGAAGCTGCTTTGCGCTATGGAAAAGACAACTGGATTAGGGCACTATCCCTTAACAATTTAGGCACGTTGTACCTTCGACTGGGCCATACCGGGGACGCGTGGCGGAGTTATACTGAGGCTCTGCGCATTGACCCTCGCCACGCTCGCTCCCTGATGGGACTGGGCTCCATTCTTTATCAGCAAGGGCGCTATGCCGAGGCGGCAGACCGGTTCTCGCGCGCCGTAGCCATCGCGCCGAGTGCGCCGGCCTGGCTGGCGCTGGCTGAGTCTTTGGAAGCCGCCGGAAATCCCTCGCTGGCCCTGGACGCCTACCAGAAGGCCCTGCAACTGAATCCGCACTTGGCCGAAGCCAGACAGCGTATCGCCGCCTTAAGCGCCCAGCCCCGCTGATTCCGCCGCTCCACCCAGGTTTTGGCCGCGTAGAAACTTGCCCTCCCCGGTTGTAAGATGGCTACCATGAAGCGCTTCGGCAAATCAGGAAGTTGGCGCGCACCCTTCCTGCCGGCGCTCCTGCTGCTGGCCGCTACCTTGCTCCTCTACGCGCCCGTGCGCAACTTCTGGTTTCTCACCTGGGACGACAACATGTACGTAACCCACAACTCCCACGTGCAAGCCGGCTTGAGCCTCGCCAACGCCGCCTGGGCCTTTACCAACCTGGAGGCCGGCTTCTGGCATCCTCTCACCTGGCTTTCTCTCCAGCTCGACTGCAGCCTCTTCGGCCTGAACCCGGCCGGCTCGCATTGCGTCAACGTCCTCATCCATGCCGCTAGCGTCCTGCTCCTGTTCTTCCTCCTGTACCGCGCCACCGGCTGCCTGGGCCGCAGCTTCTTCGTCGCCGCGCTCTTCGCCCTCCATCCCGTCAACGTGGAAAGCGTCGCCTGGATCTCGGAGCGGAAAAGCCTCCTGAGCACGTTCTTCTTGCTGTTGGCGCTTGGGGGTTACGGCTGGTACGCGAAGAATCCCAACTGGAAAAGGTACCTGGTTTTTACCGCGGCCTTCGTGGCCTCCCTGATGTCCAAGCCCATGGCCGTCACCTTTCCCTTCGTGCTGCTGCTGTTGGATTACTGGCCGCTGTCGCGCTTGCCGGACCCATTCAACCGCCTTTCCCCCGGCGCGGGCAGCCCGCCCGTGAGCTGGTGGCGGCAAGGCGCGCGCCTGGCGCTGGAGAAACTGCCGTTGTTTCTCGTCGTGGCGGTATTTTCGCAAATCGCCGTGGTGGCGCAAGACTGGGCGGGAGCTCTCGTTATGCATCCCCCGTTGTCGGTGCGCTTAGGCAATGCCGTGCACTCCTACTGGGAATACATTCGCATGACCTTCTGGCCTTCCGGGCTGGCGGCTTTTTATCCTTACCCCGTGCTGCCCTTCTGGAAAGTGCTGCTGTGCGCTTTGTTTCTAGCCGGCATCACCGTATCGGTGGTTTGCCAGCACCGCCGCCAGTATCTGTTTTTCGGTTGGTTTTTCTTCCTGGGCACGTTGGTGCCGGTGATCGGTATCGTCCAGGTGGGCAAGTTTGCTATGGCGGACCGGTTTGCCTATGTCCCGGTTATCGGGCTGTTTATCATGGCCGTTTGGCTGGCTGGCGAAGCTCTGGCAGCCCTGCGTCTGCCGCGCGCGGTCACGGCGGCGGCGGCTGCCTGTTTGTTGCTGGCCGTTGCCCTCGTCACGCGCGTCAACTTGTGGTATTGGCAGGATTCGGTAGCCCTCTTTACTCACGCTCAGGAGGTCCATCCCGCGCCGGACAGCACGATCGAGCTCGAACTCGGGGTAGCCCTCTATTCCGCGGGGTTTATGGATGCGGGCCTGCAACACTATCGCTTTGCGGAAACCATTGATCCCCAGAATGCGCTCGCGCACTATGATATTGCCACCGCCTTGATCGCCGGGGGGGAACTGGCGCCTGCCGTGCCGGAACTGCAGGCGGCCCTGCGCTACACGGCGAATAACAGAGGCCGGGTAGCCTGCCTCAACAATTTAGCTGTGTTGTACCTTCGACTGGGCGATGCTGGGGACGCGTGGCGGAGTTACACCGCCGCTCTCCGCCTTGATCCTCGCCATGCCAGCTCCCTCACAGGACGGGGCAACATTCTTTATCTGCAAGGGCGCTATGCCGAGGCGGCAGACCAGTTTTCGCGCGCCGTGGCCATTGAACCTACTGCCCAGCACTGGTTTCTGCTGGCCGAGTCGCTGGAAGCCGCCGGAAATCCCGCGCCGGCGCTG